>Ga0116143_10004291_pt1 | contig 13634 bp, 7 predicted proteins | sample AD_UKC034_MetaG_FD_89745 | JGI IMG/M metagenome (GOLD analysis project Ga0116143, IMG submission 89745) | Active sludge microbial communities of municipal wastewater-treating anaerobic digesters from USA - AD_UKC034_MetaG | ecosystem: Engineered > Bioreactor > Anaerobic > Digestate | place: USA...
AATTCGGTAGAGAGCCGCAATTAGCGACCGGGGATCCGGTAGCTAAGTCAGCCATACTAGGTCGGATGCAAGCGACGCCTCAATTCGATGCTGTCCGGTTAATCGACAGTACGGGCACAATGGTTTCCGCCCAGACCAGCTCGGGACAACAAGAGACGCAAGCCACCCTGAGTGCAGCGGAGATGATGGCCGTGAATGACGCCCAGAGGCGAGCCGCGCCCCGTTGGCTAGTCGAAGAGGGCGCCGATGGACCAATTGTCAGTTTGGCAATACCATACGAAGACAAAAGCGGCGAGCGCTCCATACTATTAGCATCCATCGCCCCGGAGGGACTAGAGGAGGCCATAGCTGGGCTGTCAGTCATAGATGAATTCAGCCAAGGATTGATCGTGGATGAATACTCGCAGGTGGTAATGGCCACCCGTGAAATGCGGTCAGACTCCTGGGTGTCACCCACAACGTTTCAACTCGATCGTTCATTGAGCGCGGTAACTGGGCAGAATGTATATAAAAGAATCGATCCGGCCACTGGCGCGAGACAACTGGTTTACCAAGCGCTCGCGCCGGAAAGTGGTTGGAAAGTGGTCGCCGTAACTCCGAAGGCGACGATCTTGCGTCGCACGTTGAGCATCATCGGACCGCTGGCCGGATTATTATTGGCGATCAGCGCTCTGTTCTACGCGCTTGTGGCAACACTGGGCCAAAACATCACGCGGCCCATCGCCGAGATGAGCCGGGCGTCGCGAGCCATAGCCGATGGCGGTGGACTGGAACGCTCCGTACGTTCGGATAGAGAGGACGAGATCGGGCAATTAAGCTTGGCCTTCTCTCAAATGCAACGCGCCCTGAGACAACGGCTCGACGAGCTATCATTGTTGCTGAGCGTTAGCAATGATGTCGCGGGAACGATCCATATCGAAGAAGGCATGGCGGCCGTGCTGCAAGGCGTGCTACGGGGTACGGGAGCGGCCGGCGCGCGCGCCATCGTACGCAATCCCAATGCACCCGCACCGCTGAGTTTCGCCGAGGGTCCGGCGGCCGATAGCATGGCCGTGCTGGATCGAGCGATACTGCTGGCCTTGCGGTCGGCCGATGAGCTGGCGTATGGCTCGGCCGCTGAGATCGAATCGGGACTAGGGATAGATAATCCGCCGGGGGCGGCGCTTTTCGCATTGCCGTTGAAACCCGCAGGCGAGTTCCAAGGTGTACTCTACCTGGTCTATCGACAATCCCACTACTTCGATCGTGACGAACGCAATTTATTGAGAACCTTAGCTGGACAAGCGACGGTGCTCGTACAAAACGCGCACTTATTTGTAGCTGCCGAGGGTGGCCGGCGACGATTGGCCGCGATCCTGGCTAGCACAACCAACGGCGTCATCGTGACCGATCAGACCGATCGCGTGTTATTGTTCAACCCGGCAATGGAACGCGCATTCGGACTACGCTCAAAGGACATCACAGGACGTCCTGTGGTGGATGTATTGGCCGGGTTGGATATAGGCGGAGCATTGGCGCGCCGTATGAGCTTAGGCATGTCATCCGCCACAGGCGAGCCGGCCGACGGCAAATTAGAGGTGGAAGTAAACGGGCGATCGTATCTGGCCGGTATTTCGACCGTCTTCAACAGTGACGGGCAGATGATCGGTCGCGTAGCCGTACTACAAGATGTGACCGATCTGAAGAACCTGGACCGTCTGAAGTCGGACTTTGTAGCCGGGATTTCCCACGATCTGCTCAGCCCGTTAACCATCATGCACAACTACGCTTCGCTGCTACCCATGATAGACGACCCTGAAACGGAGCGAGAATATACCGAGAAGATATTGGGCGGCATTGAACGAATGAAACGCTTGGTGAACGATTTGCTCGATCTGGCCCGGATCGAGGCGGGACTGAATCTGCAATTCGATCGGATACGGATCGACGAACTGCTGACCGAAGTGGCGCAGGAGTACGCCATGCCGGCCAGAGAGCGCGGGTTACATTTGGTCGTGGAGGCGGATGAAATGCCGTTGACGTTGGCCGACCCAAACCTTCTGCGGCGAGCGATCATCAACCTGGTGACGAATGCCATGAAATACGCACCCGATAGCGGTCCGTTGACATTACGGGCCGAAGCGAAGGGCATGGAGATCGTTATCAGCGTCCATGATCGTGGCCCAGGCATCAGCGTAGCCGATCAGTCGCACCTGTTCGAAAAGTTTTATCGCGGTCAGATATCGACGACCGATAAAACCAAGGGGTCGGGGCTGGGGCTGGCCATCGTGAAGTCAGTTGCCGACTTGCACGGCGGTCGCGTATGGTTCGAAAGTTCGCCGGGGGAGGGAAGTACGTTTAACCTGGCCATCCCACGCAAGGTTTATTCCGCGTAATATTTATATTTGCGCTCCATAACCCATTCCTTGCCCAACACGCGGACACCGACCCACGCCAAAGTCATGGCCGGTATGCCTTGGGTAAAAGGGATGAGCGATTCGACGACAGCGACGCCACGCAATCCTTTCAAACCCAAGCGATCAAGAACGACCCAGGCGATGGGGGCGGAAAGAAAGTCAAGCGCCAGGTCGAGAACATCCAGGAAGAGCACGACCAGGAAGGGCGTATACAATAACGTCTCGGCGAATCCGGCGTCGGGAGGCACGTGGATACGCCGCACTTGTACGATGATAATGACCAACAGGATGATGGCCGCGATGAGCGCCACAGTCATCACACTGAGCAACGCCAGAACAAAGTTCTGTAGAAGTTCTTCTATCACAGTTAGTAACTCTTGTTAGGGGACCTGCGTAGCGGTCAGAAGGATGATCAACACACCACCAGCCAATTCAACGGCCGAACTAACGCCCCAGCCCACAACGCCCCCAAACGCGGCTTTGACCGCAGGGCGCCACTCGTTGAGACGCACGTATTCAGCCAGGATAAGCCCGGCCGCGTAACCTGCGATCGTCCCAACAAGGGGAATCGGAATAAGGAACGTGCCGGCGATAGCTCCAATGAGACCGACAAGGAGCGTGCGCCATGACGCGCCAGTGGTTTTGGCCCCAAGGGCAGATAGCCAAATATCGGACGTGCCGGCAACAACGGCGATGAAGGTGATAAGAACGAATATCCACGGCGAGAAGTGGCTAAAGCCCACCAGAACCCAGGCATAGAAAAGCGACGCGAACCATATAATCATGACGCCGGGGAGGATGGGCAAGAACGTGCCGAAAAGGCCTATGATGAAAGCAATAATGACCAATGCCACGCCGATCGAATATGCAACGTTCTCCATTTCTATTACTTTATACGCGTGGATATGTAATAGGTTGTAATTTCGCTAAAGGTTACGGTAGGCACGCAAGAAACGTTCAAAGACCCCGGCCAAATAGTGGCGCATGCCCACGGTGGGAGCATCGCGATAACGACCAAGTTCGGTATCGTTCAGCCGGTTGACGTGCTGCCAGAAGTAAGGGTCAGGCAAGTCAGTGGCCCAAGTGGCGTAGAAGGGGAACCATGTGAGAATAACATGGAGGCAACGAGCAGCCGGCAATGCATCGCGGAAAGCCCGAGCGCCAATCCGACCACCCAACTCAGCGGTCAAAGTGAGCAGATAAGTATCGACGATGGTTTCCTCGAGCACCGCAGGGAGGGGACGCAAGCACAGATATGGATCGCCAATGGCGTTAACATCCTCAATTGGCCGCTTGTAGGTTAGCGGGTAACCCTCGATCAGGGCCATCAAATCCAGAATACCGGGGCCTTCCTGAACCTCACTCCAATCAATAAGAAATTGTTCGTCAAACAAGGTCAGCCGCCAATGGCAAGGATGGGGCGCGCCATGAAGCAACGTGATTGGCAGGCTGAGTAGCGGGCTGAGCATCGGCACGGGATCGTCAAGCAGGTCGGCGACGGCGGCCATCTGACTTTCGTCCAGTACGCCGGGCCAGCCGTTGAGTTTGCGCATGACGGCCAGGCCAGCCGCAGCCTGAACAAAGAGCGGGGCCAGGCGGCCGGCGGCTCGCAAGGCGTGGTCGGATAAGTATTCACGGCCGGGAAAGGAACCGAATCTTGAAACTCTCTCCGACATACGCGGAAGAAGTTCGTCATCATAGCGATCGTGAAAGTGCGGAAAATCCGGCCCAGTCGCCGCCCAATCCACGGATCGGCGACTATCACGCCCCCAATGAGCAGCATGGAAACGCGCCAAAGTAGCGACAACTTCATCGAGTTGACGAGGCGTCCAGACGGCGGGAGGAAAGTGATCGGGCACGTCATCGAGAATAACGTAACTATCGTCACCGTCATGATGAACATAATGACAAGTGGGCATAGCTGTGGCCGGGGGTCGACCGTACAGTTCATAAACCATCGCTTCGACGGCGTTGGTCTGCTTGGCGATGAAACTGATGGGGTCCGAAGTGTCGGCCAGCGTCAAGACGTAACGACGAATATTATGGGCGGGGTCGGCGATTACCCGTCCAGGGGGAATGAAACTGAAATTATGCAACGGCTCGGCCGCGACAGCAGTAACGATGACATCATCGGTTTCAGGCAAGCGGGAGAGCAGCGCAGTCCATGCTGCGGGATCACGACGTTGCAGTTGGAAGATATCAACAGGCAGCGGTTCCATTTGCGGCGGGATTGTAGTAAGTAATGGAATGCCGGGCAAGGGATGAATTACTCTAGCTTATTGACACTGTGACCATATTAGATCATTATCTAATATAATAGGCAAATACTTGGCAAAGAATAATTGCCTTCTTGAATGAGCCAAGTAATTCATACCTCACCTGATAGACAACCTGGTAAGTACTAATCCGGGCACAGGAATGAGTATAATGGTATATTAAGCAATATCTTGGGTGTAGGGATCAAGTTGATCAGCGATTCAATCCCAACAGCACGATATGTCGACAATATTTTGCCGGACTTCAATATCACGCCAGCGGCGTCGAGGGTAGAACCTGTATATTAGGAGCGACGAAAAGATATGGAGCTTTTGGCCGATAAAATAATCGAGTGGGATATCGGCACAGCCTACGACTTCTTCATTAGCTTACGAGCCCTACACGAACCAGAGTTATTGGGGTTGCGCGGCGCGTGGGCGGCAGGCGTACGCTCACGCTTGCCGGTACAAGAGCGCGAACTCCTGCAACGTGTGACCGCGTTGGTCTGGCCGTTGCCCTGGGTATATAAATTACCTGCACCGAAAGATGTATCAACAGCGCTCGACACACTACGCTCTCTACCCAGTGAGGATAGATTGATGGCTCTGGTGCCAAACGTGGCTGAGCCGATTGAAGCAGTGTGGCGAGACGTAGCTCGACGTGGTTTCTGGGAAGAGAAGGACCAGAAAATGCTGGCGACCGAAATGGCCAAAGGTCGCTGGAAGAATCAGCCCACGGCAACCATTCGCAAGGAGGCGGCCAGTTTCCTCGAATTGTGGAGCGACCCCGACGCCACGGCCGAGACGCTACTATCGGCCTATGAGTCTTACTACGAAGTTTTCTTCATTGAAGAGGAGGCTCGCATTCGCCCAGCCTTAGAAGCCGGGCTGGCCCAGGCCAAGGAACTGGTTGAAAAACACGAGCGATGGGAGACACTGTTGGAGGATCTATCCCAGGGCGTGCGAGTAGCTAAAGATTGGGAGCATAAGAAACTAATCCTGGCCCCATCCTATTGGGGAACGCCGTTGGCGATCATGGCCGAGTTTGAGCCTGACAACTTGTTATTTATGTTCGGTGCGCGGCCGGAGAATGAATCACTTATCCCTGGGGATGTCGTCCCTGACGCACTTTATCAAGGGTTGAAGGCACTGGCTGATCCAACCAGACTGCGAATCTTGCGCTATCTGAGCGAGGAGGCGCAAACGCCGGCCGAGTTGGCGCGAAAGTTACGGCTTCGTTCACCCACGGTTATTCACCATCTGGATGCGCTTCGATTGGCGCGGCTGGTTATCGTCACGCTGGTCGCGGAGGGAAAGCGATACACTATCCGGCCCGACGCAGTGCGATCGGCGTGCGATTTACTGCATCAATTCCTGGAAGGTGGCGGGGATCAAGGATCGACAAATATCACCGATTGATCCTGTCCCTCAAATTCTGTCATCGTCCTTCGTTATCGACATTTCGGCTATAATCCCCGAATGTCATTTGAATTCACACTTCATGCCACCGACGGCGCCGGGCGGTTGGGCCGATTCCAGACGCCACACGGCCCCATCGACACACCCGTTTTCGCTCCAGTAGGGACCCAGGCTACGATAAAAGCCATGCGGCCGCGCGATTTGGCGGAACTGGGGGCTACGCTGGTTCTGGCCAACACTTATCATCTTTACCTGCGACCAGGTGACGAGTTGGTACGCGACATGGGCGGCCTGCACCGTTTCATGGGTTGGGACGGCCCTATCCTGACCGACAGCGGAGGCTTCCAGGTCTTTAGCCTCAGCGATACCCGCACCATCGACGCCAACGGCGTCACCTTTAAGTCCCATTTAGACGGTTCGCGCCATAACTTCACACCCGAAAAGTCCATTTCTATCCAGGAGAACCTGGGAGCCGACATCATCATGATGTTCGACGAGTGTCCGCCACCCAATGATTATGATTATGTGCGCCGGTCATTGGACCGCACCCATGCCTGGGCCGAACGCTGTCTGGCGGCCAAGACTCGAGCTGACCAGGCTCTCTTCGGTATCGTGCAAGGCGGCGCCTTCCCCGACCTGCGGCAAGAGAGCGCGCGCTTCCTGATCCCCTTTGATCTTCCCGGCTACGCAATCGGGGGGCTTGCGGTGGGTGAAACCAAAGCCGAGATGCACACTGTGCTCGACAGTCTCCATCCCGTCTTGCCGGCCGACAAGCCGCGCTATCTCATGGGCGTCGGCGCGCCTGAAGATCTGGTGAACGGAGTTATGCGCGGCGTCGATATTTTTGATTGCGTCCTGCCCACTCGTATCGCCCGCAACGGATCAGCGCTGGTGCTGGGCGGTCGTATGAATCTACGCAATGCTCAATATGCGACTGACCCCTCGCCTATCGACCCTAACTGCGACTGCTACGCCTGCACCCACTTCAGCCGAGCTTACATCCGGCACCTGGTCAACGCCAATGAAATATTGGCCTCCATTCTGCTGTCCACCCACAATCTTCATTTTCTGCTTCGCTTGATGGATGATTTGCGTAATGCAATTCGAAAGGGAACTCTGACAGAATTTGGAATGGCATTCCTGGCACACTATCCATCCCCAAATGCTCGCCAAGTCAACGACGAGCAGGGAGAATGAGCGTAGCATAAAGTAGTCTATCATAGGATACTCGGCCGAAGACAACCGGTTGTCCTGTCCACCTGAAATATGAGTTTATTAGAAGCGATCCTACTCGGTATTATTCAGGGAGCGACAGAGTTCCTCCCCATTTCCAGCAGCGGCCATTTGGTGCTGTTACCTGCCATCTTCAATCTAGCCCAGCCCGATTTAGTGATGATCGGACTAGTACATGCAGGCACGTTGCTGGCCGTCATCGGATACTTTTTGCGCGACCTAATAGCTATCGGGCGCGCGTGGCTGACCGGCATTATCCGGCGGGACCCTTTAAGCGATGATAATTCACGACTGGGCTGGTTCATGCTACTAGGCTCTATTCCAGCAGGTATTTTCGGTCTGGCGCTGAAAGATTTTCTTGAACGCCAATTTGAATCGCCGGTCGCGGCGGCGGTGGGATTGCTCGTCACCGCCGCAATACTCGTCATTGGCGAGCGACTCTTGCGCGGTACAAAACCCATCAGCAAATTAACGACCGTCGATACACTGATCATAGGCACGATGCAGGTCCTGGCGTTACTGCCTGGTATCTCACGTAGCGGCACGACTATCACCGCAGGGTTGTGGCGAGGACTAGACCGGCCTTCGGCCGCACGGTTCAGCTTCCTGGTAGGGTTACCGGCTATCGCGGGGGCGGGCCTCCTATCGATCCTCGATATCTTCTCGGCCAACGGCACATTGCCCATAGGCCACTACCTGGCGGCGTTCGTAGCGGCAGCCGTGACCGGATACCTGTGCATCGCCTTCTTGCTCAATTGGTTACGAAGCCACAGCCTGTATCTCTTTGCCGCCTATTGCGCTGTCGTTGGTCTCCTATACTTGATATTTGCGATGTAATCTGGCGTATCAACTAGACAATCACGTGTAGGTCTCTATCGACAGAACCCGCATCCATCATGTATAATGTGGCTAATGGAAGATGCACCGACGCTATACAAGACGACCTTCCTGCGTTATTTCGTAGGTCCGAGCAAAGCCTGATTTCTAGCGAATCAGGCTTTTTTTCTTAAAGCTACAGTCCGATATCATCTCATTCGGGTGCGTTCCCACTGAACCAACCGAGCCAGGAGAGCAAACATGAACAGCCAGGATTACATGAAACTTGACGATCAATATGCGGCTCATACTTATCACCCTATCGAAGTTGTTATTGAGCGAGGGGAGGGAGTATGGGTCTACGATGTCGATGGCAAGCGCTATCTCGACTGCTTATCTGCCTATTCGGCCGTCAATCAAGGCCATTGTAACCCTCGCATTATGCAGGCTGCCATCGAGCAAATGAAGCGTGTCACCCTCACCTCGCGCGCTTTTTACAATGATCAGATGGGCCCGTTCCTCAAACAATTATGCGAATTGACGGGTTACGAGATGGCCGTACCTATGAACACCGGCGCTGAGGCCGTTGAAACGGCTCTCAAGATCGCTCGCAAGTGGGGTTACCAGGTTAAGGGCGTGCCTGATAACGAGGCCGAGATCATCGCTTGCGAAGGTAACTTCGCCGGCCGCACGACGACGATCATCAGCTTTAGCAGCGAAGAACAGTATAAGGCGGACTTTGGCCCCCTAACCCCCGGCTTCAAGCTGGTACCTTATGGCGATGCCGACGCTCTGGCTGCGGCGATCACCCCTAATACGGTTGCCTTCATCGTCGAACCTATCCAGGGCGAAGGCGGCGTCAACGTCCCTCCTGCGGGTTATCTGAAGCGCGTCGCTGAGATCTGCGCTGCCAATAACGTTCTATTCATCGCCGACGAGATTCAGACCGGCCTCGGCCGCACCGGAACACTCCTATGCAGCGATCATGATGGCGTGCGGCCCGACATCGTCACCCTGGGCAAGGCTCTCAGTGGCGGATATTATCCCGTCTCCGCCGTCGTGGCTGATGCCTCCATTCTGGGCCTGTTTCGTCCCGGCGACCACGGGAGTACTTTCGGCGGTAACCCGCTCGGGTCGGCCGTGGCCCGCGCAGCCCTCGACGTCCTCATCGACGAAAAGTTACTCGATCGTTCTCGCGAGCTAGGCGAGTATTTCATGGGCCGCCTCCGCCGCATCGAAAGCGATATCATCAAGGAAGTTCGCGGCAAGGGGTTGCTCATCGGCGTAGAGCTAACCGTCGAAGCCCGACCCTACTGCGACGCCTTGCGCGATGCCGGTGTCCTCTGCAAGGATACTCACGGCACCGTCGCCCGCTTTGCCCCACCACTGGTCATCAGTAAGGACGAGATCGATTGGGCCATGGAGCGCATTGAGCCCATCTTCAGCAACGGCCATCGATAAACCTCTACGAACCGATCATGTAAAGCATTATCAACACCGGGCACAGGAACGCCGACAAGAAATGGCGTTCCTGTGCCTCGAGACCTCGTAATTGGACCAGGCGGCTAAATAGCTCCTCCGCTACCTGAATATCCCCGACAAGTAGATCATCCGGGGACGAACCACTACGTCCTCACTATAGTCGATCGTCCCTGCCGGGCCGCTAACTTCCAATCTGACTGTATAGCTTCCTACGGCCGCGTAGTGGTGTGATACGCTCGCTCCCTCCGCCATCGCACTCCCGTCGCCAAAATCCCAACGCATGACGAACGATCCGGCCGCGTCCACTACACTTCTGAAAATCGCCTCATCGCCAATCCAGACTGGGCTATTGCTGGTAAAATGAACAAGCGGCGACTGTACGGTATGAAACTGCCAGACAACATCGGTTGGAGGGTTGTCCGGCGGATCGTCAATGTCGGCGTCATGAATATTCGCAGCATATAAGGTTACTTGGCACATCTCGCCGGCGGAGAAGGGGATCACTGGAACGAGCTGGTACGCCTTCCGGTCGCCGGCGACAGTCGCCTCATGCGATCCACTGGCATCACACTCGATCTCAAACCAGTTCTCATCGACTGTAACGTCCTCGCTGAATTCCACATCGATAGGCGCTCCCAAGAGAACATCGACGGCGTCCCGAGCCGGAGAGTGCGATACGACGATAGGCGGTTCGTCCACCCGACAATCATTCACCTTGCCCGGGGTCGGGATCTCGGGCCGGTAAGCTTCCGTTCTGCGTGCCCCGCCGGCGCCATTCGGACAACGCTGGAGCGAGTGAGCCGCGCTATCACCTCGGGCCGCTTCGTCAAGTTGCGTTTGTCCTGTTTCAAGCAATGTCAACAATCCTGAATCCACCTTGTCCGCAGGCCCATAGACGATAGCATCGACCAGTCCGGTAAGTTTCATGATTGTTCCGGGCGAAAAATCAGACGGTCGTCCTGCGTAAAGGCCAATGGCATCCGGTCCGTTCTGCAACTCGCCGTCAGCGAATATCAGGTCAACGCCCGGCACAGCCGCATTACCCAGCAAGAAATAGCCGCTGGCATCAGTTTGAAACCCGAGCAAGTCGATGACGCGATAGGATCGATCGTTACCTCCGTCCCAGAATACGACGATCAACCCATCGAGATTCGTATGCCCTATGCCTCCGTCATATAGCTCGATGAATTCAGCTGTATCGCCGCCCGGTGTGTCAGTATCAAGCTCATTCAGCACAACAAACTCGGCCACGGACGGAGCTGAGGCAGTTCGGAAGCTCCACTTAAAATCAACCGCCATCTGATCGGGAGGATCATTGTCATCTACATCGGCGATCTTCGCTGCACTAAGCGTGACATCACATTTCTCACCATACTCAAACGGCGTTTTGGGCGTCAGCGTAAATTCTCTTGGGCCACCAACTACATCAGCCAGATGGGCGCCACTGGCACCACACGTGATACTGAACCAATTCGATTTCGTAACCACATCCTCACTGAAACGAACCCATACGGTAGTGCGGGGGTCTACGCCAGCAGCTCCATCAACGGGCCGAGTCTGCACAACCGTAGGTGGGTCATCGATAAGACAATGATTCATCATCCCCGGCGTTGGTCCATTAGCAATGAAGCCCTTTGTTTGCCTTTGACCTCCCTCCCCATTTGGACAACGTTGCAGCGAGTGCGCGTCAGCCGCGCCACGACTGTTCTCATCAACAGGGGTCTGGCCGACCAATATAAGCTTGAGCAAAGTCACAGACGCGCTCGACGCTTTGCCATATACAATGGCATCGATCAAGCCAGGCTGTTGAGGAAGCGTGCCGGATGGGAATTGTGAAGCGTCGCCTGCATAGAGAGCCACGGCATCAGGTCCGTTCTGGAGCGCGCCATTCGGGATCACTATATCAGGGCTTACGGCCGAGTTTCCGATCACGAAATATCCGCGTTCATCCGTTCGTTGGCCATCAAGGTCGATAGCTCGATAAGAACGATCATCTTTGCCGTCGAAGAACACAAGCGCTAAACCATCCAATCGAGTGTTCCCGATCCCGCCATCAAATAACTCGATAAACTCGGCCATATCGTTGCCCGGCGTGTCCGAATCTATTTCGTTGATCACTACAAAATCAGCGGGCCGCCCAATCGTCGTGAATGTCCAGAGCAGATCATTCACCATCTGGTCAGGCGGATCGTCCGTATCAATATCACTCACCAGGTGGGCGTAAATTGTGGCGGAGCAACTTTCGGAATAGTGAAATGCCGTAGCCGGTTTAATCGTAAATTTCGAAGGGCCTCCGGTCACCTGGTATATATGAGCTCCGGACGAACTACAAGTCAGGCTCAGCCAATGGTTAGTCAATGTTACCGGTTCGGTAAACTCGACCGTCAGGGCTTCATGGATCGGAATTCCACTCGCGCCGTTGGCAGGGCTTACAGTTTTGACCAAAGGGGCACCGTCTGTAACGCAGTTGTTCGCCATCCCAGGAGTCGGCGTGTTCTGCTTGTAGCCGGCGGTCATACGAAGCCCCCCTTCTCCGTTTGGACATCGCTGGTTTGAATGTAGTTCAACGGCGCCCCGCCCGTTCTCGTCCACTTGCGGCTGGTTGGGCTCCAGCAAAGGCAACAAGCCGGAGTCGATGTTGGCAGCGCCGCCATAGACAAAAGCATCGAGAGGTACAGTCTCTGCCACACGCGTGCCGTTCGGATAATCCAGGCGGTTGCCAGCCACCAGGGCCACGGCATCCGGACCATTCTGCAACGTTTTATTGGCGAACACCAGATCCACCCCGGCGACCCCGGCGTTACCGACTACATAATACCCCGCTTCATCCGTCGTACCCCCATCCAATTCGATCGTTAAATAGCTACGATCATCTTGACCATTGAACAAGACGATCGATAGACCGTCCAGGGCAGTTCGCCCCGTGCCACCATCAAACAACTCGATAAACTCGGCCGTGTCAGCGCCAGGTGTATCGCTATCCACCTCGTTGATCATTACATTCGTCGCTACAGGTCTGACGGTGCTAAAACTCCAGATGTAATCGGTCGTTAAATAATCTGGCGGATCCAGAGAGTCTACATCAGTGACCTTTTCAGCGAAGACCGTCACAGTACAAGATTCTCGCGCCGCCAGAGGGTGATCCGGGGCAATCGAAAATAACGCACCATTCCCCTCAATGGTGTAAGTGTGGGTCCCGCTAATGGAGCAGATAAGCATTACCGCATCGTTACCAAGGAGTACCGGCTCACTGAATTCGATCTCAATCGTCGCATCAAGCGGTACATTCCGGGCGCCAGGAGCAGGAGTAACAGTCACGATCTCAGGCGGAGAATCGACCGGGCAGGCGTTCTTCCGACCCGGCGTCGGCAAGTCTAAAAGGAACGATGCAGTCGTCTGCGGTAATCCCGCGCCGTTGGGGCAGCGCTGATTTGAATCCTGTGTCGCCATCCCGCGCCCGTTCTCATCCAGCGCCGACTCCCCCAAACGCAAGAGGGCCATCAATTCTTGCCCGGCAGCACCATACACAATCGCATCTACAGGCGCCTTATCGAGTGGCGGTGGCTTTCTCCGAAATTCATCCGGAGCCCCATCATAGACGGCCACCGCTCCCATTGCATCATAAAAGGACCCATTGGCAATGAGGAAATCTACTTCTTCCGCACCTGGGTCACCGATAACGAAATAGCCATCCGCATCAGTCTTGTAACCGTCCAGGCCCACTGCCAGAGATGCAATTGATCCGCGCGCTTCATCATAGATTACCAGTGATAACCCATCCAGCGCGACATTCCCTCGGCCTCCATCATAAAGCTCGACGAACTCACCCGTTGCGTGGGCTGATATCGCGTCAAGCTCATTGATGACTATCCAATGGGAAGTAGCATGGAATGACCATATCACTGAGTTACTCAAATGATCCGGCGGATCATTATCATCCAGATCGGATACTAGCTCCGCCATCACCGACATTGTGCAAGATTCGCCGGGCAGAAACATCCGATTCGATATGAAAGAGAAGGTGACGGGGCCT
>Ga0116143_10004293_pt1 | contig 13629 bp, 8 predicted proteins | sample AD_UKC034_MetaG_FD_89745 | JGI IMG/M metagenome (GOLD analysis project Ga0116143, IMG submission 89745) | Active sludge microbial communities of municipal wastewater-treating anaerobic digesters from USA - AD_UKC034_MetaG | ecosystem: Engineered > Bioreactor > Anaerobic > Digestate | place: USA...
CGCAGCCCGGGACGATCTCCAGCTGGCAGGTCGAGGAGCAGCCGTCCCCGTCCTCGGTGTTGCCGTCGTCGCACTGCTCGCCTGGCTCCAGCAGGTCGTTGCCGCACAGGGTGCACTGGCGCACGTTCAGGACGTAGGCGCCGGTGGCCCCGGCGTACCCGCTGATCACCAGGCTATAGGTCACGCCGGCCTCGAAACTGGAGCAGGAGAAGCCAGCGGCCATCCCCAGGTAGTCGTCGCTGTAGATGCAGGCGACGACCCCTGAGGGGCAGGGAGAGACGAGCGCCAGCTTGGTGTCATAGCTCGAGCCCGCCAGATCCACCTGCAGGTAGAGGTCCTCGGTGGGGGTGAACGAGACCACCTCCTCGGCCGCGCCGTTGCCGGACCAGCAGGCGATCTGCGCGGACTCGTCGAGGTCGTCGAGCGCGTCCGCGGTGCTGCCCGCCACGGTCAGGAGCTCTGCGCCGCCGCTGACCCAGGCGCCCACCTCGGGCAGGTCCTGGCCCGGGCACGTCTCGGCCTGGGCCAGCGCCAGCCTGGGAATCCCGGCCAGGAGGAGGCAGGTCGCCAGGGCGATCGAGGGGGACTTGGTCATGGGACCTCCGAGAGGCTGGGGACGGTGCCCGGACGCAGGGGGTCGCATTTCTCAGATCTTCGGATGTCGGTTCATGCCGTGGCTCCCCCGGCCGGTCAACAGAATCCTTTTCGGGGAGGTGCTTTTGCCGGGAGGTGCCGGCCGCCTTCTCGACGGGGTGCCCCCTCCTCCCCTAGCGATCGTCACAGGATACGCGGAACGAGTCGTCCAGCTCGAGCGGCAGGACGAGGGTGCGGATGTCGGCCGCCAGGGCGCGGGGGCAGATCGCCTGGGCCCTGGCCTCGGCCGCGGCCAGGTCGGCCGCGTACTCCGCGTTCCAGATCGGCTTGCCGCGGGCGGTGAAGACCTCGAGCTCCTGGCACTCGTCGAACTCGTGGCACTGCTCGTTGAGCTCGAAGTCGTAGTAGTCGACCAGGGCCTCCGCCTGGCCCCCGTCGTTCTTCAGCCCCACCGCCAGCCCGCGCTCGTGGGCCGCGTTGGCGATGAAGCGGTTGTAGGCCTGCTGGTGGAGCTCCGAGAGGGGGAAGCCGGTCTGGTTGGCGTAGCCGTCGACGTTGTCGGGCTCCACCCCGTCGCAGCCCTTCTGCCGGGCCAGGTCGAGCCGGGCCAGCATGAGCTCGTGCACCTCGGTCGCGCGGATGTCCAGCCAGCGCTCGCCCTCCCAGTCGTCGAGCGGCGCCCCGAGGGTGTCTGCCGGGAGCTGGGCGAAGTCCGGTCGCCAGTCCTCCGAGCTGCCCGCGGAGAAGTAGCAGATCACCCGGCGGCCGGCCGCCTGGAGCGCCGCGATGTCGCCCGTGGAGGTGTCGAACAGGTCGATGTCGTACACCTCGACCCCGTAGCCCGTGTGGAGCGCCTCCCGGAGCTGCCACTGCCAGGTGGCCGAGACCGCGGGCCGGAACCAGTCGCCTGCGGTGATCGGCGGGACGTCCGGGTCGAGCGTCATGTCGTCTTCCCAGGAGCCCCCGCAGGCCGAGGCCCAGAGGGCGAGGAGCGCGACCGCGAGCAGCTTCGCAAGCCAAGCGCGGGTGCCGGACGAGGCCATGCCGATCTCCTGGTTCTCCCTCCCCGTGTCACAGCGGGCAGGCGCCTGGGTGGGTGTAGGACTGCCCCCCGCACGGGGAAGTGTACCCCGTCAAAGAGAGCCTTGCACCTTCCCAGCATCGGCGACCTGTCGCGCGACCTCGCGGTAGCCCTTCTTCAGCTTCTCGGCCACGGCCTTGTCGTGGGCCTTTCGCGCCTGGGCCTCGTCCGGGAAGCGCTTGTGCTCGATCTTGCCCGGCAGGCCGAGCTTGCCGTGACGGACCGCCTGGTGCCGGAACCCGGGATCGCAGCGCACCTCCCAGAACTTCTCGGCCTTGTCGTTCTTGAGCTCGAAGCGCTTGTGGATCGCCGCCGGGTCGAGCCGCTGGCCGTACCACAGCAGGCCCAGCGTCGGCGCGCTCTCGCGCAAGCCGTTGACGAGGTCGGACAGCAGCTCGGTGGCCAGCTCCCACTGGAGCGACTTCTCCCACCAGAAGTCCGCCAGGCGCGCCGCGGCGTGGGAGAACACCCGGCCGTCCTCGCGCGCGGCGTCCACCAGGTACACCCCGGCCGAGCCGTCGGCCCGCTCGGCGATCACGTCCAGCCGGTCCAGCATGGCCTGGATCGCGGGGCGGTCGCCCTCGGGGACCTGCGGCAGGTAGGTATCCGTGGCCGTCCGCCGGGCGTCGTCGCGCTGCGCGAGCGCCTCCCGCGGGGACAGGAACCGCCCGCCGTGCGCCCCCAGCCGAAAGCCGCCGTGCCCGAAGCGCGTCCACAGCTCCTTCAGGGCCTCGGGCAGGGGCTGTTCGCGGCCGCGCTGGAAGGCCTCGAGCTCCGCCGCGGGCGCGCCGTCGCCGAGCTCGACCTGGAGCCCCGGCACGAGCCCGAGCAGCCCGTGGGCCTCGAGGTAACGGGGGATCGCGCGGAGCGCCTCGACGTGCCAGGCGAGGTCGCGCCCGTCGTCGCGCGCGCGCTTCTCGAGCCACTCGGCCAGGCTGCGATCCTCGTCCCGCCGCAGGCGCTCCATCCACTCCACGCAGCCCGGCACCCCGCTCTCGTCCCGCAGCCAGCGGAGCTCCCGCGCCTGGTGCGCGGCGATCGCCTCGGCGTCGGAGGCGAAGCGCTCCTCGCGGCCGAGCTGGCCGTCCAGCACGTACAGGCTCCCCCGGGTGGTGTTCTTCCCTCCAGGCGGCGCGCAGTAGTACCCCCGCACCACGGCCCCGCGGCCCGGGACGTACCAGGGGCTCGTCTCGGCGAAGGCCGCGGGGAGGTTCTGGCGGAAGCGCTCCAGGAACGCCGCGGCGGCGCCGGCGTCAGGAAAGCGCGCCCCGAAGGCCGCGGGCGCGGCGTTCTGCGGGCCCCGCAGCAGGAGCACCCGCTCGCCGAGGCGGAGGGCTTCGACGAACCGCCCCCCATCCTGGGCCCAGGCCATGACCCGCCCGTCGATGCCCGTGGCGCCCTCGAGCAGGGCGGAGACGGGCCGGAGCTTCGGGAGCGGCACGGGCTGGAAGGGCGGGGAGCCCACCTCGTAGCCGTCGAACCAGAAGAAGCGCTGCTGGGAGTCCAGGAACCAGATCTCGCCTGTGCCGCGGTCGTGGAACAGGCGCTCCGCGACCTCGGCCCCGGCGAGCGCGCCGAGCTTCCGGTCGTCGAGCTTCGTCAGCGGCTTGCCCCTGGCGCGCGCCCGCGCGGCCTTGTCCCGGAGCGCGCGCGCCTCGGCCTCGACCTCGCCCGAGAGCACGGCCTGGAGCGCGGCCCAGGACGGGCCCTCGGGGGTGAAGGGATCCGGGCATGGCTTCTTGCGATCGATCTCGTGGTACGGGCTCGACGGCGCGCCCGGGAGCGCCTCGGTGCGCGCCCAGAGCGCGCGCACCGCGTCGTGGTCCTTGAGCTCCAGGGCGGCCTGGAGCCCGACCCGCAGCGCGTAGCCGAGCCGGGCCCGGGCCTCGGGCGCCGCGGGCGGATCCCAGGCCGCCACCGCCCGGGCCAGCTCCAGCGCCGGGGCGGCCCGGCCGATGAACTCGCCCAGGGCCGCGGCGTACACCGCGGCGCCGTCCGCGTCCCGGCGCACCTCGAGCAGGCCGAGGGCCTCCGCGTGCAGCGCGTCGTCGAAGCTGTCCTTGAGGGCGTTGTACAGCCGCCAGTAGGAGATGCGCTCCTCGAACAGGCGCTCGAGCAGCGCCCGCCGGCTGGAGGCGGTCTTCAGGCCACGCACGGCCGCGTAGAGGTTGGCGGTGCGCTCCTCGTTGAACTTGGGCTCCTCGCCGCGGGCGTAGGCCGCGCTGGCCTCCCGCAGGGCCGCCACCAGCACCTCCTCGGCGCCCGGGTGGTGGAACCGGTAGAGCACGTGCCCGGCCGTGTTGCGGACGTGGATCTGGGGGTGCGCGTGCAGCGCGACGAGCGTCGTGGCCGCGCGCTGGGCCTGGGCCGCGGAGAGCCGCGGCACGACGCAGGCCGGCCCGTCGGAGGGGTAGAACAGCTCGTGGGCGATCTTCTCCGTGGGCTGCCGCTCCTGGCAGCTCTCGAGCAGGTCCATGAGCGCGGCGAACACCCGCGGGTGGTGGGCCTGCGGGCCCAGGGCCCTCAGCACCTCCTCGCAGCGGTCCGCGGCGTCCATCTCCGCCAGGAACTCCTGGTTGCCCGTGCTCGCGCCGGGGGCGGCGGCCTGCGGCCCGAGAAAGCCGAGCAGCAGGTCGACCGCGGGGTGCTCGGGCCCGTCGATGGCGGCCGCCAGGAGCCCGACGATGGCCGGCCGGACGTTGCGGGGGGCCAGCGCGAAGGCGCCGGCCAGGAGCTCGAACCGGTCCTCGTCCTGGCCCTGGGAGACCGCCTCGAACGCCCAGGTGACCGCCTCCTCGGGCAGCTTGCCCATGCCGGCCCGCATGAGGAGGCGCCGGGCCACCACCCGCGCCAGGGCCGGATCGCCCAGGCCCGGGAGCACCTCGGCGAGCGCCTCGCCCTGGCTCAGGGCCTGGAGCGGCGGGACCGAGGCCTCGGCCAACGCGCGCTCGCGTTCCAGCTCCTCGGCCGGCGCCCAGAGCTCGCGGCCGGTGAGCTCCTGCGCGCGGAGCTGCATCAGCACCACCCGTCGGTGGTGCATGTCGGTCTTCCGCAAGCGGTCGGCCGCCGCGGCCAGGGCCTCGCCGTCCGCGACCTGAGCCTGCACCCGCGACAGCAGCTCCAGCCCGAAACCCCAGTCCAGCTCGCCCCGGGCCACGGCCCGCGCCAGGCCGTCCGCGGCAGGGCTCGGTCCGGCGCCCGCGCGCCCGTCCAGGAGCGCGCGCAGGAACTGCACCGCGGGCGCCGCGGGCGGACAGCGCGCCAGGACCTCGGCCAACCGCTCGGGTCCGAGCTCGTCCGACTCCAGCGCCGTCGCCAGGCGCATGGCCTTGGGAGGGCCCCACACCCGCGCGTCCATCTCCAGGGCGGCGAGCGCGGCCGCCGCGCCTGCCTCACCCGACTGGTCGTGGGCGCGGGCGAAGACCGCCATGGAGCGGCGCGCCCGGAACTCGGGCACGGCCGGGACGTCGCCTTGCGGGCCGAGGTCGCCGAAGGCCGCCAGGAAGGCGCGCCACAGCTCCGGCCCCTGGTCGGATCGGGCCGCCGCGATCTCGGCCAGGCGCCCGGGCTCGTGCAGCAGGCCGGCGTGGAGCAGCCAGTGGAGGGCCAGGTGGGGATCGTCGCCCAGCCTGGGCAGCTCGGCGCGGAAGGCCGCCTCGAGCTGCGCCTGGTCGGGCCAGGTGGCCTGGAGGTGGCCGAGCGCCGAGCGCATGAGCTCCTCGGAGCCGCCCATGACCTTGCCCTGGTGGGTCATGAACTGGGCCAGGGCGTACACCAGCCACTGGGACCGCTGGCACAGCGCGGCCGAGCTGGGCTCCCGGACGGCGCGCTCGGCCCTGGGCCGGTAGGCCTCGAGCAGCGCGCCCTCGTTCGCGCCGTCGGCGGAGGCCTCCTTGCGGAAGGCGCGGTAGTCGGCCAGGCTGTCGAAACGCAGGTAGAGCTCGCGCGTCTCGTGGTCCTGCCAGTACACCTGGCCCCCGCCTCGCGCGTCCAGCAGGTGGTAGTCGTCGCCCTCGTCGTCGAGGATGACGAAGCCGGTCAGGGTCTTGTCCACCGCCCCGAAGTAGGCGTAGTTGCGCCCCAGGTGCGCGGCCACGAGGTCCTCACCCTCGCGGTCGGTGAGCCCCTCCGCGATGGCCCGCTCGACCTCGGGACCGAGCTCCAGGCCGTAGAATCTGGAGATCTTCGTCGTCATGCGGCCTCCCCGCGGCGGTCGGCCGCCGCCAGTCTAGTAGACGAAGGGCACGATCCGCCAGCGCACCCGGGCGCAGTAGCGCTCCCAGTCCGCGCCGTACTTCTCCCTGCAGGTGGCGTGATCGCGCCGCTCGCGGAGCACGAGCAGGAGGGTGAAGTAGATCGGGTAGAACCACGGCGTGACATGGGCGAACAGGCAGGGCAGGCTCCAGGCGACCGCCATCATCAGGTCGCCGAGGTAGTTCGCGTGGCGGGCGAGCCCCCAGAAGCCCGAGACGAGCAGCGGCGTGCCGCGCGCGGTCTCGAGCACCTCGGGCTTCTTCCCCCAGACGAGCGCCCCGGGGCGGGTGCGGAGGCGGTGCTTCTGGCGGTTCGCCCCGCGGAAGACGAGGTAGCCGGCGGCGTTGAGCAGCGCGATCCCCGCCGTCCCCCACCAGGGCAGCTCGTGGGCGTGCTCGACCAGGTAGAGCGCCTGGAAGGTGTAGGTGAACGGCACCCAGACCAGGTCGCCGAAGGCCAGCATGAAGCCGAAGTTCTCGTGCTTGATGTCCCAGGTGGTGAGGATGGCCTCCTCGTGCAGGTAGTAGTCCGCGACGTACAGGAGCTGGAAGGCGCACACCAGGAGCATCGGGGTGGAGAGCTCGCCGTGGCGCTCGAGCTGGGCGGCCGCCAGGCTGAGATCGCCGAGCACCCACAGCATCAGCCCGGGCCGGGCCTCGCAGAACAGCTTGTGATCGAACCCCCCGGTGCGCGGGTTCAGCGAGGCGCCCAGGAAGAAGTCGTGCAGCGGGTGTCCGGTGCGCCGCTCGCCGCGGCCGTGGCGCAGCCCGTGCCAGTACAGGTAGCCGCTGTAGGCGAAGGCGAAGAGCAGCGCGCAGGCGAGCAGCGGGCGGTACTGGTCGCGGTACAGGCTGGCCGGGAGCCAGCCGAGCGCGACCGCGCCCAGCGCGAGCCCCAGGGTGACGGCGAACGCCAGCAGCCCGTTCATGCGGTAGGCCAGGCGCGAGCCGTCCTCGAGCGGCTGGCCCTGGACCACCCGCCCGGGCAGGCCGAGCTGCAGCAGGACCTGGAGCCCGAGCCAGCCGGCGAACAGCGCGGCGGCGGTCCAGGTCGGCCGGGGCAGGAGCGCGAGCCACTCCGCGCCGCTGGCGGGCAGGAAGAGCGCCCCGCCCTGGTCCAGCAGGCAGGCGGACAGGTAGCAGACCGCGAGCGGCAGCCCCAGGGTGAGCCCGAGCGCGCCCCAGGGGCCGCCGAAGGCGAAGCGCTCGACGGGTCGGCTGGCTGGCCCCATGCGCCCGAGACTGCCCGTCCCGGCAACCGGGATCAAGGGGTACCCTCCGCAGGTGCCAGGGACTTGCCCATGACCTGCCTACAAATCAAAGCTCGCCATCGACCGCGTTCTGAGCAGGATACCCCGAGAGGCTTGACGACTCTCCCGTCATTTATCATGATAATTGACGGAACCGTCGTCAGGGAGGGCTCATGACCTACGTCCCGCGCCTGCTCGACCTTGCGGCCAAGCTCGGGAAGCGCTCGGCCTTCCTGTTCGGCCCGCGCCAGACCGGCAAGACCACCCTGCTGCGCCGGGCCCTGCCCGACGCCAGGATCTACAACCTGCTCCAGTCCGAGGTGTACCTCGAGCTCGGCCGCCGCCCGTCGCTGCTGCGCGAGGAGTGCCGCTCGTCGGGCGAGCTCATCGTCATCGACGAGGTGCAGCGCCTGCCCGAGCTGCTCAACGAGGTGCACCTGCTCATCGAGGAGCGTCGCGCGCGCTTCCTGCTGACCGGCTCGAGCGCCCGCAAGCTCCGCCGCGGCGGGGTGAACCTGCTGGGCGGACGGGCGCGCACGCTGACCCTGCACCCCTTCGTCCGCCGCGAGCTCGGTCAGACCTTCGACCTCACGCGGGCGCTCGACTGCGGGCTCATCCCCTCCATCTACCTCTCGGACAGCCCGGAGGAGGATCTCCGGGACTACGCCGGTAGCTACCTGCGCGAGGAGGTGGCCGCCGAGGGCCTGACCCGCAACGTGCCCGCCTTCGGCCGATTCCTGGAGGTCGCGGCCCTGTGCCACGGGACCCTCATCAACCTCTCGAAGATCGCCAGCGACGCCCAGGTCCCGCGCAGCACGGTGCAGGAGTACTTCCAGATCCTCCAGGACACCCTGTTGGCCAGGGCGCTGCCGGCCTGGAAGCGCGGCCTCAGGCGCAAGCCCATCGGCACCTCCAAGTTCTACCTCTTCGACCCGGGGGTGGCCCGCCACCTGCGCCGAGAGGGACACATCCAGCCGCGCTCGCCGGCCTTCGGGCTGGCCTTCGAGACCTACCTGTTCCACGAGCTGTCGACCCGGCTGGACTACCGGGGCGACGGCGCGCTCGCCTACTGGCGCTCCACCTCGGGCTTCGAGGTGGACTTCATCCTCGACGAGCACACGGCCGTCGAGGTGAAGGCCCGGGAGGTGGTGAGCGAGCGCGACCTCGCGGGCCTCGCGGCCCTGGCCGAGGAGGGCCCGCTGAAGCGCCGGCTGCTGGTGTGCCTGGCCGCTCGCCCGCGCCGGCTCCAGGGCGTCGAGATCCTGCCCTGGCAGACCTTCCTGGACGCCCTCTGGGACGGGGAGTACGACTGAACCGTCCATGCTCGGCTGGTATGTCTGCCTGACCGTCAAAAAGCACCTGGCACCTGGAGCGGGCCGCCCATGAACCTGCCCCAGCCTGTTGACGCTCGCCCGGGCGGGCCGTAGGATGCGCCGGCCTGGGGCCCGGAGGGCGCATGGACGAGGCGCGTTTCTACACCCTGATGTTCTACGCCTGGCTCGGCCTGGCGGCCGTGACCTTCGTGCTGCTCTTCTTCGTCACCGCGCCCTACGGCCGCTTCCTGCGCCAGGGCTGGGGGCCGCGCCTGCCGGCCCGCTGGAGCTGGGTGCTCCAGGAGGCCCCGGCGGTGTTCGCCTTCGCCGCCTTCTACCTGCTGGGCGAGCGCCGCCTCGAGCCCGTGCCGCTCATCGCCTTCGGCCTGTGGATGGCCCACTACCTGCACCGAACCTTCATCTTCCCCTTCCGGCTCCGGGGCGGGACGCGGGAGGCCACCTGGGCCACCACCCTGATGGCGATCGCCTTCAACCTGGGGAACGCCTACCTGAACGGCCGGGCGCTCACCGCGCTCGGGCCGGTCTACCCGCCGGAGTGGCTCCACGACCCGCGCTTCCTCGGCGGGGTGGCCCTGTTCGTGGCCGGCTACGCCATCAACCGCCACGCCGACCACGTGCTCATCCACCTGCGCGCGCCGGGCGAGACGGGCTACAAGATCCCCCGGGGCGGGCTGTACCGCTGGGTGTCGTGCCCCAACTACCTGGGCGAGATCCTCGAGTGGGGCGGCTTCGCGCTGGCCTTCTGGAACCTCGGGGCGCTGGCCTTCCTGGTGTGGACCGCGGCCAACCTGGCGCCCCGGGCCTTCGCCACCCATCGCTGGTACCGGGCCCAGTTCCCCGACTACCCGCCCGAGCGCAAGGCGCTCCTGCCGTTCCTGGCCTGAGCATGCGGGCCGGTGCGCCACCCGACCTCGAGGCCCTCGCCCGCGCCGGCCGCCCGCGGCTGGCGGCGCTGCTGGCGCGCGCGTGGGACACCCCGCTCGCCGAGCACTCCCGGGCGCTCCACGCCCACGCGCCCGCCGTGCCGCTCGAGCCCGAGCTCGAGGAGGCCTTCTTCCTCGAGCTCCTCAGGCTGGGCACCGATCCGGACCTCACCGAGCTCGCGCTCGACGACCTGCGCGCCCGCCGGGTGCTGATGACCGCGACCCACCTCGCGGCCAGCGAGGGGCCCACCTTCCTGGCCGTGCACCGGGCGGCCACCCTCGGGCTGCCGGCCGGGGCGCCCTACCTGGTGGCCGCCTACTCGAACGTGCCGTTCTCCAGCGCGGCCTGGTCGGGCTGCCTCAACCACAGCGACCGGCACGTGCTGAGCGAGGTGCTGGCGCCCGCGAGCGACCTGTTCCGCGCGCTCGCGCGCGACGAGGCCCAGCGGGCGCTGGACCTCCACGCGCAGCGGGCCGGGCACGAGCGGCGCGTGTCGCTGGTGCCGGGCGGCCAGCGGGACGCCCGCGTGTACCGGGCGCTCCTCGGACCCAAGGCGCGCGAGGTGGTGGCCGCGCTGCGGGAGCCGCTCGCCTCCCTGCTGCCCCCGGTGGGCGGCGACTCCTTCACCGCCTGGGCGCTGGGGGCGAGCCAGGCGGTGCTCGCGCGCGTCCTGCCCGGGGCGCGGCCGCTCTACCTGGATCTCGGCGAGGTGGTGGCCGCCTACCTGCAGCGCGTGCTCCCCCGGCCCGAACACCCGGTGGCCCGCCTGCTGTTCGAGCCCGGGGCGCGCGCCCGGGCGCTCGAGGCGCTGGGCGAGCTCGCGCTCTTCGGCGCGGACGAGCCGCGCAAGAAGGGCGAGCGCTGGGCCCCGGTGAACGCCGAGGGCGAGCGCCTGGTGGGGGCCGGGCTGGACCTCCCGCTCGCGCCCGGGCCGGTGGTCGAGGCGCTGCGCCTCGGGCGCCTGGCCCCGGGGCTGCTCCTGACCTTCGCCCCGCTGTGCGGGCTCTCCGGCTTCCGCTGCCTGGGCTCGTTCGAGCAGGTGGAGTACCTGCCGAGGGTCAAGGCGGCGCTCGCGGCGGCCGGAGGCTTCCCCGCGGAGGCGCTCGCGGCCATGGACTGCGACGCGCTCGCCACCGGGCGGGTGGTCGATCGCGCGGGCAAGCCCGTCTGGCCCCTCGATCTCGCGCTGGGCACGCCCCACCGCTTCCCCGACGAGGTCAGCGTGGGCGAGTGGATCGCGCCCCTGTGGCCGCGGCTGGTGGAGGGTTGAGCCCAACCCACGACTGTGGGATTCTTCGCCCAGGAGGGCAGCCTTGCCAGTCGCGATTCGGCGAGCGGCCATCAGGAACTTCAAGAGCATTGCGGCCTGCTCCGTGCAGCTGGGCGGGCTGACGTTTCTCGTGGGCCCCAATGGGGCGGGGAAGAGCAACTTTCTCGATGCCCTGCGTTTCGTCTCGGATTCCGTGAACACGACGGTGGAGCAGGCGTTGCGTGACAGGGGGGGGATCGGGCAGGTCCGGCGCCATTCCAGGGGGCATCCTAACCACTTCGGGATCCGCCTCGACCTGGAGCTGCCGGACGGTTCCCTTGCCTGGTTCGCCTTCGAAGTCGGTGCGCGCCGCGACGGCGGGTTCCTTGTCAAGCACGAGCAGTGCCGGGTGGAGCGGCTGGGGCAGGGGACGGTGGAGTACCGGGTCAGGGCGGGAGAGCTTCTGTCATCCACGTTCCCCGTGACGGCCGCGCTCGACGAGGAGCGGCTGGCGCTCGTCGCGCTGGCCAGCGAGCCTGCCCTCAAGCCGGTCTATGAGTCCCTGCGGTGGATGGGCTTCTACAACCTCAACCCCGTCGCGATGGCCGCCTTGCAGGATCCGGATCCCGGCCACATGCTGCTGCGCGATGGCCGGAACCTCGCCTCGGTCGTCCGGGAGCTCAAGCGCCGGGATGGAGGGGCCGGGCTCGAGGTCGTGTGTGAACACCTTCGGAGCGTCGTGCCCGGAATCGTCTCGGTTGCGTACAGGGAAGTCGGCCCCAAGGAAACCATCGAATTCAGGCAGGAGGTGGCCGGCGATCTGCATCCCTTGCGCTTCCTTGCCGGCAGCATGTCGGACGGCACCCTGCGTGCCCTGGGCGTGTTGGTCGCCGCCTTGCAGACCCCCCACGCGACCCGCCGGCGTCTGTCCGTGGTTGGTATCGAGGAGCCCGAGATCGCGCTCCATCCCGGAGCGGCCGAGGTCGTGACGGAAGCGTTGCTGTTCGCGAGCGCACGGGTCCAGATCATCACCACGACGCATAGTCCAGACCTGCTCGAGCACAAGCGGATCGATGCCAGCCACCTGCTCGCTGTCAGCAACGAGGGTGGCAGTTCCCTGATCGGTCCCGTGGATGAGGTGACGCGGTCTTCTCTCAGGGATCGGCTCTTCTCCGCCGGGGAGTTGCTGCGCCAGGGGCAGATCGAGCCCGAGGTCAACCAGGCCACGGAACAGGCAGATCAGCTCGACCTGTTCGCACCTGGCATGGCGGTTCGATGAGGCCGACCTGTTTGTTGCCCATCGTCGAGGGCCACGGAGACGCGGCGAGCTTCCCGGTCATCCTGCGTCGTCTCGCGGGGCGTCTGGGCCGACCTGTACATGTCCTGCCGGCATGGCGAGTCCCACGGCAGCGGCTGGTGCGGATGGGAGAGCTCGAGCGCATCATCGAGCTTGGCGCCAGGAAACTGGCAGGAACTGGTTCCATCCTCGTCCTTGTCGACGCAGACGACGATCTGGCCTGCGTGCTCGGGCCCTCGCTCCAGGCCAGGGCTGCACGGGCCCGGCCCGACCTCCTGTCCGCGGTCGTCGTCGCGAACCGCGAGAAGGAGTCGTGGTTCCTTGCCTCCATCGAATCCCTCGCAGGAAGACGCGGGATACCCGCGGACGTGCAGGCGCCAGAGGCGCCGGATGCCATCCGCGGGGCCAAGGAACGCATCGCCGGCTGCATGGACCGTCCGTACAGCGAGGTGACCGACCAGCCCGCGCTGGCCGCCCTTTTCGATCTCGATCTCGCCAGGTCGAGGTCGCCCTCTTTCGACAAGCTGGTCCGGGAGTTTCTGCGGCTCGTCCCCGAGGCACCGGGGGAGTAGCCCGTCTACGCCAGCATGCGGGCGATGGCGTCGGCCACCAGGAAACCGCGCGGGGTGGGCAGCACCCGATCGGGCTCGAGCTGCACGCGGCCCTCGGCCTCCAGGCGGGTGAGCAGCGCCGCGGCGTCCGGGTTCCGCGCGGCCACCTGGAGCGAGACGCCCTCGACCGTGCGCAGGCCGGTGGCCAGCGCCTCCAGCCGGAGCTGGGAGGCGTCCAGGGTCTCGAAGCCCTGCATGGGCAGGCGCCCGGCCTCGAGCGCCGCCAGGTAGGCGTCCAGATCGCGGTGGTTCCAGGAGCGGCTGCGGCCGTCGAAGGAGTGCGCCGCCGGCCCCAGGCCCAGGTAGGCCACGCCGTGCCAGTACTTCTGGTTGTGGCGCGAGCGGTGGGCCGGGCCGCGGGCGAAGTTGGACACCTCGTAGTGCTCGTAGCCGCGCGCCGTCAGCAGCTCGCTGGTGCGCAGGTACAGCTCGGCCTGGGTCGCCTCGTCGGGCAGCTCGAAGTCCCCGTCCTTGGCCGCCTTCCCCATGGGGGTGTGCTCCTCGAGCGTCAGGCCGTAGCAGGAGATGTGCTCGGGCTCGAAGTCGAGCGCCGCCTCGAGGTTCGGGCGCCACCGGGCCCAGTCCTGGAGCGGCAGGCCGTGCATGAGATCCACGCCCAGGCTGGCGAAGCCGGCCCGGCGCACGCGCCGGAGCGCCGCCCGGGCCTGGCGCACCGAGTGCCGCCGCCGGAGGAAGCGCAGCTCCCGCTCGTCGAAGCTCTGCACGCCCACGCTGACGCGGGTGACCCCGAGCGCGGCGAAGGCGTCGATGAGCGGCTGGCCGAGATCGCCGGGGTTCGCCTCCACGGTCACTTCCGCGCCGGGCGCGAGCCGGAAGGTCCCGCGCAGCCCGGTGAACAGCGTGGCCAGCTCGTCCGGGGACAGGCTGGAGGGGGTGCCGCCGCCCAGGTAGAGCGTGTCGTAGGCCGGGTGGGCGCCCTGCTGCAGGCGGCTCTCGCGCTCCAGCGCGCCCAGGTAGGCCGGCACGCGCTCGGGCGCGCACTCCGAGTAGAAGTCGCAGTACGGGCACTTGGTCC
>Ga0116143_10004294_pt1 | contig 13628 bp, 15 predicted proteins | sample AD_UKC034_MetaG_FD_89745 | JGI IMG/M metagenome (GOLD analysis project Ga0116143, IMG submission 89745) | Active sludge microbial communities of municipal wastewater-treating anaerobic digesters from USA - AD_UKC034_MetaG | ecosystem: Engineered > Bioreactor > Anaerobic > Digestate | place: USA...
TAACTTTGGGGAGGACGCCCCAACTCCCCCATGTTACCATCTGAATACGTGGATAGTAGAGATAGAAACGCAATCGACGGTTGGACAGCCACGATAGCGTTCTCTCGTACCCAGGCTGCTTCAATTGCGAGTTGAAGCAGCCTTTTTTGTTCAAATTGTGAAAGTGTGTTCCACTCAGCGACACCCGAACGGATGAAACTAAGTGATGTCATTGTAGCACCAACGAAGTCGAAACGCAAGTCCCTTTTTAGCGATTCTAATCGATTTCTTTCGATTTCAAAGACCTCCCGGGTAATTTCACCAGAGATATAGATGTCGCGCGTACGGAGAAACCGCTGCTCAGCCAGTTGGATTTCTTTCTGCAGTACGTCCAGATCCACTTTGCCCTTCGAGTTTTCAATGACCTCGCGCAAGAAATAGTACATTTGCTCTTCTACAACGTCTGAGTCCGCCATTGGCTGCATGCAGTTGTTCTTGTGGTCAATCCGGTCGCCATCGCCGTACACTCGCCGATCCAGGAACGTTTTTTCACCGCGCATCCGGCTGCCGCAGTAACCGCATCTCAAGATTCCAGTGAGCGGATATAAACGAACAGGGTTGCCATTCTTGTAGCGGATATTTTTATTGACCAGGGCCAGGATTTCCTGCACCTTGTTGAAAAGTTCTTCGCTGACCAGCGCCGGGTGGTTGCCATCCAGCACTTCCAATGGCGGCTTGCGTTTGCGGTGCCGACCTTGGTCGTCAATGCCCTGGTAAGGGATTTTGCCAGTGTAGGCGTATCGTTTGAGCATGTCGCGGATCGTATCCCGCCCGAACAGGCCGGGGTGTGTGGCGCCTTTGCGGCCTTTTTGCCGCAATTGCGCCTCGCTGCCATCGGGTAAGCGCACTTTCGTTTCGTTCAGGATATGCACGATCTGAACCTGGGTGTAATTTCCGGTGGCATACCAATCGAAAACCATTTTTACGGCTAGGCTCTCAATTGGGTGGGCGATGATGTTCTTGCCGTCGCCCAGGTTCTTGTTGCCATAATTAGGGCAGTAATCCTTGCCATTGGGATCTTCGCAGTTGGCGCATAAGCCCTTGCAGTACCCAAACGGGATGCCGCCAATCCACATCCCCTTGCGCGCTCTTTGACGTTGTCCTTTCCTCGTTTCTTGACGCAAATTATCCAAATATATTTCTGCGAGCATGCCTAAAACGGTCAGCATCAATTTGCCCCAGGGAGTGATGAAATCGAGTTTTTCCTGAACCGAAGCAAAACTGACACCACACGAATTGAGCTGATCCAGCGCCGATAGGAGCCCGCCCAGGTGACGGTAGAAGCGGTCAATCTTATCCACCACAACTACGTCAAACTTGCCTGCCTTGGCATCTCGGAGCAGCTGCTCCAGGGCGGGGCGGTGGCTGCCTTTCTTGGCCGAGATGCCGGCGTCTTCATAGATTTTCATCAGGGTCCAACCCTGAGCTTGAACAAAGGTGCGGATGTGCACCTCCTGGGCATCCAGGCTGTGTCCTTCGACTTGCTCGCGAGCGGACACTCGCTTGTAGCCCACCGCCCGGTAGGGCGTTGCGGGTATTGTATCCATACATGCCTCCAGTGAATGTGGTTTATAATGTGCTCAAGGTTAACGAGCGTTGCCGCGCGTCAACGATTTGAACCTGTGAGGATTCTAACGCAGGTTCTAACTGGAGGTGACTATCAAATGGAAGTACCTATTGCAAAATCAAGGTTTGCAGCACGCATAAAGGGTTATGACCCGGAGCCGCTCAGGACACGCGTGTTGCAGCTCCTTGAGCAAAAGAACGAAACCTACCGCGAAGCGTCATTAGACTCGGGTTTGGATCACCAGGCGGTCCGCAGAATTCTGGGCGGTCGGCGGCCAGCCATGCATATCTGCATCTTGATGGCCGATCATTTTGGGGTGAATCCGAATGAATTCCTACAACTGGCCGACTGGCCGCCCCTCAAGGCCTTCGACATCCACGCTGCCAGCGCCGAGAACCTACCTCCTGAAGCGGTAGAGGTCGCGCTGGATATCGCGCGAATTCCCGATCCTGGGACGCGCAAGCAGGTCGCGACGGCCGTCCGAACACTGCTGGCGAAGTACTTCGAGGAGTAAAATTTTAGCACTCAGCGCGGATATCTTTTCGCTGAACCACGGCGCATTGAGTGACATTATTGACTGAAAAGGGTGTGAATCATGGGTGGTTTCCTTGAGAGCGAGAAGAAAATACAGGCAGAGTTCAAGGCAAACTCCTCATATTTTTCCGAACCGGCACGCGCAGAGGGTGTTTATAAACACAAACCGCGTGCTTTTTGTTTGCCTGTTGATCTAGCAGAGCAAAATCTTGTTCCAGAAATTCGCCAATCTGCTCTTGCCCACTTTGCCAGACATCGAATAAAGTGGCACGATGGGCAAGGCGGAAAGCCAAGCAATCATCTGTGTGATTCTCAGGTCTGCTGCGTCAATTTCCTGTTTCCTCTTGCCGACAAACCATCAGCGCTGGCCGGCGTCTTCAGCCCGATTTTTCCCGAGATTCGACAAATGCTCCCCGTTGAAAGCGACCAGTATGTTTCGTTTGAATGGATTGGGGAGCAAAATTACCTGGGCGAGAAGATCTCTCGAAACGGCCAGCGTACACGCGGTGCAAATTGCACCAGCGCCGATGCCATTGTGATGTTTGAGCGTAAGGACGGTAAGCGCCAGGTTGTTTTGATCGAGTGGAAATACACCGAATCCTATGGCGGTACTTTTCTGAAAATTTCGGATAGCGGCACGGATCGCACGGAGATTTATAGGCCCCTGTTCGAGCGTGAGGATTGCCCAATCAGGAAAGATATCTTGCCCAATTTTGACGCGCTTTTCTATGAGCCGTTTTACCAGTTCATGCGCCAGCAGCTTTTAGCTCACGAGATGGAAAAGGCTCGTGAGCTGGATGCCGATATTGTCAGCGTTTTGCATATTGCACCTGCACACAACGCTGATTTTCGTAGGGTGACTTCGCCACAGCTTATAAACCTTGGCGAAACAGCCACAAGCGTTTGGACAAAACTGGTCAAGCCAGGAGGCAGGTTTATCAGCGTCAGCACCGAGCAACTTTTCGGCAATTTATCCCAGGAGGAGAATCCACAGATAAATGCCTGGGTTGAGTACATAAACTCTCGTTATAGATGGTTAAGATGCCTATCCTGATTTGATAGTCATCCGCATTTTTGTTTGTGTTTGAACCAGCCGAATACGCCCGATAGTTTTCATTGTTAGTGAAAACTATCGGGCGTATTATTTCAGCATGAGTGAAAACAATTGGAAAACCCAGGTGTCATTGAATATCTGGAGAACAGTTGGCTGCTTTTTGCGCTAAATGGGTACCATTGCTCCGTCAAGCGCCATCAAATTGCCGCCAAAAGGTTTATAGCATTGATACTGGGCTGACTTTCGCCATCACTTCGGGGATAAAGTATCCTCGTATCGCCTGTTGTTTGCCACACTCGAAGGTAAACCACAAGAATCATCATTGACGGCCACTTGACGGGTGGTTGCTTTTGCTTTATAATGAGTGAGTAGTCAGTCATAATACAGAAGGATTGGTAAAGAAAACGATGGCCCGCTCGCTTAGCCCTGAAAAAAGAGCAAAACTATTAAGCTCTGCCCTAAAGCTATTTGTCAAAAACGGTGTGATGAACACTTCAACCGCGGAAATTGCAAAGGAAGCAGGAATCGCAGCCGGCACCCTGTTTTTGTACTTTCCAACCAAGCAGGAACTGCTGAATGAACTGGTGTTGAAAATCGGTAAGGAACAGTCCGATCATATTAACCAACTTCTCAAGCCATCTCTGTCGGCCCGGGAAACCTTTTTCACCATCTGGCACGGCACCGTAACCTGGTTTCTGGAAAATATGGAGGCATACCAGTATATTCAACAAGTTAGAGATTCGGGCATGATTTCTGAATCTGCTGTGCAGGAGTCGAATAAATTCTTTGGTTATTATTACAACGCCATCCAAAAAGGTTTTCAAGAGGGCAGCATCAAGGATTATCCCCTTGGCCTGATCGGAGACTTTCTGTATCAGGATATCGTGGCTGTCATCAACCACATCAGCAGGCAGCCGGAACCCAGCGAGCGTGAAGAAACCATCCGGCAAGGATTTGAAATTTATTGGGATGGCATAAAAACAGCCGTAAATGCTGATCCAGGAAAAGGATAAAATGCAATGATATATAAAAGCGTGGCCGCCATCAAAAATGGCGGCCCGGAAGTCCTGCAAGTCATCGAGAACGAGTTACACCCGCCCAAGGCTGGGGAAGTCTGCATCCGCGTCCTGGCGGCAGCCGTGTGCCGACCCGACACAACGGTGCGCGCTGGCAAAGCCCTGTACAGCGGCACGCCGCTGGGACAGAAGATACCGTTTGTACCAGGATACGCCATCATTGGCGTGGTGGATGCGCTGGGCGAGGGCGTCACTGAGGTTGCCATCGGAGACCGGGTTGGCGCATTGACGGTTGTTGGCGGCTATACCGAATATCTCTACTGGAAAAGTGATCGCCTGATCCCAGTTCCGGTAGCTCTGGACCCGGCCGAAGCGGTCACGCTCATTCTGAATTACATTGTCGCTTACCAGGCGCTGCACCGCTCGGCAAAGATCAAAAGCGGCGACAAGGTGCTGTTGATCGGCGCCAGCGGCGGGATCGGTACAGCGTTGCTGCAGCTTGGCAAGCTCGCTGGCCTGAAGATGTACGGCGTTGCCTCCCTCAGTAAACATGCTATCCTGATCGAATCTGGCGCGATCCCCATTGATTACCACACACAAGATTTCGTTGCCGTGGTCCGCCAGGCCGAGCCGGATGGCGTGCAGGCGGTGATCAGCGGCATGACGCGCATGGATTACATCCGCGGCGGCCTGGGTTTGCTGCGGCAAGGAGGGACGCTGGTGAGCTTTGGCGAACCGGATAGTTTCTCCACGCTGTTTCGCGTCCTGGGAACGATGCTGAAGGTCAACCTGCTACCCACTGGCAAAACCGTCAAGCTGTATGGAACATCCACCTATTTTATCGGCGACAAAAAGCCCTACCTGAAAGACTGGGCAACCCTGTTCAAGCTGCTGGAAGAAGGCCAAATCAGACCCATCATTGACAGGAAATTTCCCATTCTGGAAGCCGCCCAGGCCAATGTCCTGCTGGAAAGCGGACAGGTGACCGGCAACCTGGTATTGGTTGCGCCAGAATTATTGTAGGGCCTTTGGTTAAAGGCAAGATCGTAAAACTAAGGAGTTGAAATGAGTACCACCCAGTTGAAAATTGCAATCACCGCGGGGTTATTTCTCTGCATCTTTGTTTTTGGTTTCTGGCTGAGTCGTTCTGGAAAGCCATACAACGTGGTTATCTTCACCATCCATAAACTGGTCGCGCTCGGGGCCGTTATTTACCTGGCAACGACTGTTTTCAAGGTTTATCAAGCCGCGTCCCTCAACCCGACGCACACGATCCTCATTGCGCTCACGGCCTTCTGTTTGTTGGCGCTTTTTGTCACCGGGGCCTTATTGAGCCTGGATAAAGCCATGCCGCTGATTGTACTCAGGCTACATCATGTTGCCCCTTACTTGGCCCTGCTTTCTACATCTGCGAGTCTATATCTATTGCTGGTCAAAAGCAGCGCAATACAATAAAGTATAACCGCATCAGACAAAAAGCCATTATCCGCTCTTTACAATCATACTCATATTGTATATCATTTGAGTATGATTGTAAAAGACGCGTTATCGCCCTTGGATCGAACGAGGAAAATCCTGGAAGGTCAGAATGGCACTCTTTTGACTACCGATCTGGCTAAATTCAACATTCCCAGAACTTACCTGTCCATCCTGGAGAGAAACGGCGAAATCGAGAGGGTTTCAAGGGGTGTTTACCAGGCAAAAGATGCGATTAAAGATGACTTGTTTAGCATCCAGGCCGCTTGTCGGTCTGCAGTCTATTCACATGAGACCGCGCTCTACCTGCACGACTTAACAGATAGAAGTCCATTACGATATTCGCTCACGGTACCGGTCGGTTACCACTCCTCCCCACTGATTCAAAGCGGGCATAAGATTTTCTACGTCAACCGAAGCATGTTCGGCCTGGGAGTAATCACGCTGAAATCTCCCCATGGCAACCCGATTCGAGTCACAGACCTGGAAAGGACGATCTGCGACATCGTGCGAAGCAGGAACCAGATGGATATGCAGATCGTTTATGAGGCGCTGAGATGCTACGTGAAGAGAACCGATAGGGATGTTGATTTACTCTATAACTATGCCGGGCGATTTAGAGTCCAAAAAATCATCCGGCAGTATATTGAGTCTCTTCTATGAGCAAAGGCATGCAGTTCAAAGCTGGTATAAAGAACCTGGTTTCCAAATTCAGAGACGTAGATTGTCCGTCGATCCCAAAGCGCAAAAAATCATCTCCTTGCTGCAAGACTTTCCAGGTCGGTGGATGCAGATGAGCATCAGTGTGCAGCATCCCGTAAAAGTAGCCCAATTACTCTAGGAAACCAAGGTTTTTTAGAGTAATTTTGGAACTTATGTTTTCCGGGCGTTTAGCGCAAATTCGATTTATTGAATACCCAGATTAAGTGTTATACTATGCATAGAGTTTCGTAATTCGTCACCTAAATATATTTAGTGACAAATTACGAATAAGGAGAGACAGAAAATGAGCGAACTGAATTTGTTCCTCCCTGAACTGCAAAGGGCATTCTCTGGTCGCAAGTTCTTTGGCAAAATGGACTTGCGTAGTTTCTACCAGAAACGGTCACCTTCCCTCTCAGAACCGGCTTTCCGCAGGATTCTCTATACCCTGGAACGGCGCGACCAGATAATCCCTGTCGATGCTGGCGTGTATCGTTTTCCCAATGGACACACTGCCCCCCATGCGTTGAAGAAGTTCACGCCGACTTTTTCTGCTGAACTGCGTCAGATAGATCGTGAAGTTAAAACAGCGTTTCCCTATGCCGAAACGCTGATCTGGGAAACGCTCTGCTTGCACGAGTTTATGTTGCACCAGCCTGGCCAGAGCCAGGTCATCCTGGAAACTGAAAAGGATGTCTCCGAATCGGTGTTCAATTTCCTGAATGCTCGTTTTATTGGCCGGGTCTTTTTGCAGCCAGACCGGCTGACCTTCGAGCGATATATCTTGCCTCGTCCCGATAGTATTGTGATAACATCCCTGCTTAGCCAATCCCCGCATCAAAAAGTGGAAGGCGTCCTCACGCCCAAGTTGGAAAAAATCCTGGTGGATATTTTCTCTGACGAGGATATTTTTTACATCTTCCAGGGAGAAGAATTGGCACATATTTTTGAAGCAGCTTTCCAACGTTACCAGATCAGCCAAAAGGCCATCTTCCGCTATGCTCAGCGCCGTAAGATGGGTCAAAAAATTCGAGAGTTCATACAGAAGAAAACCAAGATACAGTTGATTCAACTGGAGGAAGCCGACGAATGATTTCAAGCCAATCGCGTACAGCAGAATGGATTATGGGAATTCGGGGAACTTCACGGATTCCTACCGATCCCATTCTGATCGAGAAAATGATCCTGGCGCTCACGTTGCTCGAAAACTTACACGCGGGTGGCATTGATTTCATTTTCAAAGGCGGTACCTCGTTGCTGTTGATTCTGGGGACGCCCATGCGGTTTTCAATAGATCTCGATATCGTTATGGGAACGGATCAAGGGTTGGGGGAAGCCATTCAGCGGGTAATCCAACAAGGGGTATTCCACCGCTTTGAGGAAGATGAGCGCTCCAGCGCGGTTCCGAAACGCCATTACAAGTTCTTTTTCCAATCTGCTATTCAAGGGAAGGAAAGCTCCATTCTGTTGGACATCCTGTTCGAGGCCAATCCCTACCCGGTTTGCCAGGCCGTTGCGATCCAATCGAGCCTGCTCGTACCCTCGGGTGAGCCAACTCTGGTGGCCTGTCCCGCTCCCGAATGTCTGTTAGGGGATAAGCTGACCGCCTTTGCCCCCCACACAACGGGTATCTTGTATGGAAAAGACAAGGAACTGGAAATCATCAAGCAGCTATATGATCTGGGCCTGCTATTTGACGTGGTTCATAACCTGGATCTGGTTGCTGGTACGTTTCATACCATTGCAGACCAGGAACTTGCCTACCGAGGTCTGCATCATCTTTCCACGGCAAATGTGCTGGCCGACAGCTTTGCCACGGCCTGTCTAATTGGCATGCGGGGATACGGCGCGCCCGAAGAATATGCAGAATTGCTCAATGGCATCAAAAAAATGGCCGGGTTTGTGTATGCGGAGCATTTCACTCTTGACTCAGCCATCCTGAGCGCCGCCAAAGTGGCATACTTAACAAGATTGATTGACAACCAACAATCAACGATTGCACGTTTTGATCCTATGAGTAACCTGGTTGACCTAGCTATTCATAACCTGGCCTATAACCGGCTGAACAAGGTTAAGAAAACCAGCCCCGAGGCGTTTTACTATTTTTACCGGGCCTGTGAAGGCCGGTAAACCTTGCGGTGGCTTGATATGTGAATACATGCTGTAATGCGGCTCTTAAATCAGCGCCACCGCAATTACGATGAATAAAACTGCAACGATCACCCGGATCAAAGCCAGGTGTAACAGAGGTTTCACGGGAAAAACCTGTGTTTTCTCCAATGCAGCCCATTTGTGGACGTCGTTGCCGCTCCCGGCAAGCTCGGCTGCCATTCTGAGCATATCCCGCCGGCTGCGATAGCGCACGATACCCACCTGATCCCAATCGTCGGCCGAATCCGGGTGCAAAAAGCGCCCCTGAACCTTGCCGGCAAACACGGGGTGCCCGCCATACTTCAGCAGCATGGGGATGATGGCCCGGTTGTAGCGGTCATTGGCCGCCAGCGGGTCATCCCCAAAGGAGCTGCCCGGCGGATACAGGGCTTTCTGGCGGAATTTGAGCAGGTTCACCATGTAATAATCCCGCCCATCGTCATCCTTGGTCAATTCGCGGAACTGCTGCAGGAGAGGCGACTCTTCTTCCGGCCCCGATTTACCGGCCCGCCGTTTCATTTCGGCCAGCAGGGCCTCCACTTCGGCCACGCTGAGCGGCTTGCCCCTCCCGCCGTACCAGATCAGAAAGGCTGTATATAGGAGAGCAAGGGCCACGAGAAGCATGAGCGAAGATGTGGACATGTCGATTCCCTCCGGCTAATCGCTGGCTGGCTGCACGGCGGTTTCAGGCAGCGCCTGGCCTGGCCGTTTTTTCCACAGCCTTTGCCCGAGCATTACCAGGCCAACCGCCACAACCGAGATGCCCACGTATTGAAGCGGGAACATTAAAGCCATCAGGATCAGGGCGATGATGGGCCTGGGGATGACCACTGCCAGCAGCGCCGCCATGGCGCTGAGCACGGCTGCCGGGGCCGGGATGGCCGGGAATAACACGCTGATCGCCAGCCCGAGCGCCGCCCCGCTGAACATGATCGGCAGGAACTGGCCTCCTTTCCAGCCGGTCGCTAGCAGTCCGTTGATGATGAACAGGCGCGCCAGCGCAATCAGCAGCAGGGTGACGAACCCGAGTTGTGCTGCCTGATCATAGGCTTGCTGCAGGCCGTGCTGTCCAGAAAAAAGCATCAGGGGCAGGAACAAGGCGAGCAGCCCCAGGGCGAATCCACCCAATGTCCCGCGCAGCACGGGTTTTTGTTTCAGGGGGGCTGCCAGCTTTTTGGTCCAGGTTTGCAGCCTCATAAACAGGTATCCGCCCGCCGCACCGATCAATCCGCAGGGGATGCTCCACAGCAGATCGCTCCATTGGAATGCTTCGCGAAAATTCAGGAAACCGCCGCCATACAGGCCTGCCAGCAGCTTCAAAAAAGCGACTGTGCCCACCAACAGCGCAATCAGGTTGGGCCAGCTTTGCAGCAGTTTCTCCAGCCGGTTTTTGGCCTGGGCCGGGCGCGGCAGATCGAAGCGCTGGCGCAAGCTGCGGATCATATCGCCGACCCAGGTACCCAGCCCGCCGAGCAGATCGATGATGGCCGACTCTGGGCCGAGGCTGGCGCCAAAGATCAGCGAGACCGAGATCGTGGCCAGGCCATGCGGCAGGTGAGTATAGTCCAGCCGCCCGGTCTTGTTGATGGTGGCGATGGCCCCGTTGATCGTTTGCGGATGGTCGCCAAGGTAGCGCTGGCACAGGCCGACCAGCACGCCTCCCAGGGTGCATACGAGCAGCGTTTGCCAGGGCAGGTTGACCGAGATCACTTCCCACAGTAGGCGCTGCGTCCATTCGATGAAATGCAGGAAACCCGCCGTGACGGCGCCCACCGATCCACCCAGCAGGGCGGCGACAAGGCCTAGGAGCAAGAGATCTGTGATCTTCTTCATTGCTTATTCGTCTGGCCCCTTTTTTGAAATTGAAAGACGATGAACGTGATGATGCAGATGGCGAAATAGACGGCCATGAAATATTTGCCCTCAAACGCCGCCTGCCCATGCACATTACCGGACCAAATTCCGATCAGTCCCAAAACGTAAGCCAGGGGGATGATGATCAGTACGTACGGGCTGAGTTCCCGTGCCTTTCGGCTGATGAGAAAGTAAATGAAACCCGTCAGGAAATTTGAGATGCCAAACACGCCGAGTAGAAATACCTGATCCTGTGGCACCGTCGCCATATCGAATTTTGCGAAGTTGGCCGCCGACCAGGTCAGCAGGAAGGTGTGCATGAACCCGCGCAGCACATCCAAGCCACCGATAAATAACAATACGCTCGCTGGCAACCAGTAAATATCCTTCATTTTTTCTTTCATTTCGCTTACCTCACTGATTCTCGATCGATCTGCTGTACTTCACGCCGCTCCACAGCGCCAGCCCCAGCATGATCACCGCCAGCGGCAGGATGAGCTGGTTGCCGATGGCGCCGGGCGGGGTGTGGACAAAGGTGACTGGTTTCATGTGACCGACCAATTCACGCAGCAGCACTTCCAGGATCAGCATCAGCCACATGAACGGAACCAGCGAGCGGTAGCGGATGACCACCAGCAGTTGGATGATGGCCATCAACAACTGCGAACTGCCCCACAGCGCAAAGGCGAAGATAATCCCATCTGCCCCCGCCACCGATAAATCCATCCCGGCAATGCTGCCTGCGCCGCCATCGGGCGAAAGCAGGTGGATACAGCTCCGTACGGTGCTGATCATGGCGTATAGGGCGAAAACGTAGAGGGGTAGTTTCCAGCCGCGCAGGGTGTTGTCAATTTTGGCGGGCAGAATGATTTCAAAAAGTTTTTTCATACCATTATTTCCTTTTTATTCTTTCAACACAAACTTAAACAATAACGCATGAATGAGCGCGGAGCAAATCACCGCGCCAATCCACCACACCACCGGGTTCGCCAACCCGTTCATGGTGACAAAATAGGCCGCGTAGAGCGAGACCAGGAATTGCAGGCTCGCCATCACCAGACCGGGGTTCCACTCTTTGCGCTTGAGACCCTGGAAAATGTGCGTCAGGCAGTTCAGGATGCTAAAAACGATAATGAACAGGCCAAATCCCAGGTTGGCGAGCGCCAGAACGCCAAAAACCAGGAAGGCCAGCCAGACCAGCAGGATGTTAACCCAGAAAACTTTGATATCCGTCAGCGTTTCCTGGCCTTCCGGCAGGCCGTTGATGACATGGTTGATGTAGCGTTTGAAGCCGCCCGGCCAGAGATGCTCCTCGGTCTGGTGGAAAAAGTAGAGCGGGATGTTGATATAGGCCCAAAAGAGCGGCTCGGTTGGTTTGAAAAACACAAGCAGCCAAATGGTGGAAACGACGCCAAGCACCGGGGCGAGTTTGGCCCAATTCTGGTTTTTTGAGAATTGTTGGATCATCTTTTCTCCTGTTGATTTCAAATTGAGCCACTTGGCGAGATTTACCGTTCTGAAGCATGGACAAAGCGATTAATCGCGTCCGCCACCTGCTGCGGCTGGTCGAAGTTATCGAAGTGGCTGGCGTTTTTTACCCATTCGATGGTCACGTGCGGGCATTCGGTTTCCGCACCTGCAAATATTTTGGGGAGTTGGGCGGGGTCGCTATCCGCCTGGAGCTGCAGCACCGGGAAGGGAAAGTTGTTTTTGCAAACCTTTCCGATGGCGCTGTACAAATCCCAGTTCTTGGTCAGGAAATACTTGGGATTCATGATTGCCACACCGGGCCGGGAATATTCATAGGTCAGGTAGTCGCGGTCGACCTGGTTGAAAGCAGTTTTCATGCGCGCCGGATAAATCATGCCGATGAACCAACCCGCATCCTGGTACAGGTAGCTGGCAATCCAGTTGTTTTGGAAAAGCAGCCATTGGGGTTTTGTCACATAGACCGACAGAGCCGGGGTGTTGCCGTTGCCTTGCATGATCAAATCCGCCTCCATGCGCACGTAGCCCAAAATGCGATCGGGGTGGTCGCCGACCAGCACGCTGCCGATGATGGTACCCCAGTCGTGCGAGACCACGTAAAATTTCTCGACGCCCAGGCTGTCCATTAAATCCAGGGTTTCCTGGGCAACCGTGTGCCAGTTGTAATCGTCATCCTGCATATCGGAGCGGCCATAACCTTTCATATCGATGGCAATCAGGCGGTAGTCGTGATCCACCAATGGCAGAACTTTGCTCCAGGAATACCATCCTTCAGGCAACCCATGCAGGAACAGGATCGCGGTTCCGTCCGGGTTGCCTTCGTCCACGTAGTGCCATTGGATGCCATTCACCACGGTATCCTTTTGATTGAACCGGGCATCGATGGCATCGTGTTCAGCCTGGTGTTCTGCCCGGAACTTTGCATACTTAGCAGCCAGTCTTTGAGCACGCAGGGGGGCGTACACCCAGACGAAAATAGCAATGCACAGACCGATTCCAATACCTATCCACCCCAACCACTTCAAGAATTTCCTCATCACTCATTTCCTTTATTGTGATAAAATATACACTGTATTTATTATACACTGTACGAATAATTAAGCAAGGGATAAATTTCGATGGCGCGACCGAAAAAGACATCAGAACAGCTTGAGACGATCCGTGAAAAAATCCTTGACACCGCCCTCGCCATTTTGCAGGAAAATGGTCCAGAAGCGATCACCATCCGGGCCATTGCTGAGCGTATGGATGTAGCGCACATGTCCCTTTACACCTATTTTGAGAGTCAATCTGCTATTCTACGCGCCCTGAGCCAGCGGGAAATGGCAAAATGGCGCGTCAAACAGCAGGTTTTTCAGCAGCGCGCTGAAACTGAAGATACCCTGCAGGTTGTGGAGGACTTACTGCGCTTCTTTATGGATTTTGCCCATCAAAATCCCAACCTGTACCGCATGGCCTGGGTGATGCCAGAAGTTGGCGCTGAAACCAGCGCAGAAAGCCGCCAGCGGATGCAGGCCACGGTCAGTTATCTGGCAGATTTGCTCACTATTGGAATGGAACGAGGTGTATTTATTCTACGAGAACCATTTCTGGCAGCAGGAACGGTGCTGGCGATGGTCAATACCCCCTATATCCTTTTCCACAGCGGTAAGCTGATTGATTCCGCGTTGCGAGATCGCATGGCGCAAGAAGTGTTTTTAGCCGCGATGGGATATTTGAAGATCAATTAGCCATCACCCGGCAAAAA
>Ga0116143_10004295_pt1 | contig 13627 bp, 10 predicted proteins | sample AD_UKC034_MetaG_FD_89745 | JGI IMG/M metagenome (GOLD analysis project Ga0116143, IMG submission 89745) | Active sludge microbial communities of municipal wastewater-treating anaerobic digesters from USA - AD_UKC034_MetaG | ecosystem: Engineered > Bioreactor > Anaerobic > Digestate | place: USA...
ACTGGAGATAAGACCTTCTGGCCGATGCCAGAAAGTTCGTTTTCGATCCAATAGGCCCTTCGGCCGTCAGAGCTGCTTCGGTGCCACTGAGCCTGAAATTTCCTTGCAGCCGATCTGAGTTCCCATCTCTTTGTTTGAATTGCAACACGGCAGAAAGGGGGTTGTCATAGCGTGAATGAAAGGCACTGGATGAGAGCGTGGCATCCTCGATGAAGGAAACGTTGAGTATACCGGTAGGACCGCCTGCGGCGCCCTGCGTAGCAAAATGGTTGAGGATCGGGATTTCTACTCCGTCGAGATAATATACATTTTCGTTTGGTGCCCCACCTCGGATGACCAGGTCGTTGCGGAAGCTTCCATTGCCTGAGGTACCCCCGACGCCAGGTAGTGCCTGTACGACCCTGGAGATATCGAAGTTGCCTCCTGGATTGCTTTTAATCTCTTCTGCACTCAGGTTTTGAATGGACAGTGGGGTTTCGGTGCTGGCTATCCGGATACTTCTGTTTTCAGAGAACACCACTTCCGAAAGGGCCTTGCTTTCGGGTTGAAGTTCGAAGTTTAGCTGTGCACTGTTTCCGGCTGTGATGACGATGTTGTATTTGGTCTGCGCCTGGTATCCCAAGAGCGATGCCGTAATGTTCCAACTTCGCGTGGGAATATTGGTGATGCGAAAAACCCCGTCCAGATCTGTGACGGCACCCAGCGAGGTTTCGGCGATCACTACAATGGCACCAATAAGAGGCTGCTGGGTTTCGGCATCTTTAACCGTTCCGATCAGGGTGCCGTTTGATTGTGCTGAAAGAAAAGATACTACCAGGACACCCAGAAAAAAGGACAGAATTATACGTTTCATCGGGAAATTGAATTTCAAAACAGAGAACATGCAAATTTACAGATGGTTTTCAGGCGTGGGAGAATCCGGAAATGAGCGTTTTTAGCTAATAAGCTGATTTGAGACCTTGAAAAACAGGATGGTTTTTACCTTCCAGTTTACCATCAAAGACAATACACTTTCGGCATTGAAGCTACTGCCCAATGTCAGAAAACAAGAGATAAAGACTGGAGAGATTTACTTCAGTTCACCGCAGTCAGTGATCACCACTTTGGCACTGGTGGCGCCGCTCCTGGAACCTGTTGCTTCCATTTTACTGACGACATCCATTCCCTCCGTCACTTTTCCAAAAACAGTATGTCTGCCATCCAGCCAGGGGCATGGTACGGTGGTGATAAAGAACTGGCTTCCATTGGTGTTGGGACCTGCATTGGCCATAGAAAGCAGTCCCGGGCCGGTATGTTTCAGGGTAAAGTTTTCGTCGTTGAAGCGATCACCGTAAATGGATTTTCCTCCGGTGCCGTTGTGGTTGGTGAAGTCACCGCCCTGACACATAAACTGAGGGATGATCCGGTGAAATCCGCTGTTTTTATAGCCAAAGCCTTTTTCGCCTGTGCACAGCGCGCGAAAATTTTCAGCAGTGAGAGGAGTCACGTCGGCAAACAACTCAAAAACGATCCTTCCAGCCGGTTGATCTCCAATGCTGATGTCAAAATAAACCCTGGGGTTCTTATTCATTTTATCTGATTTTTTTTGGTTTTGAGCAGAAACAAGGTTACTGGCGAGTAAAAGGCAAACCATGCCGATCAAAAAACTTGTGTATTTCATGTATTGGATTTTGGTAACCAACGCATTTTCTGACTTTTTGTTTTCTTATATGTGCGGTGTATTTGATTTATTTGCCGGGGACTTGTTATTTTTCGGGCACATCGAGCGTATGAAGGATCAAGGTTCTGAGTCAATTGGTTTGCGGAGTGTTCTGCTTGTATCCACACTGGGGTATTTTGTGGACGTTTACGATCTCCTGCTGTTTAGTGTGGTCAGGACGAAAAGTCTGACGGACCTTGGAGTTGCAGAAGAAGATCTGCTGACGACTGGTTTGTACCTGCTTAACTGGATGTTGGGCGGCATGATGGCGGGAGGGGTGTTTTGGGGTGTATTGGGTGACAGGAAAGGTCGTCGCACGGTGCTTTTTGGTTCCATTCTGATTTATTCTCTGGCTAATCTGCTCAATGCATATGTTACCGACACCGGAACCTACACCTTCCTTCGTTTTGTGGCAGGTTTTGGTCTCGCGGGTGAGTTGGGGGCTGGAATTACCCTGGTCTGTGAAATGAAGCGCCCCGACCGGCGAGCTTACGGGACCTTACTGATTACGGCTATTGGGCTTTTGGGGGCTGTTTTCGCAGCCTATATCGGTCAGAATTTTGACTGGAGATTTGCTTTCAAGCTAGGCGGGTATATGGGGCTGGCTCTTTTGTTTTTGAGAATGGGGTCTTCCGAAAGCAAGATTTTTCTGAAAGGCCTTGAAAATCCGGTTGCCAAAGGAAACTTTCTGGATTTGATTTTTAGAAGGTCGCTGGCGCTCCGATTTTTGAAAATGATCCTGCTTGGCCTGCCTATATTTTACGTGATCGGAATACTCGTTACCGGTACACCTGAATTTGCCAAAGAGTTTCAAATGAAGGAAATCCCGGAAACGGGGACTGCGATCATGATCAGTTATACTTTCATTTCAATGGGGGACATACTCTGTACTTATTTCAGCCAGATTTTTAAAAGCCGGAAAAAGGCTCTGGCGCTCTTTCTATGGTTGACATTGGGGGGGATTGTATTTCATCTGAACTTCCCTCCTGAAACTAAGGCAGCTTATTATTTTCGTTGCGCATTGATGGGCACCGGTATCGGGTATCTCTCCTTGCTGGTCACCTTCCTGTCAGAATCCTTTGGTACCAATCTCAGGGCAAGCGCTACCATTTCCGCTCCCAACTTCATCAGAGGCTTGCTGCCCCTGGTCGTTTCTCCGTTGTTCCTGATGCTTAATGGTCCTTTGGATCTGGTTCCCGCTGCAGTCATCGTGGGTTTGGTCTGTACCATTGTACCCTTGATCCTTTTGAGATATATACCCGAGGAATATGGAAAATCAATGGATTATATGGAATGATTCCAGATGGAAGAAAATTCGGGGCAATAAACCCGGAACCAAGTGTATGCAATCTTTGGGGCGGTTCCTTTCGATTAGGTATAATAAGTTGTTTTTCCGAAGATAATGAATGAATCCCTACCTGATCTTCTGAAAAGGAACCTTCCTGAGATCTGAATTCTGTTCCAGGATGATCTGATATTGACCTTCCGGCAGAGAACGGACATCCATTTGTTGGCAGGCTTCATTTTGAAAATACAACTGACTTTGCCCGTATTCTTTGCCTTCCATACCCATAATCCTGATTTGGACCCATCCCGAGAGTTGGGCATGAATTTCGATCTGATCTCTGGCCGGATTGGGCCAGACAGAAGCTTTTATGGGAATACTTGCCGTCCCGGTTGAAGAGGGTTCCAGACGGATCTTTTCAAGGGGGAAGCTCAGGATACTGCGTGCATAACTACCTGCGATCAGCGTACCTTCCACAGGATTTACTTCCAGATCGTTTACAGGGATAATGGGCATGTTGGTACCCACTCTTTTCCATTCAAATTTGCCATCCACGCAGGCATATACTCCCGTGAGGGTAGCGGCTGCCAGATCTTTATCTGATGATTTCTTTAAGAACTGCAAATCAAAAACGGGAATTTCAGAAAGCGCTCCTCCCGTAATGTCTTCCCAGGTTTGGCCATTGTCTCTGGTCCGAAAGATCAGGGATCTCAACTGGTCGTTGCGATAACTCGTACTGCTTACATAGAAGGTATTGGAATCTTCTCTGGAGCATTTAACAGAAGTAATCAATGAAGGAGGTAAACTGCCATTCACTCTGGTCCAGTTAGCGCCAGAATCCCTGCTGATCCAGACATTACCGCTGTTACTGCCGGTTATGAGGATTCCAGGCTGAAGCGGGGATTCATCCAGACAGGTCAGGGTAGCAGTGGCGGCTGTGCGATAGGGCCCTCCGGTTGCCAGATTGGGACTGATGGCTTGCCAGTCGTCTTCAATTGCGTTTCTATTGATGAACATTCTTTGAGCACCCGCGTACATGATATCGGGATCATGAGGACTGATCATATAGGGCATATCCCAGTTTTTAGTGCCGGTCAGTCCGTTTGTGAAGCGATCAAAACTGGCACCCCTGTCCTGTGTCTGAGCGAGACCTCCGTTTTGGGTGAGTGTCCAGAAAATGTCGGGATTGGTAGGGTGAAAGGCAGGCAAAAACCCATCCCCGCCATAAATACGTTCCCAATTATTTAAGTCTGTGGCATTCCCTCCGGAAGTGCCATTATCCTGGGCACCACCGTAATACCAGTCCGGCCTGTGTGGATTGTATGCCACCCGGTAAAATTGTGTCGTCGGTATGTTTTCGATATCGGACCAGCGGTCTTCGGAGTCGTGATAGCGGTACAGGCCTCCATCTGTTCCCAGAATGAAATCGCCATTTTCAAGCCATTCTATCTCGTGTTTGTCGGCATGCACCTCATAGGTCCACCAGGGCGGAGTCGCCAGATACCAGTTTTGCCCACCGTCCTTGCTCCTGTACATATCTACCCCCATGATCAGAAGGTCGTCTGCATTTTTTGGGTTGACGCCCATTCTGCCAAAATACCAGCCGAATCCTCCCAGTGCGGAACACGGAATCTGAGAATCGTCGAATGTGATGTTTACCTTTTTCCAGGACGAACCCGAGTCATCAGATCGGTACAATTGGCTGAACTGATGGCCTCCCTGACAAAATCCAGTGTCTGATCGGACGATCCTCGCATAAACTCTGTCGGGATCGTCTGCTGAAACACCCAAAGCGATACGGCCGAAAATCAGATTGTCAATGCCCTGGTGAATCTTCTGCCAGCTCGATCCCCGGTCGGTACTTCTGTAAACTCCACTGCCGGTTCCCTGCACCGTGCTGACACTGTCGTTTCTGACTCGGTGCCAGGCCGCTGCATATATCGTCTTACTGTCTCCGGGTTTGATGGCTATATCCGTGATTCCGGTGGATGGATCGATAAACAAGACACGATTCCAGCTTCTTCCGGCATCTTCGCTTTTGTATAGCCCCCTGCTGTCATTGCGTGTAAAAGGGTTGCCCATGGCAGCGGCATAAACGATGGAAGGATCTTCCGGATCGACCAGTATTTCATTGATAATCCGGGTTTCAGCCAAACCGATGTGCTGCCAGCTCTGACCGCCATTTACTGATTTGTAAAGGCCATTTCCTGTAAAGACATTGCCGGGTATGTCAGGGTCGCCTGTCCCAACATAGATGATGTCCGGATCTTTCGGATCCAGGGCAACTGCACCAATGGCGAGATTGGCCTCTCCATCAAAAATAGGTTTCCAGGATGAACCTCCGTCGGTCGTTTTAAAAATGCCTCCGTTAGAAAACCCGGCATACATAATGTTTTCATTCTTCGGATGCAAGGCAAGGGCGGATACACGTGCGCCGATGTTGGCAGGTCCCTGCAGGGTCCAAAGTCCTTCAAAACCGGGGGTGCGGCTTTGCATGGATGTCTTTATCCTTGTGACGAGATTCTGCTTGTTTTTGATAAAAGTTTCAGTGCCGGGACCAAATCGGTCCAGAAGGTATAATTCGGAGGGTTTCAAAGGAACATGGTCCGGACCTCCGGACTCCTTTTGACACGAAAAAAAGAAAACAGGCAGGGAACAAAAAAGTAGCGCACGAAGAATTACCATTTCTGAATTGTTAGATTCAGTAAACGTACAATGGCTGCAAATCGTTGCCTCCTATACCTAAAAATCCTCTGGGACTTTTTTCAGGAAAATCTTTGATCCATCCTTTGCTGTCTCTTGCGTCTGGAAGCTGCAGATCGATAAAAGCTGTAGGTGAGCAACAGGCCGATGGGAAGCAGGAAGTTCAGGTATTTATACATACTGCGGGTGGCATCATCCAATTCCTTGATAGGACGGGTTGCTACAGCCTTGGTACGAAGTTCGATCAGTCCCGTATCATCGCTGAGCCAGTCGATTCCATTTACCAGCAAGGAAACATTGTCTTCATTGACCTGCTGGTTGCGGCCTCTGCCCACGGGAAAGTCTCCGTCCCCATATACGATGATGCGACCCTGACCGGGTTCTTCTACCAGTCCTCCCATGCAAATGTTGGATTCCTGAAAGTCAACCTGAGTCCATTGTTTGTTGATATCGATCATCAACGGGACCTTCTCGACAGCAGATTTATCGCTGCTGAGAATCAGCGGAGTGAAGCTGCCTGTACCCATATATCGGACTGGACTGACAAATTGCAATATGACTCGTTCCAGGCCTTTCGTGACCGGATGGGAAGGGAAGTTTTGGACCAAGGGCAGATAGGGTAGTTGTACAGGCGTGGCAAAGGAAAAAAATCCGGCTTGCTGTTGTACCTGAACGGATCCGCAGGCTGCATCGCGCACGAGTGCACTGTCCACAACGATGCCATGTGTAAGCAGCCAGGCTTCCAGACCGGTAGAAGCCATCATGGCAAGTCCTTGTTGAAGATCTGCCTGTACACTGTTGGCCGCGACCAGAAGATTTCCTCCCTTCTTGAGGTATTCATCTACCATCAACACGTGTTGGGCGGGGATGCTGTCCTGTGGCCTGACCCAGGCAAGTGTGCGGTATTTTTTCAAATCCGTGGAATCTGTGAGATATACGGATTCTACATCGTAGAGGATATCCAGGGACTGATAGACCTGAGCCATTTCCTGAAGGGAAGCTTCACCGTGCCCCTGTATAAAGCCTATGCGGGGTTTGTTGCTTACGGTCAGTTTTTTAATTCCGGTAGCCATGGCATATTCCATGGCTGTTCCGGGTTGAACGACAGGAACCACTTCCTTTTTTTCCTTGTACTGGATCGTCAATCCGAGAAAGGCTTTCAGCTGTTTGGACTGGTCTTTTTCGCGTACATTGATCATGACCGGTTGAATGCCTTCCTTCATGGCCTCCTCTTCTTTTTTGGGATCCGCATTCGGAGAAATAAATTCGTACTCTACCTTACCCTGCGATATGTTTTTGAATTCACTCAGTAGATCGTTCAGTGCCTCTGAAGTTTTAGCGATATCGACCGGAAGGTCGTCAGAAAAGTATGCTTTAACCATGACCTTGTCGTCGAGATTGGATAGGATGTCTCGGGTGGCTTTACTGAGCGTAAACTCCTTGTTTTGGGTCAGGTCGATGCGAAAGCTTAGCCATCGGGATACATAATTGATGGCGATAAACAACAGAACGGATAGAATGATTTTGCTGGTAATTTGTTTCATGTTCTTGTGTTTATTTTTTACGGGTAATCAGCCATTCCGCAGCTAAAAGTCCGAGCAGAGTAAGCGAAGTGAAATACAGAATATCCCTGAGGTCGATCACGCCGCGGGAAATGGATTCCACATGTTCGTTTACGGAAAGGTTGAGGAACAGATTGCCCAGAAAGCCTCTCATGCTGCTGCTCAGTACATCAAAAATAAAGTGAAAGAAGATTCCAATGAAAAGGGCCAACAGGAAGGCAACGATCTGATTGTTGGTGAGGCTGCTGGCAAACAGACCAATGGCAATGTAACCGGCACTCATCAGGATCAGGCCCAGATATCCACACCAGGTGGCGCCATGATCTACATTGCCCAATTGACTTACCGAAACGTAATAAACAAGAGTAAAGGCCAGGGTGATGAGTACGAGGAGCAGACAGGCCAGGAATTTACCCATTACCAATTGTCTGGCGCTCACAGCCTTGGTAAGCAGTAGCTCGATGGTGCCCGTTTTCTTTTCTTCAGCAATCATTTTCATCGTCAGTGCAGGAATGAAAAAGAAGAGGGTCCATTTGGCAACCGAAAAAAAGACCTGCAGGTCAGCCTCCTTGCGGAGAAATATATCTCCACCATAAATCCATGTAAAGAATCCGCTAAAGCCTAAAAAGGCAATGATCAGGATGTAAGCGGTCAGCGAATCAAAAAAAGAGCCAAGCTCTTTCGTTGCGATGATTTGAACAGGTGATTTCATACATTAGCTCATTTAATAGTGAGGTCTCTGAAAATGTCCTCCAGCTTGGTCTCCAGGGGAGTCATCTCCAGCAGATCCCAACCTTTCTGGACGCAAAGTCTGAACAGGGTTTTGTTCAAAGGTTCCTCAGAGTTTGATTGAATTTCAAATTTATGGCTGCTTTTTTGAATTGGGTCCACCGACACCACGCCGGGAACTTCTTTTAGGCTTGAAAAAATTTCGTCCTGACTGGCCCCTTCCACGCTTAAATGAATGATCTGTCTGGATTCGGATTGTTTGCGCAGATCAGCGACCGTGCCGTCTGCCACAATCCTGCCTTTGTTGATGATCAGGATACGGTCACAGGTGGCTTCTACTTCCGGCAGGATGTGGGTACTTAAAATAACCGTTTTCTCCTTTCCCAATTGTTTGATCAGTTCGCGGATCTCTACGATCTGATTGGGGTCCAGACCGGTGGTGGGTTCATCCAGAATGAGGATCTTGGGATTGTGTATGATGGCCTGGGCCAATCCTACCCTTTGACGGTAGCCTTTGGATAATTCGCCTATCTTTTTGTGTTTTTCGATATCCAGTCCACATCGGACGATCATCGCCCTGACCCTGCCCGGTATGTCTGAATCAGCTACCCCCTGGAGTTGGGCACAGAAAGCGAGGTAGTCCATGACGGGCATATCCTCGTACAGGGGATTGTGTTCAGCCAGATATCCGATCGATCTTCTGACATCGAGATCAGAATAACCGGTTTGTTCGCCATACTGAATTCTGCCCCCGTCCGGTTCTATGTATTGGGTCAGCATTTTCATCGTGGTGGTTTTACCAGCCCCGTTAGGTCCCAGAAATCCTACGATCTCCCCGGATTTAACCTCAAAGGTGATTCCGTCTACGGCTTTCTGAGTTCCATAACTCTTTGACAAAGAGAATACTTTAAGATCCATATTATCTCGTTTGATTATGGTGCATCCAATGACCGTGCAAAATTATCAAATCTGTTTGTGTTGAAATACCTTGAAAAAAGGCAAATATTCCTTGGATGTCTAAAAGTGGGCTAAAGGTCTTGTCTTTCTTATCCCGCAGGTTAGTCTGAGCCAAGTGGACCGGGATCAGATTTGCTTATTATATCAGCTAATTAATATATGTAAAATATTCTTAGTTTTGCACTTAAATATGTTAAAAATATTAATTCAAAATCCCGGCTGACCGGGGGACTGATGGATCAAAAATTTGAAAATCAGGAATTTGGATTGAGAGACCTCTTTAGGTTGCTCCGTGAGTACCGTGCAGAAATCCTTCGCGGGAAGTGGATCTTTGTGGCATTATTCACGCTTGTGGGTGGATATTTTCTGGGTCGTTGGATCTTTATTAAGCCTCAGTATGTGGCGACCACGAGTTTCATGCTCAATGATGCGGAATCCAGCAATCTGGGATTCAGTGCCATTTTGGGTCAGATCGGCCTGCCTTCAGGAGGACAAAGGCTGAACTTGCATAAAATTCTGGAGATTGCCAAAACCCGAAGGATTGGAGAGTCTGTTTATTTTACGAAGGTCAACCTCCAAGGCAAGGACGACTGGATGGGCAATCATCTGATCGAAGCTTTGCATTCCGAAGGCAAGTGGTTTTCCAATCCTTTCTGGAGACCAAAAGACAGCATGCAGGCTTTTCGCTTTCCGGGCGAAGCATCAGAAAATAAAAGCCTTTCTGAGAAACTGGCCTTAAAGGAATTGCATTCAAACCTGATCAGAAAGATGGCTACTTTTTTCAATGAAAAAACAGGCATCATGGAGATCAGCATCCGGCTTGCGGATGAAGAGCTGGCCATAGCGTACAGCAGACTGCTCTACGAACAACTCAGCGAGTTTTACATTGACAAAGCGATTGAAAAACAGCAGGATACTTATCAGAAGCTGCAGTCCAAAGTGGACAGTCTGCGCAATATTATTTTTAAGAAAGATTACTCCCTGGCAGAAATCAAGGATAGCTACCGAAACCTGTACCTCAATCAGGATGCAGTCCCCCAGCAGCAAATAGACCGCGACATCAGGATGTTGTCCATAATCTATGGGGAAGCACTGAAAAACCTCGAGCTGGCATCGTTCAATCTGCAAAACAAAACTCCCTTTATACAATATTTGGATCTGCCTACAGCACCGCTGGATGTCAAAAGAGAAAAATTGGGCATTAATCTGATACTCGCTTTGGTGATTTCAGCCATAGCAGGTATCATGTGGATTGTATTGGGGAAAATCATTAGAGACAACAGATAAGAAATGAAAGTAGTCATTTTGGCAGGAGGATTGGGCACCCGGTTGATGGAGGAGACAGAATCACGACCCAAGCCTATGGTTGAGATCGCGGGCAAGCCCATTTTGTGGCACATCATGAAAATATACGAAGCCCAGGGTTACAATGATTTTGTCATCTGCCTGGGATACAAGGGGCACATGATCAAAGAATATTTCCTGAATTATTATCTCTACAATTCGGATGTGACCATTGAGTTGGCGAAAAACAAGGTCGATGTTCATTTTTCCAATACAGAATCATTCAAGGTAACTCTGATCGATACGGGCATCAGCACCAACACAGCAGGGCGTATCAAAAGGATCAAACCTTATACAGGAGACGGAAGCTTCATGCTGACTTACGGCGATGGTTTGAGCAATGTCGATCTGAAAGCGTTGGTAGATTTTCACAAAAAATCAGGAAAACTTGCTACCCTGACTTCCATACAGATGCCCGGACGATATGGACAACTGGAAATACAGGAGGATGGAACCGTGGATCGATTTCAGGAAAAACCCGATGCGGACGGACAATGGATCAATGGTGGATTTTTTGTCTTAGAGCAAGGAATTTTTGATTATCTGGAGGGCGATATGGATCAGGTTCAGTGGGAGAAAAAACCACTGCTTGAAATTGCTCAGGATGGAAAATTGGCAGCCTATAAGCATAAGGGTTTCTGGAAAGGGATGGATGCTATGCGGGATAGAATAGAACTTGAAGAACTTTGGCAATCCGGGAAGGCGGAATGGAAAATATGGTAAACGATCTGAAAAGGATATTTGCCGGAAAGCGTGTCTTTGTGACAGGACATACCGGATTCAAAGGCGTTTGGCTTATGGAAATGCTGGATCTTCTGGGAGCGGAGACCTTCGGATATGCCTTAGCTCCAGAGGGCCGGGTTTCACACTATAATTTGATCGGAAAAAAATTTCAGGAAAAAATTGGCGACATTAATGATCCAATGACCCTTTCCAAAGCCATTTTGGATTTTTCTCCGGACCTGTTGATTCATATGGCTGCCCAATCATTGGTCAGACAATCGTACAAGGATCCTGTCGAAACCTATCAAACAAATGTAATGGGGAGCCTTCAAGTCTTGCATGCTGCGGCGCACTGCCGTTCACTGTCAGGGATCCTGATGATTACCACGGACAAGGTCTATGAAAACAAGGAAATTCACTATGCTTATCGCGAATCTGACCGGCTTGGAGGTTACGATATGTACAGTTCCTCCAAGGCCTGTTGTGAAATATTGATTGATTCTTTCAGAAGGAGTTTTCTGTCACCCGATCAATACGGCAACTCCCACCACATCATACTTTGTTCTGCACGATCTGGAAATGTAATAGGAGGGGGAGACTGGAATCAGGACAGACTGATTCCCGATTTGGTAGCTTCTGCTACCGGTGGGGTATCTGTCGCCATCCGCAATCCGGTAGCGGTAAGACCCTGGCAACATGTTTTAGATTGCCTGAATGGTTATCTGATGTTGAGCGCCCGTATGATGGAAAAGGATCTTGGCGTTTCAGGTGCCTGGAATTTTGCTCCTAACTCTGACGATGTTCTAAATGTAAAGGAACTGGCTGATGAAGCCAGAAAGAACTGGGATAAAATTCAATATCATTTGTTCAAAGATCCGGATACTCCACATGAAGCCGGTTTGCTTCTGCTCGACCACCACAAGGCGGTGTCGAAGCTTGGCTGGAAACCCAGGTATCGTTCTGAACAATCGGTCAGACTGACTATGGACTGGTATAAAGCATTTTACGAAAATAATGAACTCATCACCCGGAATCAAATTGAGGATTTTTTAAAATCAGAGCCACATGAAATTTGAATCAACCGGATTTGATGGATTGTACCTGATCCGTCCTGAACCCTATGCGGATGAAAGGGGATGGTTTTTTCGTACCTATTGCGAGCGGGAATTTGCATCGATTGGTTTTACGGGACATTTTGTCCAAATGAATTTGTCCCATAATAAGAAAAAAGGAACCCTGCGAGGAATGCATGCTCAGATTAAACCGCACCAGGAGGCCAAACTCATACGCTGCATCAAGGGCAGGATCTGGGATGTAGTCGTTGATCTGCGCGTCGGTTCGCCTACATTTCTTCAGTATTTTGCTGTTGAACTTTCTGAATATGACTTTCTTTCTCTTTGGGTCCCTGAAGGTTTTGCACATGGCTTTCTGACCCTGGAGGATGCAACAGAATTGATCTATCATCATACCCATTTTTATACGCCCGGGGAGGAATTCTGTGTCCGGTACGACGATCCGGCAGTGGGCATCAAATGGCCCGATGTGGTGGAAACCGTCTCGGAAAAGGATAGATCTTATGCTTTTATTCAACAAGACTTTAAAGGAATATGATATGAGCCATTGTAGATTTTGCGGAAACAAGCTGACAGAGGAATTCGTAGACCTCGGTTTTTCACCCCCCTCGAATTCCTTTTTGAAGGAGGAACAATTAAATTCTCCGGAAGTGCACTACCCCTTGAAGGTCATGGTGTGTACAAACTGCTTTTTGGTGCAGACCCAGGGATTTTCTCGTTCAGAAGAAATATTCCACTCTGATTACGCCTATTTTTCATCTTACTCCAGTACCTGGCTCCAGCATGCAAAAGCCTATTCCGAAAATATGATTGCACGTTTTGGATTGAATGAGTCCAGTCTGGCAATTGAACTTGCAAGCAACGATGGTTACCTGCTTCAATATTTTAAGGAAAAGAATGTAAAAGTGCTAGGGGTGGAACCAAGTTCCAATACAGCTGAAGTGGCCATTTCAAAGGGAATACGCACCATCGTGGATTTTTTTGGAACACGGCTGGCAAATGAAATGGCCTCCCGTTCCGAGTTGGCCGATCTGCTGATTGGCAACAATGTGCTGGCTCATGTGCCTGATATCGGGGACTTTGTAAAAGGTATGAAAAAAATTCTGAAGCCGGACGGTTTGATCACCATGGAATTTCCTCACCTGATGAAATTGATACAATTCCATCAGTTTGACACGATTTACCATGAGCATTTTTCCTACCTTTCCTTAACTGTTGTGAAAAGAATTTTTGAATCTGCCGGATTGGAGTTGTTCGATGTTGAGGAAATTACCACTCATGGAGGATCGCTGAGAATTTTTGCAAAGCATCAGGGCTCAGAAGCCTATCCCATCAAGGATACAGTAGCCACCATGATGCGTAAGGAATCTGCATTTGGACTGGATCGGATGGATGCTTTTGCCCATTTTCAAAACAGGGTCAATGCGATTAAGAACAGGTTCAATAAATTTTTAATAGACACCCGCATCAGTGGAAAAACCGTAGCAGCCTATGGCGCTGCAGCAAAGGGAAATACCTTGCTCAATTTTTGCGGCATACGGAAAGACCTCAT
>Ga0116143_10004300_pt1 | contig 13609 bp, 10 predicted proteins | sample AD_UKC034_MetaG_FD_89745 | JGI IMG/M metagenome (GOLD analysis project Ga0116143, IMG submission 89745) | Active sludge microbial communities of municipal wastewater-treating anaerobic digesters from USA - AD_UKC034_MetaG | ecosystem: Engineered > Bioreactor > Anaerobic > Digestate | place: USA...
AAGGTGGGACCCATAACCTTTGTGCAGGATAACGAATCGAAGTCGAGCTATGGCGTGCTAAGGGGGTTGCATTTTCAAAAGCCTCCGTTTGCTCAGGCAAAGCTTGTCAGATGTGCCGAGGGAGAGGTGCTTGACGTGGCGGTGGACTTGCGACAGGCATCGCCAACCTTTGGCAAGTATGTGGCGGTCAATCTTTCAGGTGAAAACAAGAAGCAACTTTTCATTCCGCGGGGGTTTGCACATGGGTTTGTCGTGCTAAGCCAAAGCGCAGTGATAATCTACAAAGTGGATAATCTTTATGCCCCTGAATATGACACAGGTATCATGTGGAATGACCCGCAATTGAACATCAATTGGGGTATTAGGAAAGAAGATATTATCCTTTCTCCCAAGGATGCAAGTTTGCCATTACTTCGGGATACAGATGTGAAGTTCTAAAAGGATTCCGGATATTATACGACTACATCAGCACCTTCCAATGGAGAGGTGCTATTTCTTTTTTGGCAAAGTGGTCAAACAGACAGGTTAATTTTTTCTCATTCTGAAGAGTCCGTAAATATTTAAGGCTGCTCCTACAATAGTCCCGGCAATTTGCCCCAAGCCAAATCCGGGAGTTCGTCCAATGCCGATGTCATCAAGGAAAACTGAAAAAAGCAGTAATGCTAATCCAAAGGCTGCGATAGTGATTCCAAGTATTTTGTTGTTTCTCATCGTTGGTTTAGGTTTAGTTGAGGGTTTGAAGATGTAAAAATAGTGGCTTTAAACAACAAATCCTCGTTCTTGAGCCAATGGATAACCTTTAAAAAGAAAAAGGATACAACAAATAGAGAAAATACGCTTGCAGGTTGGCTACTTCCCACCGCCACATTCAGCTTTAATCATTTTGCAGGCGTTCATGTTTCCACGGCTGCACGATGCATGAAAATCGGCGCAGGCCTTGGGCTTATTCCCCGAACGAAGGTGTGCCATACCCCTGTTGTAGTAGCCCATAGCGTTCTCGGGGTCCAAATCCAGCGATTTATTGTAATCCTGTATGGCATCATCAAAATTACCCATTCTGTAATTTATGAATGCCCTGTAGTTCAGGGCAGATGTGCTTCTGGGGTTAATGTTCAATGCCTCCGTAAAATCATCCATGGCGCTTGAAAAATTTTCGTCCTTCAGGTGGGCAGCCCCCCTGTTGATATGGATTGAAACAGCAATTGGGCCCGAAGCCAGTTCAAGCGCCTTGTCAAAATCGGCAATGGCCTTACGTGGTTGACCCTTTAAGTTGTTCAGAATCCCACGACGCATGTGGAACTCAGCGCTTCCGGGGTAATCCTTCAGGGCTATATCGATATAGCGTTGAGCCTCTTTAAAATTTTCGGTTAGGGTATGCGCCCTGATGATGCCGCTAAGGGCAGCTGTATCCCGTGGATTTTCTTTCAAAGCCATGGAAAAATCGTTGACGGCAGCCGAAAAATTCTTCGACTCAAGGTTCTGATAACCCGAAGCGATAAGCCCATCCGATTGAGCAACCGATATGCGAGGCAAATATATAGCAAAGACTATGAGGTATATGGTTAGCGTTCTCATGTTAGCCAATATGTTCGAAATATAGCATAATTCTTATTATGTAGCAAACGAAGCTTCAAGTTTAGTCCTGTTCAGTAGTGCCCGTCCAAGGGTTATCTCATCGGTGTACTCCAAATCATCGCCAATGGCAACTCCCCTTGCTATAGCCGTTATCTCAATATCGAAATTTTTAATCTTCTTGTACAGATAAAAAATGGTTGTGTCGCCTTCCATGGTGGCACTTAAGGCCATTATAACCTCTTTAACGGAACCTTGGGCAATTTTGTTTATCAAACCCTCGATGTTCAGATCAGCCGGGCCAATCCCATTCATAGGATTGATTAAGCCGCCCAAAACGAAATAGAGCCCATTGTACTGATTGGTTGATTCCAAGGACATTACATCTTTAATGTTCTCAACTATGCAAAGGAGAGATGAATCCCTGCGAGGATTGGCACAAATGCTACAAATCTCGGTGTCGGAAATGTTCATACACTCCTTGCAGTATTTTACATTCTGCTTGAGCTCTTTCAAGGCATCGGAGAACGATTCTACTTCGTTCGTGGGCTGTTTAAGGAGATGCAGCACAAGCCGCAGGGCTGTTTTCCTGCCAATGCCGGGTAACTTGGCAAATTCATCAACCGCATTCTCAAGAAGTTTCGAAGGGTAGCTATGGATGTGCATAATACTCTTTTACGAACTACTGCAAATCTACAAATTATCAACCAAAAGCGGTTGAAAGAAAAAATTTTTTATTTCACCTTTTTTCCATAGCATTGCACGGTTATTTTCGGAGCAGGTTTCACTAATAATTAATAGCATTGGAACTTGCCCGGGGATATGAAAGAATTTTCGCATGGAGCCTATTTGGGTGATTCTTATCATCGTTTTATACTTTGGTGTGCTGATAGCCATTGGTGCCTATACTGGCCGTAATGCCAACAATGAGGCTTTTTTCTTGGGCAATCGGCGTTCGCCCTGGTACATAGTGGCCTTTGGCATGCTGGGAGCCTCGCTTTCGGGGGTAACATTTATCTCCGTTCCGGGTATGGTGGGTGCCAGTCAATTCTCATACCTGCAGCTTGTGCTGGGTTACCTGTTAGGCTATTATGTGATTGCCAATGTTCTGTTGCCATTGTATTACAGGCTAAACCTAACATCTATTTACACCTATCTCGATGGTCGTTTTGGGTTTTTCAGCTATAAAACCGGATCGGTATTCTTCCTGATTTCAAGGCTTGTGGGTTCTTCGTTCCGGCTTTATTTAGTGGCTGCCGTGCTGCAAGTCAATGTTTTCAATGCATGGAATGTTCCATTCTGGGTAACAGTAGTGATTACCATTGTACTGATTTGGATTTATACCAACAGAGGAGGCATCAAGACAATAATTTGGACCGATACACTGCAAACAGCAGTGATGCTGGCAACAGTAATCCTTTGTATTTTCTTTATCGCCAAGCAAATGGACCTGTCGTTCGCCCAGATGGTTCAGACCATTCGCGATAGCGAGTATAGCCGTACCTGGTTTTTCGATGATTGGAACGATAAGAGACACTTTGTGAAACAGTTTTTTAGCGGGGTGTTCATTACCATTGTGATGACCGGGCTGGACCAGGATATGATGCAAAAAAACCTGAGCTGCCGGAACCTTGGCGATGCCAAAAAGAACATGTACTGGTACGGATTTGCCTTCCTGCCGGTTAACCTTATTTTCCTCTCCCTTGGCGTATTGCTGTTTGTTTTTGCGCATAGAAACGGAATAGCCATTCCTGCCCAGAGCGATGACCTGTTCCCCATAATCGCCACGCAGGGCTATCTTCCCAAGGTGGTTAGCGTGCTATTCATTATCGGCATCATTGCGGCTGCATATTCAAGTGCCGATTCGGCGCTGACTGCTCTAACCACTTCGTTTACTGTAGATATTCTTAACCTAAAGGGGAGGAGCGAGAATGAGCAAAAAACGGTGCGCCGTCGGGTTCATATTGCATTTTCGGTACTTAGCGCACTGGTCATCATAGTTTTTAGAGCGGTAAACGACCAAAGCGTTATTAATTCTATTTTCACCGTGGCAGGATACACCTATGGGCCGCTACTTGGCCTGTACGCATTCGGACTATTTACTAAATTGGATGTGAAAGACAGGTGGGTCCCGCTTATAGCGATTCTATCGCCCATTATCTGCTATTTCCTCTCGAAGTATTCTCAAGAAATATTCAACGGCTATAGGTTTGGCTTTGAACTGTTGATGGTAAATGGTTTCTTTACCTTTATGGGTTTGCTTGCAGTTAGCAAACGGAACAGGAGGGTGCTTCATTCGTAATCAATACCTTTTTTGAATTTCCATTTTAGGTCATTAATTGTGCAGAAACAGCGTTTGCCTATCGTTCAACTCAATGACTACTAGGTTGATTTATTCATTATTTTTAAGAAGCATAATTCTCAAAAATAGTTTACATGGGCAACCCCAGCCATTAGTCCTGTTCAATGGAGTGTCTATGTTGTCGTATCTATTTAAAAATGAAAAATATCCTGTATGTGAAAATACATTTGATTAAAAGAGAATCATAATGGAAATTTGTACGTATATTTGCGCCCTTGCACCAACGGGACTATTGGTCAAAGACAAACCAACGCTGATTAAATGGTAACATACAGTAGTTTAACTCTAAAAGACATACTGAATCGTTCGCGTGTGCAGTATGCCGACCTGCCCTCATTATCTTTTGCTGGCGGGAAGACTATAACCTATAACGACCTTTCGATTCATATTACCAACACCTCGGGGTTGCTGATTTCGTTGGGTATTGAGAAAGGTGACAGGGTTGCTTTACTGGGCGAAAATAGCCCCAGCTGGGGCATAGCATATTTTGCCATTGCCTGTATTGGTGCAGTGGTAGTTCCCATTTTACCCGATTTTTCGGTTGCCGAAGTTCAGCGGATCATAGAGCATAGCGGGGCAAAAGCCATTTTCGTTTCGTCGAAGTTATACCAAAAGATTGAAAATGTTAGTAGGGTAGGTCCCCCTGATGTGATTTTACTAAACAACTTTCAAGTTGTAATGCCGGGCGAAAAGGTGGAAGAATTGGCTGTTGACTACACATTACCTGATCCTATTGCCAACATTGAGTTTTCAGGCTTTTACTACCCGGAACCCAAGGAGGAAGACCTGTTGGCTATACTTTACACCTCGGGAACAACAGGAAATCCTAAAGGGGTAATGCTGACCCATAAAAATATCATCTCAAACTGTCTATCCACTTTTCAAATTCAGAATATTAATTCCAACGATAGGCTGGTTAGCGTTTTACCGCTTTCACACACCTACGAGTGTACCATTGGTTTTATCATGCCCTTGATGAAAGGGGCATCGGTTTACTATTTACAAAAACCGCCAACTGCAGCGGTAATAATTCCTGCTCTTCAGATGATAAAACCGACCATGATGCTGGTTGTGCCTTTAGTAATTGAAAAGATATTCAGGGCGAAAATATTGCCACAGCTAACATCGTCGAAATTGAAAGCGAAGCTTTATCAGAACCCCTTTTTTAGGAAATTGCTACACAAAGTGGCTGCCCGTAAACTGCTTAAAACTTTTGGAGGAAAGTTGCATTTCTTTGGGGTTGGTGGATCTAAGTTATCGTACGATGTTGAGCGATTCCTATTTGAAGGGGGCTTCCCGTATGCCATTGGCTACGGCATGACCGAGGCTTCCCCACTTATTTCGGGATGTGCCCCATCGTTGGTTAAGTTCCGTTGTGCTGGCTTTTCGATTCCGGGGCAGGAGGTAAGAATAAATGACCCCAATCCTGCCACAGGCGAAGGAGAAGTGTGGGTTCGAGGTGCCAATGTTATGTTGGGGTACTACAACGATGAACAGGCAACTAAAAAGGTGCTTACTGAAGATGGATGGCTGAAGAGCGGGGATTTGGGTATTCTACACCCCAATGGCTTTATAGAGTTGAAAGGCAGGCTGAAAAATATGATAGTGGGCCCCAGTGGCGAGAATATCTATCCTGAGGATATAGAGGAGGTGATAAATACCCACGCCATGGTACTCGAATCCGTGGTTTACGAAATGCGAGGGAAACTGATTGCAAAGGTTCAGCTTAACCGTGAGGAGTTACAGGCTAAGTACGACATGTTGAAGGAAACGGCATTCAATATACAGCAGATGATAGATGAACGAATTCAGGAGATAATGAAGGAAATTCAAGAGTATGTCAACTCAAGGGTGTCTACCTTTCCCAGGCTTCATCTTGTGATTGAGCAGGTTGAGCCTTTTGAGAAAACGCCCACCCAAAAGATTAAAAGGTATTTTTATACTTCAAATTAAAAGAGGAGAGAACGACAATCTTATTTGCAGTTCAGAAAGGGGAGGCCATGAGCCTCTTTTTTTATAATTGTGCAACCAGCCCCTACTATAAAGAATCAACAATGGTGTCGAGTTTCACGCCCCTTGATCCCTTTATAAAAATGAACCTATTGATTAGAGGGTTTCCTTTTAGGTATTTCAGAAAATCGTTCGCTGCAATGAACCATAAGTGGTTAGTCTGATTTGCCATGAACTTTTCTCCAATAAAAATTAGCTGCTCAAAACCCATTTGCTCTGCCATAGCTGTAATTCTACCATGTTCCTCTTCTGAATATTTTCCCAATTCAAGCATTTCGCCCAGGATGGCTACCTTGGTAAGTGCATGAGGAATTTGCGAAAAGTTTTCGAGAGCGCTCTTCATGCTGCTGGGATTTGCGTTGTATGCATCCACTAAAAGGGTATTCGTTTTGGTGATGACAATTTGCGACCGGCTATTGGAAGGCACATAACTTTCGATGCTATGGATGGCCTTTTCCCTATCAACCCCGAAATGAATTCCTATGCACAAAGCGGCCAGAATATTCTCAATGTTATACTCACCGGCCAGTTGGGTATTGACTTCGATGGCATTACTGTCAGGAAAAGAAAGGTTGAAGGTCAATCTGCCGTTTTTCGATGTGATGCCGGCCACACGACTAATAGATCGTCCGTAGGAAATAGACCTATTCCCTAACGGGAATGATGAAAGCAGTTCTGTTAATACGTTATTGTCAATATCGTAAAACACACTGCCGCCATTTCTTGAAAGAAAGCTGAAAAGTTCGCCTTTTGCCCTTTTCACCCCTTCAAATGAACCGAAGCCTTCGAGGTGTGCTTTACCTATGTTAGTGATAATCCCATGCGTTGGCCTTGCAATTTGGCATAGCATGCCAATCTCACCCTCGTGGTTGGCCCCCATCTCAACAACGGCCATTGCAGCATCCAAAGGGATTGAGAGGATGGTCAGTGGTACTCCGATGTGATTATTGAGATTACCCTGCGTAGCATAGGTTTTATACTTTCCGCTCAGAACTCTGGCAGTAAGTTCTTTAGTGGTGGTTTTGCCATTGCTTCCGGTAAGTGCAATAATGGGAATGCCAAGTTTTGACCTGTGATAAGACGCCAACTCCTGTAAAAATTGTAGAACGTTTTCAACCAAAAGAATTTTGGCACTTGATTCAATGGAGGGATCATCTACAATTGCCATGAAAGCACCCTTCTCAATGGCATTTAAAGCGAACTTGTTCCCGTCAAAATTTTCTCCTTTTAGAGCAAAAAATAAATCGCCTTCCTTTACCAACCGGCTATCGGTTGAGATTGTATGTTTGTTTTCGATAAGGGGGTAAATAATTTCAATGGGATTCATTGTATCAAAAAGTTCGTCATTGAAAAAAAAAGACCTCATTATGTTAGTAATGAGGTCTTAATGTATTTATGGTGAATCTATCTTCTTTTACCAGTTGTTTGCGAACCAACGGCCTCCATAGCGCAGCGGAATCCAAGATCGCTTTGCGATGAGGCTTCGTCGAGGAATCTACGGGTTCCCGGGCTAAGCCAGTATGCACGATCCTTCCATGAGCCGCCTTTGTAAACACGAACCCTGTCGTTGATCAGTGTAGTCATCCCATCATTGGGTCTATCCTGCCTTGTAGTTTGTCCCTGATAGTACATCTTGTCAGATGTGCTGCCAAAACCTTCAACATCTTCCCAATCCAAAATGCTGGAAGCCACGTCGCCATCCAAGTGGTTGATGTAGTATGCCTTGTTGTAGTTTCTGCGGTTAGCGGCATTCTCCGGTGTAACATCCCTGTAGCGAATTCTTCCGAGGCTGTCAACGTTTTTAACCGATCCGTCGGGATTTAGGTCTAACTCTTTGAAAACGTTACCGCGGAAAGGTCTAAACTCGTCCATATCCTGAAATGTCATTGGACGGTAAACGTCTAAAACCCATTCGCTAACATTGCCTGCCATGCAGTATAAACCAAAGTCGTTGGGCCAATAAGACTTAACCGGACCAGGAATCAACTCTTTGTCATTCAGGTTCCCGGCAACACCCATGTAGTCGCCCCTTCCCCTAACAAAGTTGGCCATAATTTCGCCTCTGTTTCTGGAACTGCTGTTGCGGACGTTATGACCGTTCCAGGGGTAAATCCTTCTTTCAACAATTCGCTCATCATATGTATTGCCAATCAAACCCGAAGCAGCAAATTCCCATTCAGCTTCGGTGGGAAGACGGTATTTCGGGAGAAGTATGCCGTCTTCGAAGGAAATTTGGCGCCCCTGTTCTTCGCCGGGTTTCAGGCTGGGCTTGGTATTCCTAACAGAAGCTTCGTATTTGCCGAGAAGATAGGCATCCGTATTAAAGTTCTCGTGGTCTTTTTGCTGCAAATCCAAGTTAATCCAACCACCCTTTACTAACAGCATTTCATTTACCCTATCGCTACGCCAGAGGCAATAATCGCTAGCCTTCAGCCAGCTAACTCCAACAACAGGGTGGTCATTGTAGGCAGGATGCCTGAAGTAGTTGGTTACATAAGGATCGTTGAATCCCATTGGGCTACGCCATACCAGCGTATCGGGGAGTGCATTTTTATAAACCTGAGGGTATGCAACGTAAACTCTGCGTAACCAGAATAGGTACTCTCTGTAGTCAACGTTTTTCACTTCGGTTTCATCCATGTAAAACGATGCAACCGTAACTCTTCGTGGTGTCGAGTTCCAGTCGTACATGACGTCTTGCTCAACTCTACCCATGATAAAAGTACCGCCCTCGACAAAAACCAATCCCGGGCCGGTTTTGGGAGTGTAGTCCATGACAACTTCGAATCCACCAGAGTTAGGATCGTTGTACCTCCAGCCGGTAGTTGACGATTCTCCTGATTTACTACCGAACATTTTGCATGATGATAGCCCTGCTACACCTGCCATTAGAAAAAATAAATAACTGTATTTCAATTTCATGATGGATGGTTTTTTCCCTTTTGGTTCAAAATATTTGCAACTTCAAATATAGTAAAATATAATTAAGTCAATGCTAACAGAACGAAAAAACTATATTTTCGGACTTTTAATGTAACGAATTTTTTTTCTTACAATTGTCTTATACTTAAAATTCTTTCCAAAGGTTACCTCGTGAGTAGAAGTATTTAATCCGCGGAACCCTCCCCTGATAATGCTAAAATCGTAACTATACCCAACGGAGTACTCATCATTGTGGTATCCGGCAAGGAAAACGAAGGTATGACTGGCCAAAGACAGGTTCTCTCTAACCCACAGGCCAACCGTGAAAAAATGGTTGGACAGGTAGAGTCCAAGGTTTATTTGACGAAAGTCTTGCTGTTGTAGATAAATAATATTGGGCGATAGGTATAAATTTTTCCGAAAAAGGTACCTTTTGTACAAATTAATATCGCATCCGAAGTGTGCTGAGTACTTACGGGGCAAAACTACCCGTTGCCGTCCAAACTTTGACTCAACGGGCTCTGCAAGATGATGTACCGATATGCCCCCGTAAAAAATATCCCACTCGGCAGCAACGCCTGTAGCAAAGTCGGGGACGAATCGGGTGGTTCCTGCAAAACCCGGAGATCCTACAACCTCACCGTTTGGATCGACCATGTCGGGGAAAACCAAAACGCTTGCGTTTTGCGATTTTAAAATACCACCGGCCTGAATCCCCCCCCTGATTAGCAAATCGTAGGTTACTTGAAAGGCGTATGAGTATATTATATCTGCCGCTAACCGGTTTAAAGCCCCTTGGCCCTGACGGTCGTTGACAATATTGATTCCTAAACCGCTATTGGCATTAATGAAGTACCTGTCAAAACTGACTCCGTAGGTAGTGTATGGCGAACGAGTGGTTAGCCACTGATTACGGTACACCAGCCGTGAGCGCATGTAGAAAGGGTTGCCCACGTAAGCCGGGTTAAGATAAAGCTGATTGGAATATACCTGTGAAAATCCGGGGTCTTGAGCATTGGCAATACCAGTATTAATTAAAAACGCAATGATAACAAATACAATTTGGTTTCGTCTAACCATATCGCTTAAGGAATGAGTAATCTGTATTCGTTGTTTAAAAACTCAAAATTATCAAAATTATCAAAATATGAAGACCCAAAGGCATACAAAAGTTCTAAAGATTACATATATTTAACCTGATTGGTGCAAATAAATTGCCTTAAGGGTAAATGATCTATAGAAAATGCAACCATGTGAAGCATGAAAAATTTGAATTGCAGGTGGGTGTTTAATGCTTTCTTAAAGTCTTTTCAAAAATAGTCCCCTTTCCTTCGTTGAACATTTTATCGACTTCTCTAACATTTATAAAGCCTTTTTCGTCAAGCAGTTTGACAAGCATCTTGTTGTGTGAAGGGATAATTCCTCTGATAGTTTTTGCTCCTTTTTTAGTGGCCTCGACAATGGCAAAATCAATCAAGGTCTTGGCAAAACCGCGACGCTGGTAATGGGGGAATATGGCCAATCGATCTATGTTAATAATGCTTGTGTCGGAACTATCGGGTCTAAGGCTTATGGTACCAACAGGAACTTTTTTTATGAACGCCAGGTAAACATATTTTTTGGATATATCATTTGCAATATCTTCATAGCTCGAATGGGCAAACTCCCAGCACTGAAAGCCACTTTCAATGAATTGTTGGGAGCATTCCCTGAAAATATAGGAAACCTCAATAAGATTATGCTCATTGGCCAGTTTGATCTCCATAGTGTTTGCAAAAAAAAGTAACGAAAGTTAAACAAATATATAAAACATTATTCAATTAATGCTCCGAATACCTTTTTTCCCTTAATAAAAGTCAACTGTACGTTTATGTATGGCACACGCTCAATGGGTTCGGCCATTATATCATCCTCCATAACAACGAAATCGGCATTTTTTCCGGGCTCCAGACTTCCCTTTGCCAGCTCTTCGAACGATGCTTTGGCTGCCCAAATGGTCATGGCTTTAAGTGCTTGTTCGCGTGATAAAGCATTTTCGGTTTGGAACCCCTTGTCGGGGAAACCTTCCAGATTCTTACGGGCAACGCCAGCATAAAAGCCATAAAGCGGATTGATATGTTCAATGGGGAAATCACTGCCGTTGGGCAGCCAACCATTCTGATTGAGAAGATCACGGTAGATGTAAGCATTTTTTATTCTTTTGCCCAACCTGTCGGCAGCCCAAATCATGTCGGAAGTGGCATGGGTGGTTTGCACCGATGGGATGATATTTAGGCGGCCAAATCGGGGTAAGTCATCAGGGTGAACGATTTGGGCATGCTCAATTCTCCAGCGCAGGTCGTTCCCCGGGGTAAGGAATTGCTCGTAAATATCAAGCATGAGCCTCACTGCAGCATCGCCAATGCAGTGTGTGGCAACCTGGTATCCGGCATCGAAAGCCTTTTGGCAAATCTCGGTTAACCGTTGGCGGGTTTCAACCTGAAGCCCTCGGGTTCCCTTGGCGTCGCTGTAGGGTTCAAGGAGAAGGGCACCCCTGGAGCCAAGGGCTCCATCGGCAAAAAGTTTGATGGTTCGCACGGTGAGGTAGGGTGTTGAATGGATGCCATTTTGCACAAAGTGATCGAAGTCCTCATCGGTTGGGGCAAGCATTGCGTTGATTTGCATTTGTAAATCACCCCTTCGTTGCATTTCATCAATGAGTAGCACATCGTTTAAATCCAATCCTGCATCTGAAACCGAGGTGAGTCCCACGGCAAAGCAATTGCGCTGTGCAGTCAACAGGGCAGTTTCCTTTTCGTTTAGTGTAGCCTCGGGCACAATTCTGCGCACAAGGTCAATGGCATTGTCAATAAGCACTCCTGTAAGTTTGCCATTCGCTTTCATCACCGTGCCTCCCGTCACCACGGTATCGGGGCTAAAACCGGCCATTTCCAGCGCCTTGGTGTTGGCTATGGCAGCATGCCCATCGATGCGTGTTATCAGCACCGGAATATCAGGAAAAGCCTTGTCTAACAGTTCGTTTGTGGGAAATTCCTTCACGTCCCACTCGTTTTGGTTCCATCCCCGCCCCAAAACCCATTGCGACGGAAAGTTTTGGTGGTGCTCCACCAATTTTTCCACCACTCCTTGCCACGACCCAATACCTGAAAGCGAAGCGTTGCGTAAACTTAATCCGTAGCCGAGAAAATGACAGTGAGCATCGATAAATCCGGGGTAAACAGGTTTTCCTTCCAATCGGTAAATACTCTTTGAAGTATAGCTCTTTTCAATCTCTTCGTCTGTCCCCAGCGCAACAATTTTTCCGTTGTCAACAGCCATGCTTTGGTATATGGAGAAGGCACTGTCAACACTGTATATCCTGGCATTTTTAACTATCAGATCAACTTTTTGTTTACTGTTACACGACATGATGAATGGAATTACTGTGAGTACAATGGGTAGGAGTTTTGCTCCGTTAACCATAGGAGTTGTTGTTTTTAGTTTGAAGTACAAATATATTCCTATTTTTTATTTGGTTGCTAATGTTTTGCAATATAATTGTTTAGGTTGTTTTGTAAGCGATAAAACGTTTTGTGCCAACAAAATACACCTAATTCAAAGTTCTTTGTGTGTTTTCGCATCGGGCGGTATGATTTACTAAATTTGCAGGTTCGATTGAAAATGGAAAAGCATCATCAAAATATTCAGCTGCTGGCCGAAGCCCCCATTCGTAAAGTGCTTTGGAAATTTTTTCTGCCTGCCTTTACTGGAGTGGTTGTCAATTCGCTTTACAATATTGTGGATAGGATTTTTGTGGGGCAGGGGGTTGGTGTTTTGGCACTCACGGGGTTGAGTGTGGTTTTTCCCATCATGATCATCATGATGGCGTTTGGAATGCTTATCGGCATGGGTTCGGGGGTGCGTATTTCCATTTTCCTTGGGAAAAAGGATTTTGCCAGCGCTGAGAAGGTCCTTGGCAACGCCTTTAGTCTGATGATTATAACTTCTATCGTGCTCACTATTGTTGGTTTTATCATTAAAGAGCCCTTGCTGAGGTTATTCGGAGCCAGCGACGATACTATTGGCTACGCCGATGAATATCTGAACATTATACTGTTTGGAACCATGTTTCACATGGTGGGGTTCTCCATGAACAACATGATACGGGCGGAGGGGAATGCACGCATTGCCATGTTTTCCATGCTCATCAGTGCGGGTACTAACATTGTGTTAGACCCCATTTTCATCTTTGTCTTTGGAATGGGGGTTCAAGGAGTAGCCTGGGCTACAATCATAGCCAATTTCATCCTCTGCGTATGGGTTATCAACCACTTCAGGTCTAAATATTCTGTAATCAAGCTGCGAGCGTCTAACTTCTGGGTCAACCGATCGATAGTTATCTCAATAGTAACCATCGGATTTTCACCTTTTGCCATGCAGTTCGCTGCCAGTTTTGTTCAGGGGCTGTTTAACATTCAGCTGATTAAGCATGGAGGCGATCTGGCCGTGGGGGCCATGGGAATAATCAACAGCGTTTCCACGCTGGTAGTTATGTCCATCATTGCCATTAACATGGCGGCTCAGCCCATATACGGCTTCAACCACGGAGCCGGAAACTTTGTGAGGGTAAAGCGAACACTTTTTATCTGCCTTAAAGCTGCGGTTATTGTATCGATTGTTGGATTTGCTCTTATGGAACTATTCCCTTCGCTGGTCATAAAAATGTTTAATGCCAGGGATGCCGAATTGCTGGCCATTGGGAAA
>Ga0116143_10004302_pt1 | contig 13607 bp, 10 predicted proteins | sample AD_UKC034_MetaG_FD_89745 | JGI IMG/M metagenome (GOLD analysis project Ga0116143, IMG submission 89745) | Active sludge microbial communities of municipal wastewater-treating anaerobic digesters from USA - AD_UKC034_MetaG | ecosystem: Engineered > Bioreactor > Anaerobic > Digestate | place: USA...
GCTGTCGTGGACGATGGAGACGGAGCACGGCGAGTGCACGTTGGAAAACGGCGACAGGTACGCCGAGGATCAGTCCAAAGAAGCGGATGCAGCGTAGATCACTCAAAGGGGCGAGAGATGAAGTTGAAGCTACACGCCGCATGGAGCCAGCGCTTGAAGCTCCGGGCCGAGGGCAGCAAGCTCAGGGCCGAGGGCAGCAAGCTCTGGGCCGAGAGCAGCAAGCTCCAGGCCGAGGGCGACAAGCTCCAGGCCGAGGGCAACAAGCTCAGGGCCGAGGGCGACAAGCTCTGGGCCGAGGGCGACAAGCTCAGGGCCGAGGGCAACAAGCTCTGGGCCGAAGGCGACAAGCTCAGGGCCGAGGGCAACAAGCTCTGGGCCGAAGCGATCCTTGCGGCCTACGGCAACATCACGCTGTCGTGGACGAGGGAGACGGAGCACGACGAGTGCACGTTGGAAAACGGCGACAGGTACGCCGAGGATCAGTCCAAAGAAGCGGATGCGGCGTAGATCACACAAAGGGGCGAGATATGCCTACGAGCCAATATCAGGTCAGCCAGTCACGGCGCGAAGTGAAGCGCCTTCGCGGACAACTCGCTAAAGCCGAGGCGCTGCAGGCGTCGTACATGGAACGCGGCGCAAGGATGAGCGCCGAGGAAGTCGGATGGCGCATCGATGATCTCAAGGCCACCATTCGCGCTGAACTCGAATGGCAGGATCAAGTGGTCGTTTCGAAGTTCAATGGATGGTCGCCTACACGGTTGGCGCGTCACCAACAGCGCCACGGCGCGTAACTCACACAAGAGGGCCGGTAGTGAGCGAGCGCATCATTCAACAGCTGTACGGGTTTGAAGTCGGCATTTCTGACGACGGGCGCGTAGAAGTTGCAATGCAGGATCGCGCAGTTGTGATCCGCTTGCAAAAGCGAGATGCAGAAGACCTCGCGTCAGCGATTTCGGCCGCAGCGCGTAGGGCGCGGCGGTAGCGACACATAAAGGGGCTGGACATGGGCTACGGGCACGACGGACTGACATTCAACGGGCTGCGCGGCGCGAACAACAATCGGCAGAAGGAATGGCCCGGCAACGAGCAGGCGGACGTGGCGTTCCGCGCGCTCGAAGTTGCTGGCGAAGCTGGCGAGCTATGCGAGAAGGTGAAGAAGTACCTTCGCGCCGAGCGCGGCATCAAGGGCAGCACGGCAACCAAGGAGGACATCGCGGCCGAGATGGGCGATCTCATGGTGTCGCTCGATCTGCTGGCGAATGAACTCGGCATCGACCTTGGCCGCGCCACGTCAGAGAAGTTCAACCGCACGTCGGAGAAATACGGGATGCGGACCTATCTCGGCAGCGACGGAGATTGGCACTTGCGCGAGAAGTTGAACGCCGAAATTTGATCCACACCAAGGGGCGAGAGATGATTGAGGTGAACTACATCATCCACAGCGAGGAAACGAGTTACCGCGTGCGCCCAAATCCCGACGCTTCAGCGACAGACGGAAGCGCCGGGATCGTCATTGAGTGGCGCGATGCCGGCGAGAAGGAGTGGACTGGCTACACGTTCATCGCTCCGAACGCAGCCATGGACGTGGCTCGCGCAATTGCATTGCTGATGACGGGCAAGCCGTCGATAGACTGATCCAACACACGAAGGGACCGTGAGGTAGAGCGTCAGCATAAACGCAGTAGCGGACTGTTCGGATGGCGACGGCGCAAACAACTGCATGTGGCGTCGGATTGGCTAGTGCACGCAGGACATGCGATCCTCATGGTCAAGAGATCAGTTGTTGACGGGCCGGGTGGGCACGGCGGGTGTGGCAAGTAGCGTCCTGCGGCCTGCTACACAACGATACCAGCTTTGCCCGCAAGCCACTGCTCGATAAGCCTAAGCTCCGCGTCTGTGACCTCGCGCTGCAGAACAACGAAACCGTAAGTCCGAGCCGGAGCGAACCCGCCAGTGGCGTTGCCGAGAATGATGGTGTTGTATGGGCCGGATGGCGCGAGCGCTGCCCCGCCACTCACGACCGTCGCGCCGTTGATGCGACCGACACGGGCAGCGCCACCACGGTTGGCAACCACCTTGGCTGTGGTGAATGTCTGCGCGACGCTGAGACGGCCGGTCGATGAATTGGCACAATCAAAGTAGGCGCTTGCCCCGCTCGGTGCGTGCATGGTGAAGCGGTTGCCGGTAGACCCTGCGACGATCATGCCGATGAAGTTGTTGGTGGTGCCGAGCACGGCGGCGCCGACGGTCGCAGCAGAACCGCCGTAGGTTGGAATCGTCGCCGTCATGTAGTCGGCCGTTCCGTCGCCGGCGAGCCAACTGAGCCCCCCGGCCTGCTGCAGCGACAGTTGGTTGCCGGCTGTCGCCTGCAGCAGGTGGTAGCCGTTGCCGCTCTTGTCGTTCATGCGCGCGACCGGCTGGCCCGAGGCCGTCACGGGAACGGTTCCGGCCGTATCCTGAAACAGAGAGGACAGGTCGCCCGGATCGTACCAGGCGAGCGCGCCCGGTGACAGCGAGGCCGGCGTCCATGACGACGATTGCCCGCCACGCGTCGGTGTCAGAAGATGCAGCGCCAGCATCAGTACATCGCCCAGATGTTGTCGGCGGTACCGCCCGTTTTCACCTGCCGCACGCGGATCGGGTTGAGTCCGACCAGCAGCGGGAAGTCCGTGAGCGTGTTGCCATCCTCGTCCACGAGCGTTGCCGTCCCGGCCGAGCCCACCCAAAGCGCCCGCGTCACCCCGCCGGCGAGGTCGGCATCCGCCTTGGTGACTTTTGTCATGCGCCCGGACGGGCCAACAGGATTTGCATAGGCCATGAGTGGTTTTCCTTTTATCCGAACAAGAGATGAAACAGCAGGCTGCCAAGCGTAAGCGCTGCCAGCAGCGCCAGACCTAGCTTGAACTGAGGGCTCACGGGATCAGCCCTTTCAGCAGCTTTGCGATCACAGGGAACCGGTCTTGAGCGAGGATGTAGACCGCTCCTGCCAGCGCTAGGATCGCCTTCTCGACGAGAGATAGCCTCTGGTCGTGCTTGGCGTGGGTCTCGAAGTGGCTCCCGTGCTGGTCGGTATGGTGATCCGAAATCACTTCGAGCCGCGTGACCCTCTCTCTCGTCTCCATCATATCGTGGTCGTCCATATAGCTCTGAGACGAGCGAGTCGCGTATCTGCGTGAGTTTGGCATGGTTCATGGCTCAGCTCTTGGTGTTCGACGCTACGCGCTCGGGTTTCGGAACGGGACAACCGCCGGCAACCCTGCTGCGGTTGTTGGCGTCGATGTCAGATGCCGTCCGCTCCGTCAGCTTGTCGTGCTTCGAGACCGTGACGTGGTTCCCGACCTCACAGCTAACAGTCGCGACAATACTCTGAGAGCACCCGGTCAGGAGCCCCAGGAGCGCGAGCGGCGGCGCGAGCTTGGCGAGCCTTTTCATCTTTCACCTGCGTCTGCTGGTTGATCGTCGCGACGGCCTTGTCGGCCCCGCGCTGCTCGACTGAGCGATCACGCACAACGCAACTGGTCACGAGCGCCCCGGCGCCGACGGCGAGCGCCGCTGCCTGAAGGCCGAAACGAGTGAGGATCATTCCGCCCTCCACTTGTCGAAGGCGAACCACGCTACGGCGCCGATGACGATGGCGAGGCCGGCGAGCGTCAGCGGGTCGGCGCCAGTGGCGAGGCCCTTCCAAGCTCCGACGTTGACGGCTGTCGTCTTGAGCAGGTCGGGCGGCGGCGGAATGCCGGCCGTCGACACGTAGGTCGCGCCCGTGCCGGCCGCTGCCGTTGCCGTTGCGACAACCTTGCGGGATAGAGGCTCCTTGCTCGCATCCACGCGCTGCGGCATCCACGGCGCATCCGGTGCGGCTGCAGGCTTCAGGAACAGTGCGGCCTCACGCGAGCGCCGCGACACGAGGCCCGGCAGCACTTTGCCGCCGCCCTTGTTCCAGAGCGCGAAGGCAGCCGCCGCCCCCGTGCGATCGCCAGCGTTGAGCCGCTTCAGCACAGACGACTTGCCGAGCGCGCCGAGACCGATGTTGTAGGCCAGCGACACGAGCGCATCGTATTCGTTCTGGTTTAGGTCGACGGTGACGAGCCGCGTCACGCCGGCCTCGATCTTGGCCAGCTCGCGGCGGAACATCGCCTCGCCCTCCGCCTCGGTGCAGATCATGCCCTCCGATACACCTTCGGTGCAGCCGGCATAGATCGTCCAGACGTTGGCCGGGCACCGATAGGCAATATACCGGCCGTCGCCGAGCTTCTTCAGCTTGCCTTCGAACGACACGATGAGCCGCAGCCCCTCGTCACTGATTTGCATGGTCCCCTCCCTTGTCCTTGGAACTCACGCACCTTACGGGTAGCAGACGAAATAGACGGTCGGCGTGATCGTTGCCGTCGTCACGTTCATGGTAAAACCAGTATAGGTCCACGCCGTCAGCGTCGCCCCGACAAGCTCGGTCCCGGCGTTGTCGACGATCGAGAACATCTTTGCGTTCTGAGGCGCATAGTACTGGTTTCCGGCCGTGTTCTCGTAGGTCAGGAACATGCCCATGTAGGTGGCGCCGTTGGTCTTGGTGCGATCCCAGATCACCGTCGACAGCTGTGCCCGACCGTTGCCTGCCGAGTCAGCAGCGAAGATGTCCATGCGCGAAGGGCGGAACCCGACACTTACCGTCACCGCGCCGGTTCCTGAAATCGCCTGCGACACCACCTTGGGACCAGACCCGTCACGATCGAAGATGTCGCTGACGAACAGGGACATCTTCGCTTCCATGACATCAGGATAGGCCGCAGCGCTGACAGGCTCGAACAGCGGAATATCGGGGTTATCGGTCCATGTCACCGGCCGTATCATCTTGATCCGGCGCACGGTTATGTTCTTCGCGATGTTGTTGGAACTGGCCCCCACGCGATACCAGCGCAGGTATCCCGGAAGTTCGTAGCCCCCGGACACGACACGGTTGTCGAGCACGGTTTCGTCCTCGAAGGTCAGGTTCTGTGCGCCGACCGTGCCGGTGTTGGCGATGATGAGACACGACGGCGTATCCGCATTCGCGAGCTTGAAAATCTGCGGCATGGTTCCGGAGCCTTCCGCCGGGGCCATCCGTTCGGACTCAGACGTGAACCCGGCATATCGGCTGTTCGTATCGCGGCAGATGTTGCGATAGGTATTGCCCTTGAACACGAGGTCCTTGCAGCCGAGCATGCCGGCCACCTGCCCGTCGCAGTCCTCAAACATATTGTTTATGAAGTGCGTGTTCTTGGTCTCGATCAGCTCCATGCAATGGGCGCCATAGTTGACATAGGTCACGCCGCGGCAGGTGTTGCCGTCGACGATCAGGCGGCCAGCCGTTGTCTGTGCCGTTCCTGTGCCAGCCTGCAGCAGGGCACAGCCCTCGACGAGGTTGTTCGAAAGTCTCTGCTCCCCCGTGCAGGTCATCGCCGCAAACACACGGTTGCCGCTGGTCGCCACGTTGTCCCGGCAAAGGTTACGGTCCCCGACCACCGTCGAGTAATCGCCCATCGTCACCATGAAGTTCACGCAGTCGGGCTTGGTGCAGTCGTGGAACGTGTTGCGGGCCACGAGGAAATCACGGCACCCGAGAATCTGCAGGATGTTGGCGCCGCCGAGGAAGGTGCAATCCGTCACGCTGCCCTTGTCGACCTGCACCATTTGAATGGCGATGTCGGTAACTTGGGTGTAGCCGAGGTTATTGCGGCGATCGACGGACGCATCACACAGCAATGCGATGTCGGCATAACCGCCAGCCGTGGTCACGGTCGGAGTCGACGTGTAGCCGAGACCGCCGTATTCGATGGTGATCGATGTGATAGTGCCGCCGGAAATGGTGCCATAGCCGTAGGCGATCTTCTTCGGGTTTCCGCCCGTAAACCTCAGGCGCACCGTGCTCGGGAGATACGGGAACGTTGCATGCCCGTTCCATCCTGAACCACCGTTGTTGATGGTGACGCTCGTGACCTTTCCGCTGGTCAGCGTAGCGACGAGATCGACACCGCTGATGCCGGACGCCAGCGCGCCCGTGCCCATGACATAATCGGCCTCGGGGTCCGTAACTGGCGTCCCATCTGCCTTGCTCAACCAGTATTTGAAGGGGCGGCTGCGCGAGTCGAACGTGATGCCCCGGACGTGGATGTTCTCATAGACGTAGTTCGGCACCGAGGCCGGCACAGCCACCGCACGCAAGGCCGGACCAACCGCCATGGTGCTGGTGAACACCACCCTGCTGGCGCCCTTTTCACCCGTCAGCGTCATGCCGGAGACCAGCGGCGTCAGGTACGTCGCCCAGTTCCATGTTCCCGGCGGGATGTGGACAACGAAGCCGGGCGGACTGGCAATACCGCCGCGCCCCATGGCAATGGCGAGGTCCTTGCAACGCGTGATGACGGGACCGATGTCGGCCTCGTCGCCCGTATCCATGGCCCACGTCGTCGCCAGATATGAGCCATCGACGGGCGCCCCGTCGCGCAGCCAGGCATAGGCGGTGTTGGTCGTCGACCGCACGGCGATGATGCCGTCCGTATCGGCATCGACGAGCGTGCTGTAGTCGGCGTAGGCGACGCGGCGGAACAGGCCGGAGCAATAGCTTTGCGTCAGATAGGCGGCAGAGACGAGCGACGGGTTCAGGGTTGCAAGTTCGGTGCGTGACGCCGCCTTGGACACTGCGTAGGCTTCAGCCCACGCATTCCACGCGCTGCCGTTGTAGACGCGCAACTCGCTCACAGCACTGTTCCAGTAGAGCGCACCGGTTTCGATCGCGTCGCCATCGTTGTCGATCAGCGGATCGGACGCCTTCGATCCAAGATAGCGATCGTCGAAGTCGTCCCATGCACTGGCCGCGTTGGTGGCGCTGGTCGCGGCGTTGGTGGCGCTCGACGCCGCCGCAGCCGCCGCCGCAACAGCGGTCGCCGCAGCGGCTCCGCCATAGTGGTCATCGGCGTAGCCCTTGGACACCGCATCGGTGTCCCCAACCGGATCGGCGAGGTTGCGCAGGATGGCGCCCTCGGCATCCCAGTAGTCGGGATCGGCACCGGAGGATACGAACTGCATGCTGTCGCCGCCGACAGGATCACCGCCACCACCGCCGGACGAACCGCCGCCTTCCTGCGCAATCAGCATCAGGCGATCGACCGTGGCCTCGACCGTCTTGGCCTGAAAGGCTCCGCCATTGGTCCATGTCGAGGATTGCAGCTTGGGCGTCGCGCGCGCGATCCGAAGCGTTTCACCGGAGGCCGGAGCGGTCAGCATGGTGACACTGCCGGTCGCAGGGAGTCCGTCCGCCGTCGTTCCGCCCGACACCGTATAGTGGGTGGAAATCGTCTTGACCGTCTCAACACCTGCCGCAGAGACAAGCGTCACGATCAGCGAGCCGGTGAAGAAGGGCCACGTCACCGAGAACACGGTCGTCGAACCGTTGCCGGTGTAGTTGAGCGGCGCGTAGGCCGTGGAAACCGTCATGTCAGGCCGCTCCCTTTTGAACGATCTTGGCGGTGTAGGCGTCGCGGATGTTGATCTGGTGCTTGAGGTGAGCGACCGCCTGCGTCAGTTGATCCATGTCGAGCTTCATGCTCTCGACGACGGCAATGACGCCGCCTTGCGAGATCGCCGTCTGTTCGGCGACCTTGCGGTGCTGCTCCAGCATGGCCTGATCCGAGGCCCTGAGCGCGCGTGCGCGTTCGTCCATGGCCTCCATGACCTCGGCGGTCATGCGCAGTTGGCGGGCCAGTGTCTCGGGCATGGCGAGGCTATCGGTCACGAGCGTTTCAAGCGCCGCCATGCGGTCCATGACATCGCTCAGGGCTGGCGACATCACCTCGCTGCGCGGCACCGCCCGCAGCATGTCGCGGGTCTCCATGACCATGCGTTCAAGAGCGTCGATGCGCGGCGAGTCCGGACGGTTTTCCAGAGCGGAAACCCTTGCGGAAATGTCGGATACCGCTGCTTCGAGCGGCGACACGTCGACCGGATCACCGCCTGCTCCGACCTCGCGGATGGTCTCCTTGACGATCGGTCGCCGCGCTTCGTAGGCCCTGATCTTGGCCATCATGGCACGGCATTCTTCGGCCGCACGCTGCGCCTCGGCCTGTGCGTTCACAGCGGCTTGCGCTGCCGTGACCGCCAGATGGGTGTCGTCGGACATGCCTCGTCTCCGGTGGAATCGTCATGGGGACGCCAACGCTTACGGGCACGCTTTCTTTTGGGAGACGGCCGGGGTGCGGAGTATCGGCCAATGGGCCGGTCGCGACACAGAAAGCCGTTCGCCGATTGTACACCGATTTGATTCGTCGGTGTGTGACAAAAACGCTAGGCTCAGTTGGCCCCGAAGGCCCGCTCAAGGTTCGGCGCGCGGGTCGGGAAGATGGCCCCCGGCGGATAGTAGAAATCCGTGCCGTTGAGCTTCTTCATCAGACGCACGCGCGACTGCATGCTCTTGTGTACATCCGGGTCGACCTGCTTCTGAATCTGGTCGAGGATGGCGCGCTCGTAGACTGAGCGCACGTACCACGGCAGCAACGGCGTGTTCTGGCGCGCGAACGTCACGGCCTCGCGGCCGGTATGCGTCGGCTCGTCACGAGCATATTGGATGAGGTTCCCCGCAGTCAGGTTCCATACGTTAACAAACCGCCCCACAACTGGACCAGCCAATGTTTCGCCGAACCCAGCCCCATTCCTGTTGTAGGCCGAAGCGATGAAGTCGCCGAAGATACCGGCGCCACCCGACTGCATGAACGACTTGGCCCAGAAGTCGGGCTCGGTCATGTCCTCGGCGTCCCGCCCCTGCGTCAGGCTCTTGGACTGGCGCACGAGCGCCCCGAGCAGGGTGCCGACGATGAAGATCGCGCCCGCCGCCGCGAGCGTGTTGCGGCGCCCGAGGTTGCCGGCCAGCAGCTCGTCATAGAAACGGCCGAGGATCAGCATGGCGTAGGAGGTCGGGAAGCTCTTGAGCATGGCCGTTGAGCGCAGCATTTCGCCGATGATCGTGCCCGCCTGGTTGTCGCTGACCCACACCGCGCGGCCTTGCATGGTAGGCTCCAGCACCGCCATCGAGCGCTCGCGCAGCAGCACGCGCTGGTACTTCTCGGCAATGTCCTCGCCAACCTGGCTGGCGATGGCCGGGAACGACATCAGGGGGACGCCACGATGCGTCTCAGGCGTCACCGTGCGCAGCCTGGCCCAGTCGTCGGGCGTGAACCCGTGCCGGACCAGCATGTCGCGTGTCCACGGCTCCAGCGCCTCGAACGTGTGCGCCTTGGCGAGCTTCGCCATCCACGCCATGAAGTCCATGCCGAAGCCGACCTTGGCCGCTTGCGTCATAGGCGACAGGAACGAGAACGCATGACCCCGGTCGGCAAGGTAGCCCGTGAGCGAGCGCGTGTTGATCCAGCCGGCAAAGCGCGACTGCTGTGCAAACGCGGCGTCGACCTGATCCAGGCCAAGGCTGAACTGCAACGCTGCCTGCCGGTCCGTTCTAGTGAAGCCCTTCACGAATGACGCGAGTTGCGACACCACCGGCATACCGACGAAGGATCGTGCGGCCAGCCCCGTCGCCTGATCGGTCAGCGCCGAGATCGGGGCGAACGCCAGCGTCGACGACGAGATGACGTTGCGAATGCCGACCATGCCGGACGCCAGCATGCCATCGACGGGCGTGTTGGTGTGTCCCGTGTAGAGCTTCCACATCTCGTCGGCGCGCTTGATGATGCGGTTGGTGCGCGTCACCGGATCGCGGCTCATGACCGGGAAGTCCTCGGCGATCGTCGCCATCTCGTCGGTCAGCTTTACGATGCGCTGCAGGAGGTCCATCTTCTCCGGCGTCATCGGTCCCTTGGCGATGGCGTCGTGCATTTCGGCGTGGGCGTCGCCGAGGCGCTTCTGCAACTCCAAACGCCGCGCGGCGTGACGTTGCTTGCCCTGCAGCGTGTCGAGTTCGGTGTGGATGTCCGCAATCTTGCGCAGGGCGTCGTCGATCGGCCCCTTGAGGCCCGCAGCCTGTGCCTTGAGGTCGGACACGAGGTCGGCAAGGTCGTCGTAGACCGAGCGCGCCGAGCGGGTTTCCAGCGCCTCCTTGCGCAGGTGTTCGATCAGGCGCGCACGCACCAGATCGGGGTTGGCGCCGAAGCGCTTGAGCGCGGCGATGTCGCGCGCCATGGTCTGCACGTGGCCGACCATCATGGCATAGAGATCACCGCCGCCGAAGTCGCGCGTGTACTTGAGGTAGGCGTCGGCGTTCTTGAAGTGCAGGACGCGGTGCTCGGCGTGGCGCTTGTAGAGCGCCCCCTTGCCGGCCCGGCCCGTCACCTCGCGCGTGTTGGCGCCGCCCGTCGTCACCGTCACCCAGATGTCGGACAGCAGGCTGCGCAGGTCGTCATCGCCAAGACGGTTTCCGGCACGGTCGAGCATGCGGTCGCGATCGAGCATGCCGTCCGCCATCATGTACTTGACCCATGCGTCACGGCCCGCCGTCAGCAAGGCTTGCGCATCGTGGTACTGCGGGGCGATCCAGCCCTTGAGCTTGCCAATGTCGCCGCCGAAGGCGTTGAACTGCTGACGCAGCCACTCGGCGCCGTCGAGCCAGCCCTTGGCCATCTTCTTGGCGATCTCGTCCCCGGTGGTCTCACCCGCTGCCTCGCGCATCATGTTGTCCATGCTCACTTTCAGCGTTGCCGAGCCGACATACTTGCCGGTACGACGCTTGTCCCCGGTGATGGCGCCCTTGCGCGCTTCCCAGACGAAGGTACTCATCATGCGCAACGCTTCGTTGGCAATCATGGTCTTTTCCGACCAGAGATCGGCGCCCGCGAAGCCGCCCCGGCCCTTGGTTTCGTGCATGCGCAGGAAGGCATGCGCAGAGTCTTGTTCGCCACGGTTGTTGCGATGCGCGCGGAATTCGTTGAGCGCCAAATCCTCAGACCTGGCGTTGAGCAGGGCCGCGCGCTTGCGTTGCAGGGCTTCGCGCTGGTCGATACCGGCGAGCTTGAGATCGGCCTCAATGGCGGCGAGATCGTCGGCAAGGTCGGTGGCGCGCTGGTTGGCGCCGGGCTTCGTGCGGCCTTTGGCGTCGGTCATGGCGAACAGCGGTTTTTGTTCTTTGTATTTGGACAAAGGCTGCCAGCCCGATGCCCTTCTTTTTTTGCGTTGCTCTTTAACGTCAGCCAATACACCCGCGCCATAGATGGCCTTTGCTGGGTAACTTTTGACGTCCAGCAATGATATTGTACCATCCCGTTCGACCTTCACATACCCTTGCGACAACGTATCCGGCGAACCGCCCAGTTGAGCGTCCCTGAATTGATAGGTTCCCGCCTCTGGAAAGCGCCACTCAATCGTGCCGCTCTTTCCGCTCGTGCTAACGCGGTCAAGATTACTAAACACAGGCAAACCCGTATCGATGTTTATAACCTGCGCCGCTGCACCATATCCACCCCCCCGGATGCGTGTCTCAAAAACGGCTATGTGCTTGGGTTCAGGTTGGTAATCTTGTTCCCGACGCAGCGCGAACATCAAATTCGGGCTGCCGCTCTTCTTCGGATCAAAAGCTGCGTCGGTGGATCGTATCTGGTTCGGATTGAATACGACCATCGTATCACCGGACTCGCTAAAATTGCCGTCCGGGAAACGTACACTGTCGTATCCGTTCCGTTCTGCGTACTTTACAATTGACACGTTGTCGGCGTAATCTAGCGGCTTTCCCTCATGGGATGGAACAAAGCCATCGGCCCCGTCGTTTGCGTTCTCGACAACGAATGTTTTTTTTGTCTTGAGGAATACAGAATGAACTGCTGCGTCATCGCCTCTCGCATAGTTGGCTGCGTTGCTTAAGTCGGTGGTAAACCATGCGCCGGGGTCTCGCCGACCCGTTTCTATGACTTCAAGATCGCGCTCGCTTGTTCCATGATACCAGACTTTACTGGTATCGAATCCCATCGCCTCGGCGCGCCGCTTCCGAGCCGCCGGGCTCATGTCGAGATCAGATCGCATCGCGAACAGCGGCTGCACCTCCTTCATCACCGAGGCCACCACATCATCCCCGCCGGCAACGTCCGCCATGATCCGGTTGACGAGCCCCGTCATCGCCTCGGGCTCGAGGGAGTCCACACCATAGCGTTGTGTCAGCGCCTGAACGCGGTCGGTCAGCGTCGCCACGATCTCCGGGTTACGGCTGACGATCTCCATCACATCGCCAGGTTCGCGCACCGCAGTCGTCAGATCGACCTGCTGCACCTGATCGATGATGTCGGCAAAGGTTGACCGGATGTCGTCCGCCATGTCCTGCGGGTCGGGTCGGGCCTGCTGCGGACCCGGCGCCGCTTCCCGCGTCTCGACACGCACATCCGCCTCATCGAACATGACGAAGTTGTCGAAGGTGCCGTTGCGCGCCGTGGTGTTGGATTGCACGTTGCCGCGAATACCCGCATCACGCAGGATCATCGAGGCGTCACGCTCGCCTTTCTTCTTCGCCAGTGCGCGGTAGACAGATTCTCCCGTACTGTCGGCATCGACCGAAAGGCGGTGCTCCGCCGCCACGGCCTCAACCGCGCGCCGGATCGTCTCGGGCTGATCCTTGAGCCGTGTCTCCCAACGCATGAGCTGATAGGGCTCTGCGTCGAGCGTCACCGTGTAGAGCTGGGGCGATCCGCTGTTGTTGCGGGCGATGGTATGCGCCCAGTTGGCCCCGACCTGCTTGCGGCTCGACGCATAGAAACCGAACCCGTACTTCTGCGACTTGGCCCCGGCGTTGACGAAATCGAGATCGACCTCATCGAACAGCGCATTGGTGCCGTGGTAGCCGGTGAAGGCGAACAGCGGCTGGCCGTCCTCGGTGATCTTGCGCTTCACATCCGGCGTGATCTCGAACACAGTGAAACCGCTGCCCGCCATGCCTTTGGACGGGGTTTCAAGCTGATCGACTTTCACCGGATCGGGCGATGCCTTGTCGAGCTTGCGCAGCAGGTTGCGCAGGTTCTTCGGAACGATCTGGTCGTAGAACACCGCGTTGCCGTCGCTGTCGCCCTGCGGGTTGTAGGATTCGACCGTGCGGCCTGACGGAATGGCGATGCGATCCGCATCCGCCTCTGCGGCCTGCATCAGAGCGCGGCGAAGGGTGGTGTTCACCCACTGGTCGGTGGTGTTGACGAGGGGATGACCAGAGACGGCGGACTCGGCCGTTCTGATTTCCGCCTCAACGCGCGTCATCTCCGGCTCGATCTGACCAAGACGTTCTGCAAACTCGTCAGGTGTACCACGTCGGAACATGGAGCGGAGCATCTCAGGTATTTCCGCCTTGGGAATTCCGCCGCGATCCTTGGCACGGGTGTGGACTTCTTCAATAAGGTCCGACCACTGCCCCTGCAACGCCTTCAACTGTGCCCTCAACTCCGCGATCTTCGCCTCGTCCCTGACGCCGCCGTCCCTGAGCTTCTGGCCCCAGTCGCTCTGGATTTGATCGACGAGATACACGGGCCGTCCGTCGGCATCGCGGACCATGCTCGTCATCATGTGGCCGGTGATGTTGGGCTCGGAGAAGTGGCCGGATTGGAAGTTACCTGCGTTGGCCTTGTTCATCCTGCGCCTATAATCCAGCAAAGTCGTGCGCA
>Ga0116143_10004303_pt1 | contig 13604 bp, 16 predicted proteins | sample AD_UKC034_MetaG_FD_89745 | JGI IMG/M metagenome (GOLD analysis project Ga0116143, IMG submission 89745) | Active sludge microbial communities of municipal wastewater-treating anaerobic digesters from USA - AD_UKC034_MetaG | ecosystem: Engineered > Bioreactor > Anaerobic > Digestate | place: USA...
CGGAATGTGTCAATGAAAATGAGACACGGTGTTTAAGAATTTAAGCTACAACCGGAACTGCGTCCTGATCGGTCATAGTAAGCATCTGCTGCTGAGGCGGATTAATCCATGCAGCCTCCGGCAGCGGTAATGGTTTGGGCACTCTGCCCTTAAAACGATTCGGATGTTCTTTGAACGCTTCTTGAAGTACCTGCGCTCGCTGTGCCAGCACCTGCTGGGCTAAACCGTAGTGAACCTGCTCAGGGGTCAGCAAGCCAATGCCCGAGTGTTTGTGCTCGCTGTTATACCAGCGGAAGAATTCCTGGCAGTAGCTCCTGGCATCTTGAATGGAGCCGAAGCGAGCCGGAAAGTCAGGATGGTACTTCAAGGTCTTGAACTGAGATTCTGAGTATGGGTTATCATTGCTGACCTGAGGACGCGAGTGCGTCTTGGTTACTCCCAAGTCAGCAAGCAGATGGGCTACTGTTTTTGAGGTCATGCTGGAACCGCGGTCAGCATGGAGCAACAACTGCCCCTGGTTGATATGCTGTTTGTGGCAGCTTGCCTGGATGAGCCGCCTGGCCAAAGTAGCCTGTTCGCAGGGGGCTATCATCCAGCCAACCACATAGCGGCTGAAGATGTCCAGAATCACATACAGATAATAGTAGCTCCACTTAACGGGACCTTTCAGCTTCGTTATGTCCCAGCTCCACACCTGATTGGGTGCTCTTGCAAGCAGCTCGGGCTTTTCATAGTGGGGCCGCATGACGTGTTTACGTCGCTCTTTGACTTCGTTGTGTTTATCCAGGATCCGGTACATGGTGCGAACCGAGCACAGATACAGTGCCTCATCGAGCAGCGTGGCATAGACCTCGTAGGGCGTCTGGTCATAGAAGCGCTCCTCGTGCAACACAGCAAGCACCCGATGCTCCTCGGCTTCGGCAAGAGCAAGCGGCGGAGCCGGCCGTGGGGTTTCCTGCACCACTTCAGCAGCGCCCATCATTGTGCGGTACAAGGTCGAGCGGGCAATGCCCAGGGATGCACAAGCAGCCTTCTTGCCAACATCGTTACTGAGACTCATAGCGGTCTGCATCAGTTCTTCTCGTCGTTGTCGTTCAGGGGGATGCCCAGGATCTCTGAGACTTTTTTTGAACCTCGATGATGGTTTGTGCCTGCTGCAGCTTCTTGTGCAGGCGGCGGTTCTCGCGCTCAAGCTCAGCCACCTTCGTGGCCAGCGGATTCACTTCTTTGGCTTTTCGGCCTCGTTTCTGGGGAGCAAGACTGTGCAGAATGCCTTGATCGCGCTGCTGGCGCCACTCACGAATGTTGGAGTAGTAAAGCCCTTCGCGCCGAAGAATGGCTCCAATGTGGCCTTGCTGGCTGCTTGCCTCGATGTCCTGAAGAATGCGCAGCTTATACTGAGCGGTAAATCGTCGCCGAGGCTGCTGGGGAGAAACTTCCGGATCTGGTTTGTTTCCGTGTGTCACACTGACCTCTGCTGGCGGTGCTGAAGAGGGAGAAATGCCCTTGATGCTGATTGCTTCTGTTTTCATACTCATTTCTTCCTATCCCGCCCTACACTAATTTGTCAAGAGGCCCGTGTCTCACTCATATTGGCACAGAGGGACCCACGTATTACATAAGGGAGGACAGGGGGTGCGAAGCCCGCTTGATAGACTCTAAGCCGGTTTATACAGTCTGTATAAGACCGAACTGCTTGCGAGGACAATGTGAGATATGATATTGGAATATAATTGGGTTTACGATATCTGGTCAATTTTTCACCAAGTATTATATAGACTGTATTCAGCTATGCTAACAGAGTTATACAGACTGTATAAACATTGTTGGGGCAAGAAAAGATAATGACCACTTCCAACCGAAAACGCATCTTTGGAGATAAAATAGCTTTCAAGTCTCTTTCATGCGCACCTGTCAATGAGCTTGGTGTTGTCTATCTTTTTGGCGTGCTTCATGAAACTTTTGATTTCAAGATTGAGTCCATCCAATCAGGTTACCCAGATTGTTTAGCCAGGCGCAAAGTTGGTAATAATCGGTGGGAGGAGGTTAGAATTGAGTTCGAATTTGACAGTCGTTCGTTCAAAACGCACGGCCATGATCCATCCGGCGTTGATGTAATTATTTGCTGGAAACACAATTGGAAGGAATGCCCGAAAAGAATTGAGGTTATTGAACTATCCTCGCTTCTTGGGGACGCCGAGCAGATTGATAAACAAATACAAACGAAAAAAGCTCTTTCCGAATGGCAATTGTTCGCTCAGCAGAAGCGTCTTGAAGGTTTGACGTTTACTGAAATCGCGAGGCTCTGGAAAACCCAAAAAAATGAAGGAAACCCCAACAAGGCAAATGCAGCCGACGCCAAAAAACGGCGCGCCTGATTTGCAACGTTGGGGCAAAACAATGGCCTCGTTCGTGAACGATGCTTAGGAAAGCCGAATTGAGGGGATTATGGACGTTGTCTATGTTGTTGGACCAGTACTGCTGATTGCGATTGTCCTGGCTGCTATCTGGCTTGATCGCTGGAGTGTCCCGGTCATACTGGTTGCCCTTGGTGCGGGAATTCTCTTTGGCAGCGATGTCCTGAGACTCTGGCATTTTGATAATATTGGATTGACCAATAGGGTCGCAAACCTTGCCTTGGTATTCATACTGTTTCAGGGTGGTTTTTCCACCAAACGTTATGACTTCAAAGCAGTGGCCCTTTCTGCGGGCGGGCTTGCCACCTGGGGCGTAGTTCTGACGGCTGTGGCGACCTTCGGAGTTCTTTATGGTTGGTTCAACTGGTCGCTTCACAAGTCGCTCCTGCTCGCCGTAATCATTTCGTCCACCGACGCGGCGGCGATCTTCTCGATACTTCGCCGACAAGCTCTGCCGCCGAAGTTGTCGTCAACGATCGAGATCGAAAGCGCTGCCAACGATCCGATGGCGATCCTGCTCACCATGGCGGTGATTGAGGGAACCACTTCCGTCCAATCCTCGTATCTGATGTCTGGGCTGGTCTTCGTCTGGAAGTTCGCAGTCGGACCGGTTTGCGGCTGGTTCCTTGCCAAGACGGCAGTGTGGCTGTTCAATCGTCTTGAACCACAGGATCGTGGTCACTACTACGTGCTTTCAGTGGGACTCATCCTGCTGATCTACGGACTGACCGAGATGATCCGCGGCAGCGGGATGTTGGCGGTGTTTGTCGCCGGCTACGTGATGGGTAACAGCCCATTCATCCACAAACAGGGAGTGGCGAATTTCTCATCTGCCATCTCCACCGTTGTCAACGTCGGCATGTTCGCCTTGATGGGACTCCAGGTTTTCCCTCACCAGTGGAAAGAAATCTGGTTGGACGGCGTTCTGTTGTTCTTCGCCTTGGCTCTGCTTGCGCGACCATTAGCGGTATGGTTGGGCACGGTGGGCATGGGGCTTGACTGGAGAAGTAAGACGTTTATCGCTTGGGCTGGTCTTCGAGGCGCTGTGCCCATCGTTTTGGCCACCTATCCGGCGGCGGCTGGGCTTACCATCGGAGAAGAAGTCTTCAATCTCGTGTTTTTTGCCGTTCTGTTGTCCATCGCAATACAAGGCTCCACACTGGGTTTGCTGGCACGGTTGCTCAACCTCACTTCTCCGCAACGGCCACTGCCACTGTTCGACGTGGAACTCGTTACCATGGCCGAAAGCGACTTCGATCTGATGGCAGTTGATCTGCCTGATCCGCAAGGCGCAATCGGACCTGCCATCGCCGATTTGGGGCTCCCCTCTGGATCGGTGATTATCTTGATAACACGAGACAAGGACATTGTGGTTCCCAAAGGTTCAACCCATCTACTGGGATGGGATCGAGTGACCGTGCTTGCACATGCAAAGGACCACGAAACCATTCGTTCTGTTCTCCTTAGCGCATTCTCTGCTGCAGCAGTGGAAGCAGCCACAGATGGAAGCCCCAACAAAGCCATTGAGGCGACGTCCTAAAGGCCGCGCCTCATGGCTGACGTTGTTAGCGAAAAGGACCAAATATGAATAATAACGATGATCCGTATAATATGTCATCAAAATCAATAGATGAATTGCTACGTGTTGTATGTGGTCGAAATGAAAGCGCAATGGATCACCAATATGCAAAAATAGAACTTAAAAAACGTGAGATGCAAAGACAGCATGAACTTAATGAAACAATATTACTGAAACAGCATCGGTTAAATTTAGAAATTACCAAAATTCAAACTAAAACCCTATGGCGTGCAACAATATTTGGAGCCATCTGTGCAATCCTCGGAGGGCTTGCGGGGGTGTATCTGACAGTAACACTATCGCAACATCCATCAGAAAACCTCCTACAGCACCAGACACAAGTAAAACAGGAATTAATTCGACAAGAAACCTCGGCCAAGAAACATGACGCTCCAATTCTCCAGGAGAAAATCGGGAACGAAGAATTACAGAATAATAAAAAGGAAATCGAAGCATTAAGCCGGTATCCTACTAAAAATGAGTAAAATCGCTAACAACCGCTTGCACTCGACGAGCGAGTGAAGCGGGGCGTTCTCCTCCAATGAAAGGATCTGAAACTCGATGGTCGGTAATCTCAAAGGACTTGTCCCTGAGAAGCGAATCCTGAAGACCATAATGGTAGTCCGTGGTGAGAAGGTCATTTTGGATTCTGATCTTGCTGAGCTATATGGGGTAGAGACCAGGCGCCTCAATGAACAGGTCCGGAGAAATATTAGCAAATTTCCAGAAGAGTTCATGTTCCAGTTGACCAAGGGGGAGTTCGAAATCTTGAAATCGCAAATTGCGACATCAAGTTCTGGCTGGGGTGGTCGACGAAAACTGCCTTTGGTCTTTACCGAACATGGTGCCTTACAGGCCGCAAATGTTCTGAACTCCGTACGTGCGAATAAGATGAGCGTCTTTATAGTTAGGGCCTTTATTCGCCTGCGTGAGATGGTGCTCACAAATGGCAGGCTGTCGCAGAAGATCGCTGAACTGGAAAGCCGTGTGAGTGATCACGACGAGATATTGATAGAACTGATTCGCGAAATACGTGAACTGATCGATACCCCGAAGTCAAAGGAAAAGAGGAGATCCATAGGCTTCATCATATCTGGAAAAGGCGAGTCGGAATAGCATCAGAGACCATGTCGTTCCGGTTGATTCCGAAAAAGCACGGACCAACTGACCTCACCGTTAGCCTAAGAGGAAGATCATGAACACCGAGCTTGCCAAAGCTATTATCAATGCTGCACAACTTATCTGTGGTTCCTATTTACCAAACCTCATGATTTTACCGCTCGCCATTGGGATTGTCGTCATTGTAATGGTCGTGCTCCTTGGTGCTTATTTGAGGCAGAAAGGTAAGGAGTATGCAAAACGGGAGCATATTGCGCAACTCACCCAGGTAGTTGAAAGCATTAAGCTCGATAACCAAAAGGAATTTGAAGCGCTTGCGCAAGAAAACAGGTTGGCCCTATCCGCGTTCGAGCAAAGCACGACTTACGCCTTGCCGCGCTTGACAAGCGACTGGAGGTCCATCAGAAAGCCTATTCTCTCTGGTTCAGACTCCTGGGCTCTGTTCACAAAGAAGCAGAGCTGTGGAACGCTCTTCAAGAGTGCAATGATTTTTGGGTCAACCATTCGCTCTATCTATCGGAGACATCCCGTAAATCTTTTGATGAGGCTGTCCATGCAGCCTCAATGCATCAAGCCATAAAACAAGAGGGTAACGGCACAAAAACCAAAGAGAACTGGGCTACGATATTCCGTGCTGGCAACATTTTCGTTCGGCCCGTGTCCTTACCCAGCCTCGGTGAAGAAGAGATTCTCCCGAGTAAGACAGGAAAGCTGACCGAAGGCTAACGAATGCGTGAACCCGACGCGGTAGGATAGCGGGCAGCTTTTTTCTGGCAGGTGGTCACGCCCGCGCGGGTTACGCTGGCGTTAGCTTCAAAACCTATATATTTAACTTGCCATAATGAGGCATTGATCCTATAATCTTACTGGTAAGATTATAGTACAGGGAGAGAAATATGGCAAATCTAGCAACAACAAAAATGTCATCAAAAGGTCAGGTTGTCATCCCTGAGGATATTCGGAAGCGTCTCAATCTAAAAGCCGGTTCTCAATTCGTTGTCATGGGTGAAGATGGTGTGGTTATTCTTAAAGCAATAGAAGCTCCATCCATGAAGGATTTCGATGCATTAGTTAGGGAGGCACGCAAACAGGCTCGTCAGGCCGGATTAAAGCAATCAGATCTTGGTAAAGCTATAGTAAAGGCTCGGGCTCACAAGTGAGGATTGTGCTCGATACGAATGTATTTGTTTCAGCGATCTTTTTTTCGGGACCACCTTCACGCATTCTCGAAGCTTGGCGTGATGGCAAGATAGAGCTGGCAGTATCACCCGATATCATTAATGAGTATCAGAGAGTTGGAAATGAACTGTCAAAACAATTCCCTTCAATTGATTTGAGCTCCATCCTTGGTTTAGTGGCGATACATGCAATGATGTTCCAATCGCCCCAATTACCAGAACCAGTCTGTGATGATCCAGCCGATGATATGTTTATCGCTTGTGCAATAGCCAGCAAAAGCTAACCCGTGCATCCAGGCTGACGCGGCGGTGCCTCGCCGCTGATACCCACGTTGGGCCGTGAAAGCCTGAAGACAACCGGGCGCTCGGAAAGCTAGGGATCGTGGCGCTCGGATACGTTGAAGGTGTGAGGCCAGCTCGGTAGTTTCAGAATCGCTCGCAATCGGCGTCAGTTGCTTCGGTAAGCAGATAAGAGAAATGGCGGCGGGTTCAAAGCGTGTGGTTGTCTTCAAGCTTGACGCGGTTCCGCGTTGGGCCGCGGACTCGTGCAGCACTTCGGGTCAGCTCGCTCGTTCACGTTGCACGTTATCTCGCTCGGTCATGTTGTGCTACTACAAGGTCTTATGAATAGGAAATTTCCAATTCTTGAATATGATTCAACCCGTATTGCTTTTATTGAGCCTTCAAGAATCATTGCGCCCCTGAATATGCCTGAGTTTTGTGTAATCTGTTTTTTCAGAGAAACGCTCGATAAGGTCGTAACCGAACACAGTGCAAAGGTGTTAGTCACAGACTATTGGGAGGATGGGCCTCATCCCATTTATGAAATACATTACTGTGATCAGAGATTGGCATTCTTCCACCCAGGTGTCGGTGCGCCACTGGCTGCAGGCCTGCTCGAAAAGGTCATCGCTTATGGTTGTCGGAAATTTATGGTCTGTGGCGGCTGCGGTGTTCTTGATAAGCATATGTCAATAGGTAGCTTCCTGGTTGTATCCAGCGCAGTCCGCGACGAAGGCGTTTCATATCATTACCTACCACCCAGTCGAGAAGTGTTTGCACACAATTCGGCGGTAGAGGCCTTAACAAGCACCTTGAGTAATAGGAATATTCCGCATCATATTGGAAAAACCTGGACGACCGATGCGCCTTTCCGAGAGACACCTGGCAGAATAGCCATGAGAAAAAAAGAAGGCTGCCTTGCCGTAGAAATGGAAAGTGCAGGCATGCTGGCCGTTGCTCAATTTCGCGGTGTAACTTTAGGGCAGATACTATATGGCGGGGACGACTTGAGCTGCGTGGAATGGGATGAGCGTGCATGGCAATCAAAAACCACCATACGCGAGAAGCTTTTCTGGCTGTGCGCGGATGCCGTTTTGACCATTTGAGCAGCGAGAAATAAAAATTCCCCCGGAGGATTCAATGCTTCAGAAGAAAATGATCGAACGTTTCAGGGAAGCTTGTCATGAGGATGCAAGAATTATCGCGGCATTGATGTTCGGCTCGTTTGCTATCGGGGAGGGTGACGCGTTCTCTGATATCGAATTCGCGGTGTTCATTCAAGATGATTCTTTCGAGAGATTCGAACAGCGCTCGTGGCTTAATGCAGTCAGTCCGGTTGCGGCTTATTTCCCGGATGACTTCGGCCACTACACAGCACTATTTGAAAACGGCATTCGCGGTGAATACCACTTCATGCGGAAATCCGACATACCAATCATTTCCACCTGGCAAGGCTACGGGTGGTTTCCGTCGCTTGAGTCGGCTGTTTTGCTGGACAGGTCAGGTGAGCTGTCTGCGTACGCGAGTGCTCTCGTGGGTGGCCCCCCGATACGTGAAGGCGCGCCGCTGGTAGAAGGGCTTGCATTGAACCTCATCAGTCTCATGCTTTCTGGTGCCAATCTTCTAAATCGAGGAGAGTATGCTCGTGCATGGGCTTTGCTAGGCAAAGCCCATGAAAATCTGCTCAAGTTGGTTCGCCTCCACGAAGGGGCGACAGACCACTGGCCGACACCTTCTCGCGCGCTGGAAAAGGATCTCTCGTCGGACTCGTATAATCGCTACCTGGCATGCACAGCTAGTGCAGAATCGAAATCACTATCTGCAGCCTATCACGAATCGTGGAAGTGGAGCCTTGAACTGTTCAGGGGTGTTGCAGAACCTTTGAACATCGAACTTCCGACAACTGTGATTGAGCAGGTACAAAGGTTGCTCAATAAGTCTGCGGCACCGCACAACAAGTAAATCCAGCGGACGCAGAAAAACGCGCCGCTGATGCCCACGTTGGTAGGACAGCAGGGGAGCGCAGTGTAGCGCGGCCGAATCTTTTTGGACACGAAACGGGTATTTTATGCCTGAGGAGGAATTAGAATGTCCAAGAAGCAACAGTCTGTATCCACGGCTCCAGGGGTGGCCGCGGAGCGAGAACACGAGGGGACCGATTCCGACGTAGTGGCCGTCCATGGCGACTGGCTCGTGCGCGCGGACCGCGAGGCGGTCTACGCGATCGTCTCGGACTTCGAGCGCATGCCTGAGCATTTCCCAAAGGTCGCTCGCTCGATGAACCTCGTCGAGCGCGAGGGCGATGTGCTCACGCTCGAAGCGGAAGCGGCCTCGTTCGGCTCGCTGTTTCCGGCGGTCAAGATCGAGATGACGGCCACGCTGGTTCCAGGTCGAGGCTATCGCTGCACCACCCACAACCTCACATTCGATACCACCGGAGACGAGGAGCTGCTGCTCGTCGACGATCCGGATGGCACGCGTATCAACTACACCTATTTCGTGACGGTGCGCCACCGCTGGCTCAAGCCGCTGTACGCGTGGCTCGTCTCGGCGTTCGGCCTACCATACTGGAAGCGGGCGTTCGTCGATCCGCTCGAATCGCTGGTAAAAACACGGCGCGAGTCGTGACTCGATGCCTGCCGGCTAACAAGCGCTTCCAGCAGAACGCCGCGCGCCCGGAATAATAAAGTTCTGTAAGGTGCGCTGTGCGCACCATGTTTCTGTGCATGCAGGCTTCCGGATCACATCACCTTCTCCGTGCTCGCGGGTGCGGCGCTGGTTGGCAGTTCCTTGTCAGGGCTTCAGCAGATACTTCTGAATGACCTCCAGGCCGGTGATCAAAGAGGTGAGTGAAAGCAGGATAGCGATCAGATTTGCCGCACCATGAACGAGCGGCAGATACTTTCTTTTTTTCTTGTGGGCATCCATATGCCAGCCAAGAGTATACCCTGTGAGGGCAAGTACTACGACTGCTATTCCGGTCCAGAAATGATACCCGGTAATGCCGAACATGCGCCAGGTTACCCAGGCGGCAGCAGCGCCGACGGCGGCGCCATAGATCCACAGCACCACCGTTGCTTTACCGAACAGCACATGGCGCTTCCAAAGAAATGCCCCTTTACGGCCGAGATGATTAAACGCAAAGCGCACCCAGCCAAGCCGCAGCACATAGAGGGCGAGGCCGAGGACAGCAATCTGTATGACGGGGTGAATCCAGAGCATGACAAGAGACCTCAAGGTTGCTGAAGCGGTTTCTCGTGCGCACAGGGTACATCTGCATGAAGTGCAGAATGAGGGAACTGCCAGAGAAAGAGCACCAGACAGAGGAACCAGCTCTGCGGCAGAAATAACGTGCTCCCTCCACAGACTGAACCAAGGATCGGCGGCAGCGCGCCGGAAACCGCACCAGGAAGAATTGCCCATGCAGTCCGGTCCTTCAGAGGGGTATATACGCCATTATAGAGAAGAACGATGAGTATCAGCAAACACATGCTCATGTGTTCTCCAGTTTGGTAGAGGAGTATCCCGCTGGCGCTGAAGAGCAGAACAGCTGTTGTGCCCGCAGCAGATGGTGAGATCTCACCGGTTACCAGGGGTCGCATGCACGTTCTGACCATGCGTGCATCTCGCTGCCGTTCCTGAATCTGATTGAGCGTGCTGCACCCGGAGCAGCCGAGAAATCCCCCAGCCAACGTAAGAATCAACCTGATACCATCATTATCACCCGCAACGAGAAAGCCGGCCAGCATCGTACCGGTTACTGCCAGCGAGAGCTTCCACCGGAACAGCACCCCCACCCGGGTCACCCACGATATGAAGCCAGCTGGCAGGGTGTTCCTGACCGCAGAATGAACGACAGAAGAATGGATTGATATCGCGCTCGTCCTCATGATCCCTCGCTCTGGAATGATTTGATCAGGGCGATGAGTGCTGCAAGATCTTCTTCGGATATTTTGTCTTGATATGAGGGCATCTGAGCAGAATACCCCTCAACAATCTCTTTGTCCGGCTGCAGGATCGATCGCTTGAGGTAGGATTCATCAACTGTTACGGTCATCGGCTTTCCGTTTCGTACCACTTTTTGCTGCGTACCAAAGATTCCCTGGAGCGATGGCCCCACCCCGTCCATGCCGCCGGTGGGATGACAGCCGATACACCCATGCTTAACGTATACTTCAAGGCCCGGAGGTTCTCCGGGGATGGTTCCATGCTCATACCAGTCGTAGAATGTTTCGGGCGGAAGCACTCGTATTTTTGTCACCATAGCAGAATGGCCGAAACCGCAGTATTCAGCACACATGACATCGAATTCGCCTTCGCTGTCAGGAAGGAACCACGCATAGGTCGTCATCCTCGGTACCGTATCCCGTTTGATGCGGAATGCCGGGGCATAGAAACTATGCAGTACATCGGCGGATGTGAGGGACAGGCGCACCGGTTTGTTGAGCGGCACATAGAGTATATTGCTGATGCGTCCATTCGGATAGGAAAAAGTCCACGCCCACTTTTTGGCGGTCACCGATACCGACAGAGCGTTTTTCGGCGCATTCTGCAATGTGAGATAGCTCTGCCAGCCGGAATAAAACATGCCCAGGGCTACAAACGATGGAATGACAATCCAGGCAATCTCAAGCAGAGTATTGCCTCGAATGTCGGCAGCCTCCGGATGTTTGGTGTGATGGTACCGGTAGATAAATACCAGCATGAAGACGACAATGAGCACGAAGAAGAAGGCCGCCAGGCTGAAGGTGATCAGGAAGGTTTGATCGACTGCGGTAACAGTGGTGGTAACGCGACTATTCATAGGCGTACGATCTCATGCATACCGTCCGGCAATATCAAAAAAAACAAAGCCGATGAATAAGGCGAGCAAAACCAGAGTAAAAAGAATCCACCAGGCGATTGTTCTGTTTTCAGAGCGTAGATGCATAAAGTATAGTGCTACCAGCGATGCTTTGGTAGTGGCAATAGAGAGTGCAGCTACGACATTGAAAAAGCCCAGATCGATCGAAGCAACCATGATTGTTGTTGCCGTAAGAGCGAGCAACAACATCCATACAGTGCTATACGTCCTGATTGTCACTTCTCTCAGCTGCTCCATGGGGAATCCTTCAGGTTATCAAGTAAAACAACGGAAACAGGTAAATCCATATGACATCCACCAGATGCCAGTAGAGAGCGGCATTAAAAAGAATGATAGAGTTTCTTTGGTGAACGCGTTTCTTCCTAATCAGAATGGCTACCACAGCAATGAGTACTACTCCAACGAGCACATGCAATCCATGAAGCCCGGTCATAAAAAAGTACATGACATAGAATATATTCTCGCCTTGAGGGCCGGACAGCAGTTTCGGTGAATTCGGAAAAATGCCGTGACTGAACTTATCACTCCATTCGAAAAATTTATTAGCAAGAAACGTAAGCCCCAGTATGAGCGTGAAGTTCAGATTGTATAAACACTTCCTCACCTCATTTCGCTGCAGAAACATAACCGCCAATGCTATACAAAGACTCGATGTGAGCAGAACGATTGTATTCGCGCTGCCGAAAAAGAGGCTCAGCTCACTGCCTCCACGGTGAAATTCCAGCGGATATTTCCGCACATAGGCGGTATACAGGATAAATAATCCTCCAAAGAGCAAAATCTCCGTCAACAAAAAAAGCCACATCCCCAGCCTGGCACCGGCAGTGTCTCCTCCGTGGCTAGGCATTGCGCTCGATCCCTTGGAAGTCGTAGGGCCCTCTCGTGACCTGAGGCGGCGTCGTGAAGTTCTCTGCCGGAGGCGGCGATGGTACCGTCCATTCCAGCGTTGCTCCGCCCCAGGGATTTGACGGTGCTGTTTTGCCGCTTACGAGTCCGCGGTACAGATTGATGAACATGAGAATGAGCCCGAATGCGAAGAGCCATGAACCGATGGTGGAAATAAAATGGCCTTCAAGATACACGGGCAGATAATCATAGTACCGCCGCGGCATTCCCTGGAAACCGAGGGTATACATGGGAGCGTAAAGGACATTGAAGCCGACGAACATGGTGATAAAGGCAATCGTAGCGCGCTGCCGGTCGTACATTTTTCCGAATATCTTCGGAAACCAGTAATGTAATCCGGAAAAGAGGCCGAACATAGTACCGCCCAGGATGACATAGTGAAAATGGGCAACCACGAAGTAAGTATCATGAATATGAACATCTGAGCCTGCAGCACCTTGGACCAGGCCGGATATGCCTCCGACCGAGAACAGCACAATAAATCCCAGTGCAAACTGAAATGGTGGATCCAGGTAGATCGAACCCTTGTACATAGTGCCGAGCCAATTGAATACCTTGATCGCCGACGGGATCGCGACTACAAAGGTGAAAAAGGAAAACACGAAGACCGCGATGTCGCTCATGCCGCTGGTGAACATATGGTGAGCCCAGACCAGGGAGCCGGCAAAGGCGATAGCCAAGCTGGAAGCAGCCACCACTTTATAGGAAAAAACGTGCTTTCGGGTGAAGACTGCCACCACGTCGGAGATGATACCCATGGCCGGCAGGATCATGATGTATACTGCCGGATGAGAGTATATCCAGAAAAGATGCTGGTACATGAGGGGATCACCGCCTTTAGCCGGATCAAAGATGCCTGCACCCAGAACGCGTTCGAGAACGATCAGCAGTGCAGTAATACCAATAACCGGAGAAGCAAGGAGCAGAATCCAGGCGGTTGCATATATGCCCCACACGAAGAGGGACAACCTCCCCCAGCTCAGGCCATCAGCACGGAGCCGGTGGATGGTGGTGATGAAATTCACTCCGGTGATGATACTGGAAAAACCGAGGATAAGGACGGCGGCTATCGCCACAGAGACATTCGTGGTTGTCTGTTGGCTGAAGGGTACATAAAATGTCCATCCGGTGTCTGGAGCGCCTTGACCAGTAAAAAGGCTGGTGAGTGCAGTGATTGCTCCTAGTATGTAAAGCCACCACGACAGAAGATTAAGGCGTGGAAATGCCACGTCCTGCGCACCGAGATGCAATGGAAGGAA
>Ga0116143_10004305_pt1 | contig 13602 bp, 41 predicted proteins | sample AD_UKC034_MetaG_FD_89745 | JGI IMG/M metagenome (GOLD analysis project Ga0116143, IMG submission 89745) | Active sludge microbial communities of municipal wastewater-treating anaerobic digesters from USA - AD_UKC034_MetaG | ecosystem: Engineered > Bioreactor > Anaerobic > Digestate | place: USA...
CAGTCAGCGACGGCATGAGCGAGCACTTGAACGCCAGGATTTACACGTGGAGAAAGCATTCGCTGAAACAGACAAACGCGAGAAGTACGAGGCAAAGGCGCAGCATGTGGATATTCTTCTTGAGAAGATGGAGAGCAGTCCCACCTACATGTCAAATAAAATACGTGAAGCGGAAAGAACCATTGGGACGATATCCAGGTTTGTCCGGGATCTGAAAATATACAAAAAGGCAATTGAAAAGGGAGACGGGGTAGAAAATCACTGGTATGTGCAGCAGGTTAAAACCCGGTTTGAAATTGAGGATATGCCCGATTGTAACCGCAAAATTGAGAGGTATACTGTTGAATTGGAACAGGCAAAAGAAAAGCGTGATTACTGGACGAACCAGCTTGATTCCATCGGCGGGGTGATCGATCTCAAAACAATACGCAAGGGGGACATTGTGGAAACCAATTGGGGCGAATTTGAAGTTATACGTGTAAACCGAAAATCGGTAACGGTAACGGGATGGTTGCGTACACCTGGGTTGACGTATAATTTGCCACCGGAAAAAATCAAAGGAGTGATTAAAGCATGATTTACAAACATCCATCACTACTGAGGGCTGAGGCGATTATTAATATGGTAATGGCAGATCAACACCTTGTTGAATCAAAAGACCACATTATCATAGGAGCGTACCAGAACGGAAGAGAGCAGGGATACAAGATTTGTCCACCCAACCAAAACGGCACAATATACGTTGCTCAGGAACGCAGATCTGACGACATTGTGGTGTATGTGGGTAAGTATTCGATGCAGGGTATTTCCGAAGATGCGTATATGCATTCCCGTACATTTGGGGATGAATTCCGCGCGGTTGAATATATACGTGCAATGCTTAGAGGAAGGATATAAGGTGTAAAAAAATGGATCGATTAGCAGTAATGAAAGCGATCTTCGGATCGTCGAGTGCGGGTAGAGAGTTGAGAATAAAGAATACACGTAAAAACGAGAACGAGAAAAACGAAGAAATTGCCAGGGTGAAAGAAGAATGAAAGTAAAGCAGCTCATCAGCTTACTCCAGGATTGTGGAAGTGAATAGAAATGAATCTTCTTGAAAATTATAATGTTCAATACGAACAGCGGTCTGAGAACAAGGACGAATTTGGTGCAATGTATATATCTGGAAAAATACGTGCATTGGAAGATGTGGCAGTAGAAATCGCGGCACTGATTGAAGAAGCAAATAGCGATCTTGAAATGCTCTATCTCGCATCAGATAATAACGAATACAAACAAGAAGCATATGCAGACCATGAAATATACGTAAAAGCACTAAAAGACCTTGCCGAGAGGACGGGAGTAAACATGGGGGCAAATAAATGAAAGTAAATATTGATTATCAGAATTCAACCGATTTGATTACCCCTAATTATCGGGGAGATTGTGATAGGCAAATGCCGATATGGTTGGAAATCGATTGGGAGAACAAGGAAATCACAGCATATACACGTAATTTCCGAGTTGGGGGAACCCCTGCAAACATCTGGCATGGTCGAGCAGATGTATATCATCTCCCAAACAACACCGATGCATCCAGGCTGAAGGGATGGGTAGAGAGCGATGTAATTCCACGTATAAAATCACTGGAAGCCGCGTATGAATCATACTGGGACGGTTCAAATTGGCGCGGGAGGTGGAAAGACGATGACACTGTTGAAACCATATATGACGATTTCCACGAATTCATGAGCTCGCAGGAAGCTGGAAATGGTTCTGTTCCTGCAATATTAGATGGTGGGGGCGTGTGGGATGTATGGGATTGGTTGCAAGACCTTCCAGAAGGACTAGATGCAAACACTACAGACGCAGAACTTGACGCAATTGCAAAAGAGATTCTTTCAGAGGCAAACTACCAGGATGTTGTTTTAGATGGCGATGTTGTGGCGTTTCTAAAGAACCGGCGGGAGGATCTAAAGAATGAGTAAACAAAACAAAATCAAATCCAATAAACAAATTATTATTTACCGGGGCGAACTTGCCCCATTTGAAAATCAGCGATGCGAATTTATTGGCGATGTAACTGCGATGGGCGTTGGTGTAAACGGGGGGAAATTTCCCACGATACTAATAGAAAACATTAGACACGAAGGAAAGACAATCTCCAAACATGCGTGGATTCATTCAAAACTATGTGATCTTTCCACGTATAAACCAGGAGACACAATTCGATTTACAGCGGTAGTGACAAAATATACAACCGGGTATAGAAAATGGAAAAATGGATCTACACCGGGACCTAGACCTGGATACTGTTTTGCGGGGGTGATTACACGTGGAAGATTATCTGACGAGTAATTTACAGGCATACTTCTCCGAACAGGAGGAACTAGAGTCTGAAGGGATGGAAGCATGTAAAAATGCACGTAAAAAACACGGTCTTGTTCCTGATCCCGAAGAAGATCCCGAAGAAACCGGGTGGTGCGACGAATGCCCTGTAAATCTTGCGGGGAATTGTCCACTATTATGAATCACTGTGAGGAGTTTAAACAGGTGGTGAATACAAATGGGAATAATGATTGACGGCAAAGAGTATAATCCCAGGTATGTGTATTATGCACATGCTCATGGGAAAAACCCAGAACAGATGTTAAAGTATGATTGGGATAATCACAGGTACATGATAGAATTTATGATATGGAACCGAGATAAATGGAGAGAATTTGATAAACTATTCCCAGAGTTTAAATGTGGAGACGGTCATACAAACGAAGGCCACGTAAAGTACGATGAATGGTTGAAGAACGAAGTAGGATGGAAAGAGAGGTGAATTATACGTGAAACCTAGAGACACGTTGTTTAATGTTTGGGGAAAATGCGGGGGCAAACCCATATTTCCCCTGAAAAAATCCGTGAGGATGAACGCATGGGAAAAAAGAATTGTACGTGAATATTGGGGAATGCGAAAATGAGATTTACAAAAGAAACGGAATTAAACGCGCAAATTTCAATTCTTGCAACATATAAAGATCGCGTAATCATCCGGGTATATGACATGGATTCGGGTGTAGATTTTCTCGAAGTAGAAATGACACACGAACAGTTTGTCAATGCCGCTATGAACCGGCTCTCCAACTGTGAGACTATACGTACAACCGTATGTGATCTCGACAAACTCGGTAGGGTGTTGGAAGTTGCAAAATTTGAATTTGAACTTCCCGGAGCTGATCAGCTCGATAGCGATGAAAAAGTAAGATCACTTGCACGTGAATTTGTAAAGGCGCACTCTGGATCTGGCTGGGAAATTGATACGTCATTTAATAATCAGGGATGGAGATCGTGTAAAAACTATAATGACCCTGCCGTGTGGATTCGAACAACAATGAGGCGTTGGAACAAAAAGAAAGAAACGGGGTGAATTCACAAATGGTATTTACAGTTATAGAATATTACGCGGATTATGATAAGATGAAAACTAGACGCGAAATGCTTAAAACAGATGGATTTACATGTGAAACTACTGCCGTTCACACAAATGACGGCAAGACATTTTGGGGGCTTAAAGGGGCGCAGTGATTAAGATGGAAGAAATAGCAGAAATTTTTGTTTTTGCGGTAATACTGGCAGTAGTTTTACTATTTGTCGGGGCAATTCTGGGCGCGTTAATTGGCGCGATTGTTGGGTGGATCATTGGATTTACACCGCTCGGGACATGGATACTTGAATTTTTACGTGCATTTGGAGTTGATGGGATTACAATGGTTCACGTTGGAACCACACTTGGTTTTATTGGTGGATTCTTCGGGAGCAATGCTAAATTCAAAGGAGATTGAATTATGACATCATTCCGAATATTTAAGTATAGAATTTTGGAATTTGGATACCCCCCGATTATAAAAAGCGAAATCCAGGTTGTTAAAGGCGCGCGGATACTATCCGTTGCGGAACAACGGGGGGATATTGTTTTGTATGCATTATCCCCATTAAACGTTGCTGAAAATGATATATACAGTGTAAGGATTATTGGAACGGGTCACACCGTTGAAATGGACAACACGTGGCAATTTGTCGGCACTGTAAATATTTGTGAGGGGAGATTAATGTTCCACGTTTGGGTGCAGCGACAATGATTGCCTCTGATAAGATTTCTACGTGTATATTGAAAGAACGACTCAACGAGGCAGAATTTCGCCTGTGGAAAAATCTTGATTACGGGGTAAAGGAAAACAGATTGATTATTGTCCAGGAAGGGCACTGCATTCCAATGAAAATTACACGTGGAAAAACATTCACGGAGTTTAACTTGTATCAAGAGGGCTATCAGAAACTATCACACGACGAGGCGATGAATTGCACAGAGGTTCATACTCACCCACCAATGCTCGGTGAGCTCATGAGCACGTGGGTACTTCCAGAAGCAGTTGACGTTTTTTCAACCGTTGATCTCGAAGCAATTGCCTCCCGTGAACATAAAATTCCACATAAATTATTATTACCACCCGGAAAACGGCAACGTGTAATTGCAAAGAAACACATTTACACAATGAATAGGGTTGGAGAGAAGTGGCCCGCTGATTTTTTACGTGCGTCACAAGACATTGACCAGAGAATTAATGCGATTCGCGAACACTTGCTCGCGCGAAAAGATCTCGACAGGATTAAAATGTCAAATCACCCGCGTGAAGTTAATATGCTCATGGAAGCACAAGCAACATTTGAGTTTATTGCAGAACTAGCAAGAGCCGGGAAAATTGATTTTATCGTTTGGACGGTGGTGTAAATGAATGACAACGAGTGGATCTGTCCGAACTGTGGGTTCCACAACCCGTATACGCTGCACATTGCGCTTAAAGATATATGTATAAAATGTAGAGAGCCAAAACAAATACCTGAAGAACGAGACATTGAACGAGAATTTAGGAGAGACGCACTGGAACGAGAAGCGATTTCACTAAAAGAAAATATACGTACAAGCGAGGAATGGATACAAGGACTCGAATCCGAGATTTTCCCAGAGCGCGAAAAACTCGCACGGCTAGTAGCAGAGTATGGTGAGATTATACGTGAAATTGAAGAATTGTACGCGCCGCCTGCCGAACCGGCAACACGCCAAGACACGCAACAAACGAAGTTGGTATAATGGGGAACGAGCTCATGAGCAGGGCGAATGAACCACAGAGAGTTTATATCGGATACCGTCATAGACACTATTATGGGAACCAAAATCGGTAACCAGAAAATTGTACGGGAACCCGGATACCTTTACTATCTTGGAAAAGATGGGTTTATTTGGGCAGTCCCTACACGTGTAAATAAAACGGGAACGAAGAAGAAAGTCGGAACCGAGAAGTTTACACGTGAAAAGGGGTACATGTACTACCTCGGCAAAGACGGCTTTGTTGAACGTGCAAAGATGAAGAACACAAAGTAATTGCTAATAGCAATTACTTATATCTTATTTTTGGAAATTATTTTATACTACTACAACAAACATATTAGTAATGAGCATTATAGATCCGAAAAAAGGATATTCTACTACCCATTACCACATAATTGTTCTTACGCTTACAACCGGGGAAGAGATTCGAGCACTTGCACCGGCTACCAGGGAAACACTTGCGGAATTTAAAGATTTGCGAGTGAAGCGGGTTGCGGTTGGGCCTATACAAAAATTACCAGATGGGTATTCGTTAGAATATGTTGAAGGTGACCCGGTAGACACATCGCCAAAAAAAGAACACGGTGCGCATGTGTGGGGATGTTCTTTGCACGGGTCATGGTACGATGATCCAAAGAACAATCATCCGGTGTGTCCGATTTGCGGGAACGAACCGACAGAAGATTATGGGGTTATTCCATGAAAGACATTGTTGTAAAACCAAATTCCCCATATTACATTGAAGTTCTTTCCACTATACGTAAATACAAGAAGAAACTTGGCAAATGGTCTGAAAAAGACGAGCAGAGATACAAAACCGCGAAACAACAGAAAACAGCCGCAGGAATTGATAAAACATATGTGAAACGGGATGGGAAAATAAAATTGTCCATACCACAATTCAAAACCCTGGAAGATATATCAGAAAAAGATAGTTATTTAATGGTGTTTCGTTCAAAAATCAAAGGCGACCTACCACATTATGAGCTAAATAATTATACAGGCGCGCGATATCGTATTGATACGGTAAATGTTCTTGTAAAAACAGGACTTGCCAAAATCGTGGGAGATGGGAAAAATGAACGGGTGTATATTACTAAGCTGGGCAAAAAATATTTAGAACAGGAACTAGAAAGCAGGTGTAGGAAGCCATAGTCATGATCAAATGTGATGAGCCAGGATGCATAAAAGATGCAGAGTGGGAAGTTGAATTTCTCACAGATCCTCCCCACGGTCAATCATTTCGACTATGCGATGATCATTGTCCAGCGAATTTAATCGGGCCATGTGACAATATCAAAAGACTCGACCAGACGGTAGGTAAGGAGGAATGAGAAATGATAGATTTACCAAAATGTAGAGATGAAATAGACCCAAAGGATTATCACGTTGATGGAACACCTGATGGAAATTACGCACTTCGAATTTTAAAATTCTATCGAGAACTTGCAAAAACAAAGTGGATTATTGAAGGAGATCATGAAAAAGCAAAGGCACTTTACGATGCCATGAATGAACATCAAGATCAACGAGCGAAAGAGTTGGATGAAGCAATTAAAATTCTTGAAAAAGCATTGCACCACCAGAGGCAAACATCATGAATGATACGGAAAAATTAAAACATTACGAGCGGCTTCTATCGGGTAGAGCCGGAAAACTCTTAAAAAAGGGAAAATTCTTTCTAGTAGTTGCCGAGGACGAACCATATTTTAAACAAGTATACGACTTAATTCGTAATCGTGAGAAAGAGATTGGTAGGTGGACTAATGAAGATGAAGAACAATATGAGGGATATGGGATATTTGAGAGTCTCGACCAGATGACAAGGTGAAAGAAAATGGGAGACAGAGTATCAATTCAATTTAAGGACAAATACGGCGATTACTCTCCGTATTTATATTCACATTGGGGTGGAATGTCCCTTGTGACAGCAGCAAAACAATTTGCGAATGCTGCCCGCAGAGATGAGGACGCGGGAGACGCACTTGTAGGCTTCATTCGTTCTCCTTTATCGAAAGAGTTTGATGATCTCCACGTAGAGTTTGAAGACGGAGGAGATAACGACGACAATGGAAATATTGTTATTGAAATAGAAACCGGCAGAAGTACACGTACACCCCCGCCAAAACCGAAAAAAGAACCAACAAAAGATGAGATTAAACAAGCGAGAATTCTTGCTCATGACCTCATTGCAATATCAATTCAAAATCTTGATGGAATGTCAAAAGATCTAAAGAAGAGACTCGAAGTGTTTGACAAATCGGAACTCGACCAGGAGTAAACCCATGAAGTGTGTAGGAGGTAAGGTATGAGAGTCTATTGCCAGTATGCAGAAGAGTTTGGAGAGGGTGATCCCTGTCCATTCACGGGCCAAACAAACTGTTTTGATCCCATCTGCCCGCTGCTTGAAACGGGAGATGCGTATGCAATCAATGAGTCAGATGAGGATAACTAAACTCGACCAGGAGTAAAGATGAACTGCAAATATTGTGAAAAAGAAACTGAAAAGGAATACTGCCCAGAATGCCAAAAAATTAGAGAGGCATTCGAAAGAGCGAAGACCGCAGAGGATCATTTGATCACATTTAGAAAAGTGCGGAGGATGTAAGATGCCGAGAATATCAGATTGTAAATACAGACAGAGACAAAAGGATGTCAGCAGAGGGGAGGGTGTATTTATATGGTATTCGTGTAGTTCTCCCGAAATGCGAGGCGATCTTTGGCAATCCTGTGATCATAACGATGGAAGGCGCAAAATGAGCAACTGCAAACACGCATCGCTCGACGAGGAGTAAAAGTATGGTGAAACTAACTGTAAAATTTGAGATCAATACTAACTCCTATAAAGTGGCTCATACAATTCTTGAAATGATGCTTACGCGGGGATGGGATGAACCGGGATTCAGGGATAAGCGCGTAAAATACAAGGGAATCATGCAGACACCAAAACGGTGTGCGGAACTCGACCAGGTGTAAACCCATGTCAAAATTCACAAAGAAACCGATTGAGGTTGAAGCAATTCAAATTAAAAAGAAAACAAAGATTCAAACACGAGAAGGAGTTTTATTTGGGTATCGTGGGGATTGGATCATCACTGGTATTGAAGGTGAAAAATACCCCTGTGGTGATGAAATCTTTCGTAAGACCTATCACCCATCTGGACCGGACAAGTGCCAGTATTGTGAGTATGGAGGAAAGGAGAATCGCCCTTGTGATGCTTATGAGGTTTGCACCTTCAAATGGAAAGCATCGCTCGACCGGGAGTAAACATGCTAATGCTTGATTTATTCTCCGGGCTTGGTGGGGCATCAAGAGCCATGCAGGAGGCAGGATGGACTGTGATCACCGTTGATAATAATCCAGAATTTAGACCGGATATTTGCTGTGATATTCGAGAGTTCCATTACTCCGGGCCGGTCCCTGATCTGGTATGGGCCTCTCCTCCCTGCACGGAGTTTTCAAAACGGGCCATGCCTCCAACCTGGAAATGTAACGGAGGAAAACACAAAGAGCCTGATATGTCCTGTGTTCTGGCAACCAAGCGCATTATCGAGGAGATTAATCCTAAATGGTGGATTGTCGAAAACGTGCAGGGGGCGAGAAAATACTTCAAAGATATTTTCGGCAATCCGGTTAAGAGGTGTGGATCGCGTTATTTGTGGGGGGACTTCCCGATATGTGATCCAGCGCCGGGATACGGGAAGTGGCGCTTACCCCCATCCCCGGATCGTGCAGCTCTCCGATCCATTATCCCTATCCAGATTTCAAAAGCTGTGAGGATGAGCTGTGAAGCTTACATCTGACTTGTGAATGTCAATGATATTCACGTATTTTATATCAATCATATCTACTAAAATCTACTAAACAATACTAAATTAGTAGTAAACCCGACCTTCGCCAAAAACGTAAATACTGACTTGTTGGTGCACACAGAACACAACTTCCATTCTCCAATCACCAAAAAAGAAATTTTTGCAACCAAGGCAAAACCTTTATTCTGTTAGACTTCCATATACTTTCCATAATGCCACACAAAAGTGAAATTTTTAGAAGGATGCGTGAATATCGTACACATTACTTTACAAAAGAAGAAGTTGATCGAATTATTGAAAATGAAACATATATAGATCGTAAGACCGCCTTTCAAATTGCTTCCGATACTGGGGCAAGGGCCGGAGAAATGATTACGATTAGTGCAGAACATATCGATTTTGAAAAGGGGCAGTTAATATTACATGATACAAAAAAGAACTCTTGGAAAATTGTTCCAGTATCACAAAAAACACTAACTACGGTGCAAATGTATCTTAATGCTACAAAAATAAAGACACGTTTGTTTAAAGTAACTACCAAAACTCTCAACAATTGGTTGAAAGAGCGGTGTGATTCACTTGGTATAAAACCCGATCCGGGTCTTCTTTTAAGATGGCACTCGTGGCGTGGTACGTTTATACGTACACACAAAGAACTTGGTGATAAATGGTTAATGCAAGTTACCGGAGATAGTTATGCAACGCTTTTAAAATATTATGAAGAACTCACCGATGAAGATTTACGAACTGCAAAAAAGAGGATTTCTGAATGAATTATAAAGAGTATACGGGATGGGCACGAATATTTGGCAAATGGCATTATTTTAAAAACGGAGAATGTACGTGTAAACGAAGCAAACTGTATTCCAATTCTGAACAGTATATTCAGAATCAAACAAAAATATACGATGATGAATTGTGCGGGTGGTGTAAACAATATCTAAAAGATGATTCTTTATGGAAAGATATAATAACCGAACATACCGATGAAACAGAATGCAATCGTCCATATAATTTCGACTTATTATTAAAGTTAACACGCGACATTCCATCAGATTTGGATCGGTCTATAAAGAAAGAAACAACAAGTTCGGAACTTAGAAAGAAAATTATCGAACGTGATAAAAACACATGTCAACTTTGTGGATTGCAGGATCAATTTGGGAATCCAGGTTGGGATATCCCAGGAAAATTGGCAGCGCACCATATAATTCCAAACGGGCCAGCTAATCTTGACAATGTAATTACATTATGTAGATATTGCCATAATGCAGTTCATGCAATTTTATATGCAAGTGGAAAATGGAGATATGTTCCAATGCGCTGAGGTGAGAAAAAATGAAGCATTCTTACGAAAATGAAGTTGAAGGGTATCTGTATCGGGTGTGTTACAAAGGAGAACCAATGCGGGTTGCACTCTATCATCCAGCAAATTTGGATTAAACCCCCAAAAAAGTATATTACATTGTGCAACAATATTATATTGTTGGTGGAAACAGTGCATTACAAGAAAGGGTGGATCGGAGAATTACAATGTACACGTTAAAAGCACACGTATATCTTGCAGACTCCTGGGTAACTCTTGGAAGATACAAAACACTCCGGGCAGTATGTGCCGACATCGAAGGGTATGAGGACGAGTATGATCGTTTTGAGATTGTTCCGTCTTAATGTATGAGGGATCGGAAAATGACATATAATATACCATTGCTCGGGGTAATTGCCGGAGGAGTACTTGTCTCTCTCGGGATGGTTTCGTTAGCACTCAACGGAGAGATGGGGTTCAGAGAGTACTTTGCCGTACTTGGCGGAGCACTAATGGTAATTGCATCAATGTACATCTATGTGCGGATGAATGATAGCAAATTGGTTGACAAGTGAGGTGAGAATATGACAATAGTTCACATGTCGATATGGGAGAAAATTTACTTTTTTGTTGTTTGCCCCATTCATGACCTTCTCTTTCCAAGAACCCCAGAAGAAATCGAGAGGGAGAAACAGGAGGCAATGCAAAAGATGATGGCTAAAGGATTCCACTTTGTCACAACGGGCGCAGGTAACGATCCGAGGTATAGACCGGATCGAAAACGCGATGGTGAAGAGATGGGGAGGCCTTGACATTTAGTGGGGCATGAAACAATGATCCAATATCTTATCGGTGCTGGAATTGCTTTGATTGGGTGGGCGCTCATACAAAAATATTGGGCGCCGTGTATAGACCCCCCACCGGGGTGTTGTTTTGGTTTGGGATTGATACTCATAGGTGGGGTGGTCTTTTTTAGCGAACAAATAATTTGGCTGCTCTCTATAGTTCTGACGTGGGGAATAAGCAATGTTCCAAGTTGACATTTAGTGAGGTTTACATTTGAGGTGAGGGAAAAGTGAAAGGAATGGCACGATTCGCAGCGGCACAGATGATCCAAAACATCATAGACAATCCTGATTTTTACTATGATGGAGAAACAGAACCACCGCAGAAAGTATTGAATTATCTTGAAAAAACAGGGTGTCCCATCCCAAAAAGTGGAACAGTGCGGAAAGATGTTGTGAAATTAATGATACGGTATTGGGCAACCCGTGAAGCGTTAGATACAATCAAAGGACTTTATGGTTGACATTTGAGGGAGTGAGGTGAAACAATGAATAAATTAGAGAAAGGTGACTATGAGCCAGCGGGGGCAAAAATTGCAATGTGGATACTCCTGCTCACTTCTGCGGCTGTAGTCATTACACTAGCGTGCGTAATACAGGGTTGACGTTTGAGGGAGTTAAATGACAATATACTGGACTTGCGAACCCATTGAGATGACACAACCTGGCGATTGGGTTATTTGTCCATATGATTTACTCCCATTTATTGTGATTATTGTCATTGGGATTATTTCATATATGATTTGGCGCATGGGAATAAGTAGGTAGGTTGACAAGTGAGGTGACTATGAATCTACATGATGTTTCATTCTTTGTGGAATTACCCAGAAATGAAGAAGGATACAAAGAAGAAAGGGAGAAGGCACTTTTGAGAATCTCTAAAGCCTTCGATGAATTTCATGAGGACCGTATTGATGAAAATGGCTCCTGGCCTATCAAAGTAATTATCACCGAAAAAATAGACCGCGGGGAACATTGACAAAAAGTGAGGGAGTGAGAGAATGTTTTGTGAGGAAAGCAGGTGTAAAAATTACATCGATCACCATTCAGAATTAATAGAGGGATCTGTCACATTGATAGTTAAGTGTCGGGCCTGCCCCAACCCTCAAAATGAATTTAAAATACCGATATCCCATGAGTGGATGTTGAAAAAGTGTAGTAAGAAGAGGGTTGACAAGTGAGGCGAGAAAGAATGGATTCTGAAACTCAAGAGTACACCAAAAGTATATTAGAATTTGCATCACAAGGGCCAATTCAAACACTTATTGTTGCATCTATCGTTGTCGGTGTGTTTCTGATCATCTTTTATTTAATTAACAAATATGGTAATTCACGTTGAAAAACGAGGTGAGAGAATGACTCCTGAAGAGATGGTAAAAAACGCAGAAGAATATTATAACTCCTCTGAGAGAAGAGATGAAGCCAATGGTGAATATAGCGCCGCCGTTGTTATTGCTCGTTCAAACAAAGCATGTTATTGGATGTTAAAAGCGATCTACACCAAAATGTGCGAGGTTGACAAGTGAGGTGAAGAATGAGGTTTAAAGATGAAAATTGCGGGAACTGTCTTTTCTTTTGCACAAAAGAAGAGATATACGAAATATTTAAAGTAGACATCAACGCACAAGAGAAAATTAATAATCTCCTAGACTTGAATGACGATGATGGTGGTCGATGTGTGCGCTATCCAGAAATAATTGATACCAGTGCTGGATTGTGGTGTGGAGAGTGGAAAAGAAAATGGAAAAGAAGAACAGAGACGACGGAGAAATGAATATGCAGTATGTTCATATTATGTTCATTGTTTTTGTTGCGTTTGTGGTATTTATAATTCCCGGAATTTTGTTTAGTGGTCTTTCCGATTCCAATGTTGTTTGTGTTCTTGACGAAAAAGGAAATTGTAAGATTGATATAACAGAAGAATTCAGAAATAGGGGGGTTGATTCTGGGAGAGAATGTGGCAAAAACGATAGATATTATGAAATCCAACGATATATTTGCGTTAAAAACATAACACTCACCGAAGATCCATACCATATAGAACGCGGCGCAAACACAAAAGCGGAAACCTACTTTACGGCAATAGATGGAAACTCTTACATTTATAACTCAAATGACATTATTTTAAAAGAAAACCATTTGTATAGTACAATATCCCTTATACAAGTTGGATATTGCCACGGGCCTAATAAAATTATAGAAGTTAAGGAGATTTGTGATTCGTGTAATGAATGTTCTGATTCTCCAAATGGAATTCCAATGGGATACTGCCCCAATGTTCGGGTAGGGGTTAACGTTACAGAGGCAAAATGACATTCAAAATGTATCATCCCATCGCCAATATGGGAATAATAAACATTGAGTGGGAATGGACAGAGATCGAGCGGAGAGCATGGAGATATGCAGAAGAACCGATTGACACGCGAGGAAGTGGAAAATGCAGGACTATTTCATAACGATCTGCCCGGTTGATTCAACAACTGGAATACAATGTTGCA
>Ga0116143_10004306_pt1 | contig 13590 bp, 15 predicted proteins | sample AD_UKC034_MetaG_FD_89745 | JGI IMG/M metagenome (GOLD analysis project Ga0116143, IMG submission 89745) | Active sludge microbial communities of municipal wastewater-treating anaerobic digesters from USA - AD_UKC034_MetaG | ecosystem: Engineered > Bioreactor > Anaerobic > Digestate | place: USA...
CTGAGCACGAAGAACACGAGAAAGCCGAACAACGGCTCGCCGCGGTGGCCGACCAGCGTCAGCAGGCCGATGACCGGGGGGCCGACGCAGGGGGCCGCGAAGATGCCGACGAAGAGGCCTGAGAGCCAGGTGCCGAAGAGGCTGGCCGAGCGCTGACCGCCGAGGCGGTTGAGCAGAGATGAGGGCATCTGCAGTTCGTAGAACCCGAACATGCTGAGTGACAGCACGAAGAACAGCAGGCTGACGAGCAGCAGCACGACCGGCGACTGCAGAATGCTGCCGAACAGGCCGCCGGTTAACGCGGCGAACAGGCCGAGAATGCTGTACATTGTCGAGATGCCGAGTACGTAAGTGAGTGCACGCAAAAAGACCAGGCCGCTGCGGCTTTCGCTCTGCTGGCCGAAGATCGAGACGGTGATTGCCAGCATCGGATATACACAGGGCGTAAGATTGAGCGCGAGCCCGATCAGGAATATGCCGACAAAAGTCAGCAACAGGCTTTCGTTAAGGCTGGCAGCCAGCCCTGCCGCTTCGCCGGTCAGCGCTTCTTCGCCATAGCCTGGTGCAGCAGTGAAAATCACAAGAACTATCGCCAGCGCTATGCCAGCCAATTTAAGCAGATGCTTAATTTGATTTGATTTTAGTATCATTATCAGCCTCAGTTCTCAAAGGGTGCAAGATTCGTTTAAGAGCGGCGGGGCAACCTCTTGTAATGCATATATTTCTCTTTTTTTACTAATATGTTAAAAAAATAGTTTAATGTCAAACTGTTTTTTGTTGTGCCAGGGCAGGCGCATTAAACTCATAGATTCCGTGTCTGCTCCCGGAATGACAGAAATAAATTTCGTCATTCTTGCGCGAGCGGGATTCCGGCTCAGTTGCATTCTAAAGTGTGTTAGTGCTTTTGCCCTAAGTTATGCCTGCTGTTATGAATTTTGATCGCATGATTTCCAACGGCCATGATAAGTGACAAAAGAGTATGAAATGCTTTCTCAAAAATCTGCGATAATCCTACAATCTGCGGAAAACTCTTCAGGAGAGTGTAACTGATGACTTTTGTAACTTATTGTTTCATAGTATTGTGAATACCGGAGTCGTTAAATTCGTGCTGCTGATTCAAGCTGTTACACCAGAAAGGAATTGCCATGGCAACATTGGAAAAGGCCATCGCGCTTGCTGCCGAAGCGCATGCCGGGCAGGTCGACAAAGCCGGCCAGCCCTATATTCTTCACCCTCTTCGCGTCATGTTAAGGCTGCGGGACTCGCAGCAGCAGATCGCAGCCGTGCTGCATGACATTGTCGAAGACACTTCAGTAACGCTCGAAACCCTGGCGCAGAAAGGTTTTTCGCCGACCGTGATCGCGGCGGTCGATGCGCTGACCAAGCGCAAGGGCGAAACCAGAATTGACGCCGCCCGCCGCGCCGCCGCCGACCCGGTTGCGCTTGCAGTAAAGCTCGCCGACAATGCCGAGAACATGGATATTTCACGCATTCCTTCGCCGACTCAAAAAGATCACGCAAGAATCGAAGAATACCGCAAGGTGCGCGAAATCCTTCTGGCTGCCTGCAACGATGTAGCTGGTGACAAGACGATTATAAAAAGCATTGCCGTGGCCGTAGTTATTCGTGATGGAAAAGTTCTTGTACAGCACAGATACCGGGCTGCTGCCGGGATGGTCTTTGAGTTTCCCTGCGGATCGGTAGATGAGGGCGAGACTTTCGAAGTGGCTGCGATGCGCGAGCTGCGCGAAGAGACTGGTGTTACCGGCTGTCGCCATGTGTGTACAAGCGCTGGTGTCAGTGGAGATGGTCGTAGAATTGGCTATGTGATTCTTGATTGCAGCCCTGAGCAACAGCCGCAAATGGTTAATCCGGCAAGAAAGCAGACGTTCTACTGGTTCAATTTATCTGAGGTTCCGGTGGATGAGTTTCCTGCGGCCGACCAGGATTTTATCCGCTCAGAACTGAAAAAATACCTGTCATGATTGAAGATTAAGGACTTCGAAGAACAGGCTGCGCGGGATGACTGCTTTTGTCGGTGGTCAGCGGCTTCTGCTCTTTAAAGCGATGAGATTTACGGCTTTTCGTCGTTATCGCGCTGATCTACGATGGTGGCGTTTTCGATTTCACTTTCGGCCGGGCGCGCCGGTTCGTCGTATTGTCTGTGATCACCCGGATCTTGTCGGACTGAACTGCCAGAGGTGTATACTTTGAACTGGCCGGTGTCGATTCCGGCCTTGAAGCGCTTTACCAGACGCCTGGCGACGAAGTTGCGGATGGCAGGAACAATTATGAGAAAGCCCAGAGTGTCTGTTATGAAGCCTGGCACGCAAAGCAGCACGCCAACTATCAGCAGCAGCAGACCTTCGACCGCCTCATCAGCCGGCAGTGCGCCCCCTTCCAGCGTCTGCCGTATCCGCACCAGAGTCTGCATGCCCTGCTGTCTGACGAAATAGCCGCCGACGATGCCGGTAAACACGCAGCAGGCCATGGTGAACAGCAGGCCGGTGTGCTGCGCGACGAGCAGCAGAAGATAGACTTCGCTGACCGAAAAAATTGTCACCAGCAGAAAAAATTGAAATATGCAGCCCATGAATTCAGACTATTGCAAGTAAGTACCTTAATGCAAGCAGGTTGATTTATTTTTCGACTGCATCAAAGTATGCAGACAGATATCACTCTTTTCCGCAGATTGCGCGGATATACGCAGATTAAAGCAAGCTCTCATCGGCGTCATCGGTGCAATCTGGGGATGCCCTCCTGCGTGTCTGCTATTATTCGCGTTCAATCGGCAGGTGTCGCATTGTACAATTTATGATATTTTGTACACAAAGAAAAATAAGGCAGTGATCATGAAGAGTTACAAACTGGCGATAACGGTTGTGCTGGCAGTTTCGCTGGCCATGGTCGCGATGACCGGTTGTCAGCACGGTAAAGCGCCGGTGACTGCCCGCGATCAGATCAATATCTGGCTCGACGCCAGCCCGCGTGAACTTGAATTCTTCCGTGAGATCGGCGGTCGCATCGAGAAGGAAATGCCGGGCATCGCTCTGAACTGGAAAATCACCAGACTCAACGATCTCAAACCTGAATTCCTCGGCAATGCCGAGCGTCATCGTTCGCCTGACATCGTTCTGCTGGTCAACGACTGGATTGGCGAACTGTCGCGGCAGAGGCTGCTGTTACCGATTACAGCAAGTTTAACCCATATTCTGCCGACCATGCTCGATGGCGTAAAAGTTGAAGGGCAGGTTTATGCCGTGCCCTGGAGCTTCGAGTCGCTGGCCTTCTTTTACAATACCGATCTCATTGCCACTCCGCCGCGCAGTTTCGACGAGCTGGTCACGCTCGGTGGCGCGCTGGCTTCCGACAGCCTGTACCCGTTCATGTATGAAAACAAGAATTTCTATTATCATGCCGCTTTGTTTTTCGGCTTTGGCGCTGATATTTTCGCTGCCGATGGCGGTATAAACCTGCAGACAGCGGCGCATGAAGAGTCGCTGAACTTTGCGCGTGACCTGCATACGCGCTGGAACCTTCTGCCGGCCAAGGCGAATTATCCGGCTATGATCAATCTGTTTGGCCGCGGCAAAGTTCCGATGATCATTACCGGCCCCTGGTCTCTACCAGAAATCGAGCGAAGCCCGGTAAACTTCGCGGTTACCGCGATTCCTGACATCGGTGACGGACGACCGGCACGTCCTTTCATCGGCATCAAGGCCTTCGCTATCACCGCCCACACATCGTATCAAAATGATGCCCGCAAAATTGTCGAAATACTCTGCTCAAAGCAGGTGCAGACGCTGGCAGCTCAGCGTCTTGGTCTGCTGCCATGCTGCGATATCGCGCCTGACCGGCTGACTCCCCATCAGCGCGGCTTTCTTGCCGGCGCCAGACATGGCGTGCCGCTTCCTCCCGGCGAAAGCATGAAGTTTGTCTGGCAGGAAACCAACTGGATTCTCAACGAAATTTTCAGCCAGCCGCAGCGCCCGCTCCCTGAAATCCTCGCCGAAGCGCAGGGGCGCATTGAACAGCTGGAGGGCCGCCGATGAAGCGCAAACTCGCCCTGCTTTTTCTGATTGTGGTAGTCGTACCGATGTTTCTCGCGATTTATACAACTTCGCGGCTGGTGACCAGCTATCTGACCGACATGCTGCAGAAGCGCGCGCGCGACAGCCTGGCGGTGGCGCATAACTATTTTCTCAATACGCTCGACGACATGGCGCTGAAGGTGCAGATACTGTCGCAGAGCAAAGATATCCGCGAGGCGGTGCGCACAGCCGATATCGTTGAACTGATCGACAAGGTGCATCTCGCCAACCGCCATCTCAAGCTGAATTCCTACGACGCCGTCACCGAAATCTACGCTCGCAACGGCACGCTGCTCGCCGGCGAACCGTGCACGCGCTACCCGCTTTGCCCGCCAGACGTGGTCGCGGAGGTGCTGCAGGGCAAAATCATGAGCTTCCGCGAAATCGTCGATGGCCATCTGCGCATCTGCTCGGCCGCCCCGATGTATCACGAGAACGAGTCCGGTCCGATCGGCGTTGTGGTAATATCGCTGTTCTCGACGCATCAGTTCGCCGAAGAAATCAAAAAAATCATCGGCACTGAAATGGTTTTTTTCGGGTTTGTCGACGAGCGCTGTCTGCTGTTTGGCTCAACTTTCAGGGAAGCGGGCGAGCGTGTGCCGGTCGATATCTGCGTGGCCGAGTCGATGCAGCCTGCTTTTGACAAGACTCTTGCCGGCCGCGGTTTTCTGTTTCAGAGCATGCCGCTCGAAGCCCAGAATGGTCGTCTGTTTATCGCCACCGCGGTTGAAAAGGCGCTGGTTGGCGAAATGATCGTTCTGCTCGGTGATAACCTGATAAAGATCGGAGTGGCGGCGGTTTTCTTTGCAATTCTGCTGGCGTTGATTTTTTCGAGTACCCTGACCAGGCCGATCAATTCTCTGGTAACTTCGGCCCAGGCGATTGGCGCTGGTGATTTCGAGAGCCGTATCGGCGTCGAGTCGCACGATGAATTCGCTTTTCTTGGCAAAACCATGGATGACATGCGCTGCGAAATAAAGAGCACGGTCGATAAGCTGAAAGCTGCCAAGATCAAGCTCGATCGCCAGGTTTTCGATCTGTCTTTACGCAATCTCATCAATCAGGCCATCATCTATCAGAAGGAAGGCGACCTGATCAAAGGCATTCTCGAAATTTTGCGTCAGACGATTCAGGTCAGATTTGTCGCCATGTTCATGTTCGACCCGATAAGCGAACGTATGACCCTGACCGCGCTTGACGCCGACCCGGAAGCAGGAACCTGCCCGTCCGACGTGCAGCTCGAAGCCGGCTGCGGCTTTGCCGGAAAAGCCGCGCAGGCTGCCGGGGCGATTGTCTGCAACGATCTGGCTAAAGAGCCGGCGGCATCGCTCGCTGTTGAGCCGACCTGGGTGCAGACCGGCAGAAATCTTCTGGCGTTGCCGCTGTCGGGTGACAAGGGCATCCTCGGGGTTCTCTATCTTGTCGATCATCCGCAGGGCTTTGTTGATGATGATGTCGAGCTGCTGTCAGACATTTCTATTCAGATCGCGATTGCCATACAAAAGGCGCAGCTGCATCAGCTGGCGATTACCGATGGTCTGACCGGCCTTTACATCCATCGTTATTTCCAGTTGCGTCTCGATGCTGCCATCGCCAAAGCGAAACGCCGCGAAGAGCCGGTTTCGCTTATTCTCTTCGATGTCGACCATTTCAAGAAATTCAACGACACCTGGGGCCACCAGATCGGCGACCGCGTGCTGAAAAAGGTCGCCGAAATCACCGCTGCTACCGTGCGCGAAGGCATCGACCTGCCCGCCCGCTATGGCGGCGAAGAGTTCACCGTGATCATGCCCAACACGCCGCTGGAAGGTGCCGTGCACCTGGCCGAACGCATCCGCACCAATGTCGAGCAGACAATTCTGATGCACGAAGACAAACCGATCAGCGTCACCATCAGCCTCGGCTGCGCCACTTTCCCCGACCACGCCACCGACAAGGAAGCCCTGATCAAAACCGCCGACGAAGCCCTCTACCGCTCCAAACAGGCCGGCCGCAACCGCACCACTCCCGCCGCCTGACCGCAGCAGTCCTCGAAGAACTTTCCCGCCGATTGAAGATAAGCAGCCGAAGAGTTATCCGCAGATTCCGAAGATCTGCGCAGATTAGCATTAAAGCTTATTCAAGGCAGCATTTTTTGTATTTTTTGCCGCTGCCGCAGGGGCAGGGGTCATTGCGGCCGGTGCCGGGGTATTTTTCGGTCTTTGATTGAACCTGTCGAGGTTCAAATTCATCGAAATCCTCGTCTTCGTCCAGATAGTCTTCGTTCAAATCATCTTCAACCCAATCGTCATCGTCCCAATAGGCATCTTCATCGTTTTCATCAGATTCAAGGAACATCGACCACTCTCATATCTTCATGTATGTCTTCAATCGGCTGGCGAACGGAACTATCTCTTGCTCCGGTTTCACATTGCCGATCCTTCTGGTCGGTTTCGAAGTCTTCAAGGCAGACCCAGGACTCATCTACAAGCTCTTTAGCAAAGAGCATGCGAATCTCTTCGTGCAGTTCCGGGCAATAAAAGTCACAGCATTCATAGACAATACCGCCAAAAAATGTTTTGTTTTTATGACTCGAGCAGTCACGGACAATTTCGCGTGTGATTTCCAGCAGCTGCTCACGTGTGATTCTTTCCTTGAAATAAAGGCTGATAAGGCTTTCATAAGCATTGATGCGTATAAATTGGTTGGCGTTTTTGTCCTTGATGAAGTCGATGATTTTTTTGAGATTGCCATTCCAGGTTGAAACGATGAATCTGCTGATTTCATGCATGGATTCGCCCCAGATATCTGCGACCCGGTCACCGGCGAAGGCATCGAAGATCAGCTCGAAAGATTCTGTGTCGCGCCACAGAGAAAGCAGATAGACCGCAAACAGATGGCCCATGTAATCTTCTTCGCGGATGAAAAAGTCGGGTTCATCGATGACACGCTGCATTATCGCCCGCATCTGCGGAAGATACGTTTCCCTGTCGGCAATGATTTCGTTGAGGGCCTGCTCGGGGTAAGGTTTCCAATCCCACTCGATTTTCTGCATGGGCGACTGTTGTGTGTCGTTCATTACTGCCATCCTTTACTGAGGCTCGACTTCGCTCGTCAGCCTGCGAATATTCTGTCGACTGCAGACGGAATTCTATCATTTCGAGCCGCACATTGTAAGACCTGGCATAACCGTTTTGTGTCAAGTTCTCGAAAAAAGTGCGGCGGGAAGTGAGAAGCGTCTGGCCAGCAGGTCGGCATGCCGCCTGTTGATGCGGCGATTTCCCGACAAAATTTCTGAAACCAGCTCTCTGTGCAGGTCATGACATGGCGAACGTATACCCGGCCGCGGTTGAAATGAATACAGCCTCTTAACAGCCATCTTGTTTGATCAGCGGTCGGGTCAGGTGATCGGTGTTTTTATGAATTCGGGGGTTGTTGGCGGATCAGATTCTCGATATCGTCTTTGCCAAGACCTGTTACTTCACTTATCAGGTCGATTTCTATACCGCGCTTATACATTTTGATGGCTGTTTCTTCTTTTGCTTTTAATAACCCTTTTTTCAGGCCTTCAGCTCGACCTTCAGTCAGGCCAGCTTCGTGCCCTTCGTCACGGGCTATTTTTTTGAGCGTGGCAACGTAATGAGCCTCTTTTTCTCGGGCTTCGAGGAGCTGGCGCATTTCGCGGTCAGCGTTGATTTCTTTGAGTCGGCTTACAGCCATGGCGACACCTTCTTCTTCAGAGAGATAATCAGGCAACTCGTTCATTGTAATATATTTTTCCGAAAATTTCAGCACCTGAAGCCACTTTTCAAATGGAGTCCGCCGGTGTCGTGGTTTGTTCGGGCAGAACTTCGTCAGCTCGATGTAATGTAGGACCATTGTGTCATTGAGGCACAAAGAGCCTTTCTGGTCGCGAAACTCGAATATGTTGTGCATCTCCCTGCAATCTTTGAACATTTCAAAATCAAGTATCAGTGCGTCATCCTGCGCGAGGCGCGCCGAAGCGCCAGCGTAGGCGGGCGCAGTCGCAGGATCCAGGCCTGCTTTTTTATTTAGAATTGCTGCTTCTCATCTGCGAAATCGGTGCAATCTGTGGACGCCTTTCTTCTCATTCGTTGTTTCATATTGTTTAAATAGCGTTATGTAGCGGTTTCTCAGCTGGTTGAAAATCCTCGTCGTTTTTCCGGAACTAATATTGCAGGTAAGGAAAAATAAACGAGGAGGATGATATGAGAACAACCAATGACAAGCCAGTCGTAAAAAGCAGCGGAATCCGCCCTGTGCGATGCTCATACCGCAAACAGCTGCGCCTGGAAACCGAGGTGGCCTACTACGATGATTACGATGCCCCTTTGTATATATACGGCCGCTATAGCATCGATGATGAAGATGACGGCTTCGAACTCGATTCCGACTACGACTACGACTACGACTACGACTACGACGAACTCTGCGCTGCCTGACATCAAAACCGATAAAGGAGACTATCATGCCTGCCCAGCACAAACCCTGTCCTTTCCACCCGAAACAGATGGTTATCACGATCGGCATCATCGTGTGCACCCGCGAAACCGGCGTCGGCGTAATGGAAATGCTGACTCCCGAAGAACGAATCCGTATTTTCCGCGCGGTCGAATGGTATCGCGATAACCCCGACTGGGACCACTTCACCTACGTGGAGCCGTGCCCCGAAAAAGAACCCGGCAAAGGAAGAACCAATGATCAGAATTGATCTGCAGGTCGAGCCTAAACAGTTTGACTGCCGTTCGTATTTCCCTGAACACCCCGAGGAGCGGCCCTTCACCTCTGACGAAACCACCGAAAAGCCGCCCTGGTATGAAGACGAAATCTGCCAACTCGCGAGAATTCACTCGATCTCTCAGAACGATGCCAGAAAACTGCTGCGGCGCCTGGTCATGGGCTGCAAAGCCGTTCACATCTGCACCTGGGACGAAGCATACATGATCTACAATCACGAGCGTTGCCATCGCTGCGACCGCGAATTCTTCATCGAATCTGTAATGAGAGACGAAGGCAAGACCTATGAACAGGCCGTCTCAATGGCCGACAGCTGCGTTCTATACTTCTGAGCGAATGACTGAAAATTCGCTAGCTTTTTCCGGAATGTAATTATCAGACGAGGTTCGAAAGGATAAAAAAATGGAAGAAAAACCCAAACAGAAGGGCCGCATGGTCTGGATCCGCAAGCTCAACCCGACGACCGGCAAAGTCGAAGACAGAGCCTGCTGGGTCAATGGCGAAGAAGTCTTTGCAATCGAAAAAGAAGACCCCGAAACCGGCGAATGGAAACCTGTAGTAAGAGTCGTTCCAGATACCGAGCAGAAATGAGGAGATCGCTATATGTTTGACATTCTGTGCGACATATTCAGACTGATCTGCTACCTGTGTTACGAACTCAGCGCTATCTTAGGCATTCGCGACGACAAGCAATACTGGAAAAGCAGCGAACTCGGCCAGCAGCGCCAACGCGAACACCAGGCCCGCCGCCAGCAAACCTGATTTGTTTTGCGAGACGTAAAGGCTTCTGATATCTTGTTGAAAATGAACAGAAGGAGAGGAACCCATGGCGAACAAGTTTACCAGCGAACTCGAAATTGAGGTCTACGCACGCGACATGCGCATGATCCGCGCAGCCCGCGATGTCTCGCAGAAATACAAAATTACCCGCCAGCCGGCCCAGAAGGAAGGCCGGGTCTGGTTCGACATCAATGGCGGCCAGAAGCCGTATCTGGTCGGCATCAGGCCCGACTGGAAAGAACGCCCGAGCTGCACCTGCCCCGACGCTCAGCAGCGCGCGCTCAAGCAGAACGGCGGCTTCTGCAAGCACATCATCGCTGTATTGCTCAACGAGAAGGAATTCAAATGCCAGCTTCTCGAACTCTTTCTGTAAGGGAGAACAAGCACCATGGCCAGAAAAAAGACAGCTGCCGTAACCCAGATCGTTCCTGAAGGCTACACCTACAACGAGCTGCGCTCGCTGCTCTCAACCACGCTGCGCTCAAAAATTTCAGTGCTTCTGCGCGGGCACCCCGGCGTCGGCAAATCGTCGCTGGCCCGCGAACTCGCGCAGGAAATGAACCTGCCGCTCATCGACATCAGGCTGGCACAACGCGACCCCGCCGAGCTCTGCGGCGTCTACTTCCCCTGCCACGATCGCCAGGAGCTCAAGCTGTTCCCGCCCGAATGGGTCGGTCAGGCGAAAGAGCGCCCCTGCTTCGTGTTCCTCGACGAGATCAACGCGGCGGTAACCAGGCTGCATCAGGCGGCCGCCTACCAGATCGTTCTCGAACACCGCGTCGGCCCCTTCGAATTCCACCCCGATACGGTGGTGATGGGCGCCGGCAACCTCGAAGAAGACAACGCCATCGTCTCGTCGCTTTCATCGGCCCTGTGCAACCGCTTTGCGCATTTCATCATGCGCCCCGACGTCGGCAGCTGGCTCGAATGGGGTGCCCGCAACGACATCGATGAGGCCATTCTCGCTTATATCGGGCATGTCGGTGTCTCGGCCCTCTATGAGAACAACGACGAATTCGCTTTTCCAACCCCGCGTTCATGGGAAATGGCGAGCAAAGTCTATCGTAATGCGCATCCCGACGACCGAAAGCGGGTTGTCGCAGCCTGCATCGGGCCATCGGCTGCTGACCACTTTTTCACCTTCCACAAGATTTTCGGCCAGGTCGATGTCGAGGGCATAGTCAACAAGGGCCAGAAAATGGACTTTTCCAAGGGCAAAAATGCCGAGCCCTCGTTCATCTACGCCGCAGTATTCGCCGTGGCCGCTTATGTGTGCGGCCTGCCCACGCTTGTTGCCGACCAGGCCGCGAATTTCGTCAAATTTCTCGGCTCGGCCGGGCTCGACCCCGAATACAAAATTCTTTTCCTGCGCCAGGTCAACAGCCGCAGCAAAGCGCTCGATCTGCTCAAGCCGATCCGCGAATTCCAGAAGCTGGCCGGCAGTCTTGTCGACATTCAGGCGAAAATCTATCAGTAACCAGCCAGGAGAGAGACGATGACAGAGGCTCAATACAATAAACTGGTCGCCGAAGAACGTGCGCGCCTTGCTGCGCTGCGCCTGCAGCTGCTCGAGAGCCACCCGTTCTGGGGTTACCTGCTGCTGCAGATGAATGTGGTTTTTCAGAGCGACATGCCTTCTTTCGCGGCGACCGACTGTTTCCGCACAATCTGGTTCAACCCGCTGATGACGCGCTTTCTTTCGATACGCCAGCTCGGCTTCGTGCTGCTGCATGAAATCGGTCATTCCGTTTTCGCTTCGATGGAACGCCGGCACGGGCGCAATCAGCACCTCTGGAACTGCGCCACCGACTATGCGATAAACCGCATCATCATGGAAATCCCCAGGCCGGGCGGGCATTACGGCAGGTCTCTGTATGAGCTGCCTGAGGTCGATATCGAAGGCAGACGCTTCAAGCCGCTGTTCGATATGAAATACCGTGGCATGATCGCCGAAATGATCTACGAACGGCTCGCTGCCGATGAGCTGCAGGACCCGACCATGCTGATACTCAAACTCAAGCTCCCCGGCGGACAGGGCGGTGATGATGACGAAACCGGCGATGACAGCAGCGCCGGCGGTTCCGGCAATCGCGATGACGAACTCGAGATCCCCGATGTCATGGATCACCACGGCGGCATCGATGTGCATATTCCGGTCGATCTCGATCCGGCTCGGCGCGAAGTGCTCACCGACCGTATTCGCGCCGCCATCGCCACCTGGCAGCAGTCGGGTGGAAAGGGCAATCTGCCGTCCGGCAGCGTCGGCCACCTGCTGCCCGGAAAGAAATCGAGCGTGCCCTGGCCTCGGCTGCTGCGGCAGTTCGCCGGCCAGGCCCTGGCAAAGGATGACTACTCGCTGGCCCGCCCGAACAAGCGCTACCTGAGTCATAACATCGTCGTTCCCGGCCTCTATTCGGATTCTCTGAATCAGGTGGTGATCGCTCTCGACACGTCAGGAAGCATGAACGTCGAGCTCCTGTCGATCGCCATGGCCGAAATCGCCCGGCTCAAAGACCTGGTTTCCGAAGCTCTGCTTCTCGTCGGTGACTGCAAAATCCATGAAGTCGTTCCGATGAACCAGCTTCAGGCCTATGTCAAGAATCTGAAAGTGAAGGGTGGGGGAGGCACGAGCCACCTGCCGGTCTTCAAATACATTTCTGAAAAACATCTCGAGCCCGATCTTTTTATCGGCCTCAGCGATCTTGAATCGACTTTCCCTGAGAAGGCGCCGCGTTTTCCGGTGCTCTGGGTAACTCCGCCCGATCCGCCGGCTCCGCCCTGGGGCCGCGTGATCGAAATCGACGACGAACAGGAATAATGACTTTAATAAACATGGGAGGTTTCTTATGGCCAGTGAAACTTATCGGATTCTGCAGGATTACGTCGGTCACGCCGGCTGGACCGATCACGGGTTCGCGCGACTCTGCGAGTTCGTAGACCAGATGCGTGATGACGAGGCGCTGGTAAAATACCTGAACCGGCGGCTGGTTAAAAACGGCTATGCAAAGCTCGACAGCACTTTCGGGCCGACAGAATCGATAATGCGCGACTACGCCAACGCCTGCTACGGTTCCGACAGCGATGCCCTGCACGCTCTCTGCCGCTACGTCGACAGTATCAATGATTCCTACAATCTTTCCGGCTTCCTCGATGAAGCATTGATAACCGAGGGTCTGTCGCCCGATGGCCAGGACGACCCCGACTACCAGGACGAACTCGACGACGAAGGCGAACCCGAAGACTGGTAATTCTGCCGATCTTTTTAATTCATCCGCCGATTACACAGATTGCGCTGATTTGAAGTAATTGAGCCTGAAAGCAGGAAGCCTTTGTTTATCGGCTTTTTCTACATGCTTCGACAGGTCTCTCGACTTTTGCCTTCATGTCTTGTCTGCGAAATCTGGTAAATCTGCGGAAAAACTTCTTTTCCTTTCTATTTTTCTTCTGCTTGTCTATCGTCTTACCATGATTTAGAAAGCTTTTCGGGTGGTCTGAAAATTGGATTCATTTTTCCGGAACTAATTGATTGAGATCAAAAAAATCAATTTAACCGGAGGTTGAATCTAATGACAGATCAGGAAACTCTGTTCGATTTCCTCAGCTATCCACTGGGCGACAGTGACAGCTTGCTCAAGCGCTTTGCAGCGCTACCCGGCGCTATACACCGTGGATCAGGCTTCAGACAGTTTGTATTCATCGAGGGCAGCAGAGAAAATCGCATTGTTCTGGTTGCTCATGCCGACACTGTGTGGCCATGGGGCGAATACCGGACTCAGAAGCCCGATCTGCAGCTCAAAGATGGTATTATCACCAATCGCAACGGCGGCCTCGGCGCCGATGACCGGGCCGGCTGCGCCATCGTCTGGCTGTTGCGTAACAGCGGCCATTCGATACTGATAACTGACGGCGAAGAATTCGGCCTGCAGGGCAGTTCGTTTCTGATGGCCGAAAACCCCGATATCGCCGACGAAATAAACCTTAC
>Ga0116143_10004308_pt1 | contig 13586 bp, 8 predicted proteins | sample AD_UKC034_MetaG_FD_89745 | JGI IMG/M metagenome (GOLD analysis project Ga0116143, IMG submission 89745) | Active sludge microbial communities of municipal wastewater-treating anaerobic digesters from USA - AD_UKC034_MetaG | ecosystem: Engineered > Bioreactor > Anaerobic > Digestate | place: USA...
GATGATTGGGACCGGAACCTTCCGGTGCTGCCGAACGGTTGGGCAGGCTGTCTCTGAGTTCGCCACAAGCCACCGATAGTTGAGGTGCCTCGTCTCCCAGGCTGTAATTGTTGAAAAATCCTTTGCTGGTGGATCCGGTACCGCATCCTTCTAAAGCAGCGGTAGGTCGGACCTGATAGGGATGATCGGGTATGGTATCAAAGACAATGCGCCAGGTCTTGCCATTGGCAGGGAGGCGAATCTCGCGCGTCTCATTCTTCAGAAGCAGCACTCCGCCGCCGATGCCGGGCATGACATCGTCTTCCACTGTGGTGAAGGCGAGTTCAGCCCTCATGTCACCGAGGCCTTTGTTCTTTACCTGAAAGACCACCTCGTTTTGATCACAGGCTGGTGTGATCTCCAATTCTGCACCACTGTAAGAGGGGGAGACGATACAAGGCGCATCCGGAGAAATCCGGGCTTCTGTACACAAAGTACTGCCCATGAATTCGGCACTGCAGGGTGCCGTGGCGACGACGCTAAAACCACCGGTCTGTCCCGGGACCAAAGTGCCCAGATCAAAACGGAAACGGTTGTTGCCCAGCGGAACAGGCGTTCGTCCGGAAGACTTCCAGACGAGCGCAGGATCCAGGGCCAATTCAATAAAGGCGTCGATTGCGTCCGATGTTCCGAGATTTCTATAGTTCAGATCGAAAACAACATCGTCACACCATCTGAGTCCGGGAGTAGTCAGATTAACCTCAAGTTCGGCGCAATCGACAATATTTTTTACAGATTGTACAATTTCTATCAGCTGACCGGGAGCAGATACCTGCAAGCTGGCCGGATTGTTGCAAAACTCCCTGGCTCCATTGGACAGAAAGGAGTACTCGTAATTTCCTGTTGGAAGCTCCAGGCTGAACCGGCCCGTTTCATCTGTGTAAGCATAATAATCCCTGCCTCCACCCGTCTGGCTGAAACGCAACACCTGAAAAGGCACCGGTGCGGATGCCGAATCGACCTGACAGTCCCCGTCTTTGTCCAATCTGGCCAAACCGCGCACCGTCCCCTGCAAGGATGACCGGCAAAGGGCAATCCCGCGGGCAGGGTGAGGATCCAGACTGACAGACCTCAGTCTCAGCTCAAAACCTGGCACCCCAAATTCAAAGCAATATTCGGATGCCGGCTGGTCTATGTGAAACCTGAACTCCACCAGAAGTGTGAAATCAGCAAGGCTGACGGGATTCTGAGGAGGAGACATCCAGGAGAAAAGACAATTGCCCGGATTGCCCGCCACCGAGGCACCTTGCAGCGATGGATGGGCCACTCCCCGAATGAAACTTAAATTGGAGCTTGGAAACTTCACCCCGAACTGCGTACCGATCATGTCCTGAAAACGGATGGTCCTTACCTCAAGTACCACGGTATCGTTTTCAATCCTGGCCTCCATATTCAGGTAGGCTGAATCCTGACCCTGGATAGAGGAGATAAATCCCCATCCTGCCAGCAGCCAGATCCCGATACAGCGCATCATCCGATTCATTTGGTTCATTTCTGATGCAAAAGTGAAGTCAAAATCCATATTGGTAAAAGTCATTTTTTTACATTTGTACAAAATAAAAATAAAGATTTAAAACATAATTTATTGTATTTCAGTAATATTATTATTTAATTTTGTACATTATATTAATATTTTTTATATATGAAATGTGCCGATCTTGTCCGTACGCTCGATGCCAGAACCCTGGGTAAGTTTAAAAAGTACCTGCTTTCACCGTATTTGTGCAGTGATACAAGCATGCTTGCTACCCTGGAGGCCATTGCAGAAATGGTACAGTCCACCCCTGAGGAAGAACCCCTCGATAAACGCGCATTGTATGCACGCATCCATGGCAAAAAAGTTTTTGACGATACGCGTCTCAGACTGCAGATGAGTCGTCTTTTTGGACATCTGGAGAGATTTCTTGCCTATGAAGAACTGGATCCCTTTTCTTCTCCGCTGGGACTGGCTCGCTACTACAGAAGCCGGTCCATGCATAAATTTTATCAGGAAGCCATGCAGGGGTTCGAGAAGGAGTTGGAGAAAACAAGCCTGCGCAACGAGCGATACTACGAGCAGGAATACCGTATGCGCCTGGATCAGTACGAATACCTCGCCTCCATCAAACGTCAGGGAGAATTTAATCTGAAAGAAATCACCGATACGATTGAGATCAGTTATATCATCAAAAAGCTGCGACATTGCTGCCGGGTCCTGCATGTTCAATCCGTTTATAAACTGGAAAACCCCTTCCCTTTCATCGATGAAATAAAAGCCTATATAGAGCAGGAAAAATTATACTCCATCCCCGTACTGGGTTTTTACTATTACAATTACCTCGCTATTCTCCATCCGAACGAAGACCATTATTTTCGAAAATGTCTGGACATATACAACGAATACGACAACCAGTTTGAAGCCGAAGAGCGCAGGGAAGTTTTCGTCAACATTCTGAACTATTGCATCCGCAAGATCAATGAAGGGAAAGAGGACTACAATGAAACTGTTTTTGGTCTATATATGCGTGGCCTGGACCGGGGCTTCCTGCTGGACCGTGGCAAACTTAGCCGCTTTACTTACCGCAACATCGCCGAGATCGGCATCAATCTGAAGGAATTCGGCTGGGTGGATGAATTTCTGGACCGGTACAAGACCAAACTCGAAAAACAATACCAGCAGCCTTTTCACCACTTTGAGAAAGGCCGCTTGTTCAGCGAGCAAAAAAAATACCACGAAGCCATGTCCTGGCTGGGCCAGCTTAGTTTTAATGACCCCTTGCTGGAACTCAGCGTAAGGCTGGAGCGGATCCGGATCTTTTACGAAATGGGCGAAAGGGAACTGTCCGAATACCACGTGGAATCCATGGATCAGTTTCTAAGAAGAAAAAAGAATTTTGGCTACCACACCGAGTATTACAAGTGTTTTCTCAAATACATGCGCAAACTACTAAGGATCAACCCAATGGATACACAAAGGACCCAATTGCTCCTCAAGGAACTGGAACTGGAACCCAGGATCACCGGTCGGAAATGGCTGTTCGAAAAATTCAGGAGCCTTTCATGAGGGTCGACAGATTGAAAAAGATTTCAAATTAACTATTTGTATTACTATAATATATGTATATAAATAAAAAAAATATAAATCGAAAGGGATCTCAAGATTGCTTTTATGTTAACATTGCATAAATTTTATTAATTAATCATTTAACTAAAACGTATGACTAACTTAAAAAGACTTTTCACGCTCGTTCTTGCCATTGGCTTTGTGAGTTTCGGTACCGCACAGGAGAAATTCTGGGCAGGTCTTGACGTTGGCTTCAATTCATCCAAGGTAGGTGATGGTGATGCTGTAAATACATATGAATTAAGCCCTACACTTGGTTACCAGATCAACGACAAAATGGGTATTGGTGTAAACCTCGGTTTTGGCTCAGAGGGTGAAGACCAGTCATCTTTTGGTCTGGGTGCCTTCCTCCGTTATGGTGTAAGCATTGGAGACAAAGCTACCCTTTTTGGTGACCTGGGTGTTGCATATGCCTCTGTCTCTGACAAATCAGGAGCAGAAGATATTACAGCCACAGGTTTCAGCGTAGGCATCAGCCCAGGATTCCTTTATCGTTTTGCTGACAAGTGGTCTGCAGTAGCTCATTTCGGAAATCTTGGATTTTCTTCTCTTACTCCCAAAGTGGGAGATACTGAAGGCGATGCCATCACTGATTTCGGTCTGAACCTCAATACCAGTACCATCGGTATTGGAGTACAGTTTCACTTCTGATTTATCTAAAGAGTTACTTTATAAAAAGCCTGCGGAATCCCGCGGGCTTTTTTTATTGTACATTACATCAATAGAATAAAAAAATACAGGAAGTTAAAGTGTTCCAGGCTTCAAAATTAATATCACATCTCACCAGCTACTCTGAGAAACGGACCTATTCTTTGTAGGCTATGCGGATAAAAAAGTGTGCGGAAAATACGCTCATTCATTTGGATAAACTCCAGTGCAATTTATCCTTGTCCAACTTAACTTCTATTCTCATGGCTTGATTCACTTGTACTGATCGACCGCATTTAGAATCACCAGGAAAAGAATATCACCTACCACCTTTCTTTAAATAATCCACCACCACCAGGCGTATGTCCTTGCGCAGATCCTGGGCATTGTTTGAAGAGGGTTCTTCCACTGAAATCAGGGAAGGATTCCCTGCCTTCAAAAAATCCAGACCTTGTTCCAGGCCTTTGATGAGGTATTCGGTCAGACAAACCGTATAAATGCGTTCCGTGTCAATGGCATGGCCATCCAATTGCCATTGACCATCGGCTGTATGATCGATGCGATCCCACTGCAGATATCCGCCTCGTCCCTTGTTTTTCCACCCTGCATCCAAAACATCCAGCAGGAGCTTTCCTTTCATTTTTACTTTGACCACCGATCCTCCGTAGGGCAGTGACCGGATGATGTCGTACTGAGAGAGGCTGCCCTTGAATTCGTCATCCACCCGTACACTTCCGGAGTTCATGATGGAGCAATCAATGCCATCCGAACTGCGGCTCATGGCTCTGCAGATCATTTGACAAAAGGGCGCAGGGGTATTGCGGATGGTTTGCTCGCGGGCATCCAGCGGACTTCCCAGGGTCTGCAGCACCTCGTCGGGATCAAAACCCATCTCCCGCATGATCTTGCTTTCAAGTGCTTTCCACTTTTGCACGAGCACACTTACTTCCTGATCCAGGGGGATACTCCGGTCCAAAAAGACAAGATCGGATTGGATGGTACTGATTTTTCTTTTGGAATCGTACCGGATCCTGTGCACATAGGCAGATCGGGCATTGGCATCGGCCTTGGTCAACACGGCGTTGCCGGCTGTCAGCTTCATGTGATCGTGCTCGTGACCACCCATGATCAGTCTGATCTCCGGAAATTTTTTTGCCAGCTCGAGGTCTTCCTCCTTGGTCAGGTGGCTGAGCAGAACGATCAGTTCTACCTGACCTTTGATTTTCTCAATTTCCTGACCGGTGGTCATTGCAGGATCCTGATAAAACACATAAGAAGCTTTGTTGCTGTTGATGCAGGGTGAGATGATCCCGATTCGGAGGCTGTCTCCTTTTTGATTCCCCAACCTTATGATCTGGTGGGTCGGGATATTTTTTCTGGCCCCGTTTTTCTCCTTAAAAAAAGGCCCCAAACCATCCGCAGTCTGATGCAGTACATTGGTTGAAACCCAGTTGAAATCCGACTCGTTGATGCGTTTCTGCAAAGAGGCTTCATCGATGTCAAATTCGTGGTTGCCGAATGTAGCCAGATCAAGACCCAATGCATTCAGTGCTTCGACCATCTGCCTGCCCTTGACGCGGTCTCCGTCAACCTTGAGGGTCCCGATAAGGGATGGGCTGAGAAAATCTCCGGCCAGCAATGTATAAGTGTTGTTGTTTTCAGCCTTCAATTTTTTCCTCAAACTGGCTATTCTGGCAGCTCCCCCTGAATTGCCCTGATCCACCGGAGCTATTTCGTAAAAATCGTTGATCTGTAGGAAGATCAGAGACAGGTCCGAGCCGGCCTGACCATTTTTAACCAAATTTTGCGGGGTTCTGCAAGAAGAATAAATCCAAAGGCAAAGAAGCAGGACGAGTGTTTTTTTCATGATCTGTCGCATCGGGAATGAATTGCGTCCCAATATCTGACATTTTGGGAATAATTTGTGCCTCCTGCAAATCCTGAGTGAGATCCCTCTGCGAATCTCAAAAGAAATCGCTTCCTGGAGCAATCGGTCTATTGGATGCCGAGTTCCTTTTTAAGAAATTGTCCTGTAAAGGATCCTTCCGTCCGGGCCACTGCTTCCGGAGTGCCGTATGCTACGATCCTGCCTCCGTGTTTACCTCCCTCAGGCCCCAGGTCGAGCACCACATCGGCTACCTTGATGACGTCCAGATTGTGTTCGATGACCATGACGGTATTCCCTCGTTCCACCAGTTTTTGCAATACAGCGAGTAGATGCGTAATGTCCTCAAAATGCAAACCCGTCGTGGGTTCATCGAGTATGTACAAGGTTTTTCCGGTATCTCTTTTGGAAAGTTCTTCTGCCAGTTTGACCCTTTGGGCCTCACCTCCTGAAAGGGTCGTGGCCTGCTGTCCCAAAGTGATGTATCCCAGTCCCACGTCGTCCAGGGTCTTGATTTTACGGTAGATCGCTGGAATGTGTTCAAAAAAACGGGTGGCCTCCTCTACGGTCATGTTGAGCACATCGCCTATGGATTTTCCTTTGTACAGTACTTCCAGAGTTTCCCGGTTGTAGCGCATGCCTCTGCAGGACTCGCACAATACCTGGACGTCGGGAAGGAAGTTCATCTCAATGACGCGCATGCCTCCTCCTTCGCAGGTTTCACACCTGCCTCCCGGCACATTAAAAGAAAAGCGGCCGGGTTTGTAGCCTCGTATTTTGGAGTCCGGATGACTGGCAAACAGGTTTCGGATTTCCGTAAACACACCGGTATAGGTGGCAGGATTGGATCTCGGCGTTCTGCCGATGGGGTCCTGGTCTACTTCGACCACTTTGTCCAGCAATTCCAGTCCTTCGATCCTGCTAAATGGCAAAGGCCTTTGCAGGCTGTTGTAAAAATGTTCGCGCAAAATGGGATACAGGGTCTCATTGATCAGACTGGATTTTCCACTACCTGAAACACCCGTCACGCAAATAAAGCATCCCAACGGAAAACGGATGCTCAGATCCTTCAGATTGTTGCCCTTTGCACCATACAAGCTTAAAAACTGACCATTTCCCTTTCTTCTGGCGGCTGGAATTTCGATCCGGGCACGACCGGATAGGTATTGTGCAGTGACAGATTCCGGATCCTTCAAAAATTCATCCGGTGTGCCCATCGCCACAATTTCCCCTCCATGCTTGCCGGCACCTGGACCCAGGTCAATGATGTAATCCGATTCCATCATTATGTCCTTGTCGTGTTCCACCACGATTACGGTATTGCCGATGGCTGTCAGCTCCCGCAGGGACCGGATGAGGCGATGGTTGTCCCTTTGGTGCAGGCCAATGGATGGCTCGTCCAGGATGTAGGTAATACCCGTCAACTGGGATCCAATTTGAGTGGCCAGCCTCGTTCTTTGGGATTCACCGCCGGACAGGCTCATCGTGGGGCGGTCCAGGGTAAGATAATCCAGTCCCACATAAAGCAGGAAATCCAATCGGATCCGAATCTCTTTGATGATGTCCCTTGCTATGGAATTCTGACGCTCAGACAATCGGTTTTCCAATTGGTTAAACCAGGTCTTAAGTTCAGAAATGTCTAGTTGCGCCAGCTGGGCAATATTTTTTTCATCAATGCGGAAATACAGGGAATCCTTTTTCAATCGCGTACCCTTGCATACGGGGCAGGCTTGAATGGTCATAAAATCTTCTGCAAAACGACGCACTTTTTCTGAACTGCTATCCTGATACCAGCGTTTGAGCATATTGACCAGTCCTTCATTCGCCAGATGCAACTCGCTGTCATACCAAAGGGTATCCGGAGGGGCAGGATAGCTTGGATCTCCGCCATACAAAATAGTGTCCAGCGCTTTTTTGGGTATTTTCTTGACCGGGGTCGAAAAATTAAATTTATGTCGGTCGGCTATTTGTCTGAGCTGCTTGAAAGTCAGGGTATCCCGCACGTCTCCGAGTGGCGTGATGCCTCCTTCTTCTATGGATTTGCTGTCATCCGGGATGATCTGGTTGAGATCTGCTTCGTGTACCTGACCCAGTCCCTTGCATTCCGGACAGGATCCATAGGGTGAATTAAAGGAGAAGGTATTGGGGGAGGGTTCGTCGTAGGACAGCCCGCTTACGGGATCCATCAACCTTTTGCTGAAAGGGAAAATCTCCATATTTGCTTCGTCCTGAATAAAGACCACCTCATTCCCCATACGAAGCGCAGTCTGAATGCTGTATTGCAGTCTTTCTTCCCGGTCCGGGATCACCTTGATCCGGTCAATGACCAGTTCGATATCGTGTATCTTAAATCGATCTACCTGCAAGCCCGGACTCAGGTCGAGTACTGTACCATCCACCCGCACCTTGCTGAATCCCTGTTTGCGTACCTGATCGAAAAGCTCCCGGTAGTGGCCTTTTCGTGCACGAACCAAAGGCGCCAGAATGGTGATCTGCCGGTCGTTGAATTTTTCATAAATGGCAGTGATGATCTGTTCTTCCGTATACCGGACCATCTTTTTCCCGGTCACGTGTGAGTAAGCATCCCCTGCTCTGGCAAACAGCAAGCGCAGGAGATCGTAGATCTCGGTCGTGGTCCCAACCGTGGATCTTGGATTCCATCCGGTCGTCTTCTGTTCGATTGAAATGACTGGACTCAATCCATCTATTTTTTCGACCTCGGGGCGTTCGATGGAGCCTATAAATTGCCGTGCATAATTGGAAAAGGTTTCCATATAGCGCCTTTGTCCCTCTGCATATAGCGTGTCAAAAGCCAAAGAAGACTTGCCGCTGCCCGAAAGCCCGGTGATGACGACGAGATGGTTTCTGGGAATGGAAAGGGAAAGGTCCTTCAGATTGTGTTCCTTGGCACCATAGATTTCAATGTATTCTGTTACTTGTCCGGGGATCTGCTTCATGGCGGGCACAAAAATAGGAGATTATCCCTTGCCGACAGGTCGGCACGCTCAAATAAAAGCCACACAGTATGGCATGAAAGGTAAATTTGCATCATCATGGCGAACTTAATCCTTGTGAGACCGGAAGAAATCAGGGGCCCTGTTCTGATCCGCCAGGGTATGTCGCGTTTTGGCCCTTTTGGTACGGCTCAATGGAATGGTTGCATTATGTCCAGCTGGTTTGGATCCAAACCACTTCTGCCTGATTATCTTAAAAAACAGGATCTTCAGTATTTCCCGGATGCTGAAGTGCCTGATTTGCCGGAAGACTATCTGGACAGCAAGGGTCAAACTTCAAAAATAAATGTGAGCTGTGCAGTATGGGGAACTGAATTTCAGATCAAAGTGTGGAAATTGATTTCGGAGATTCCGGCCGGTAAAACCATCCGATACGGTGAACTGGCTATAAAAACGGGCAATCCGCACTCCAGCCGCGCCGTGGGTGCCGCGTGCGGATCAAATTGGCATGCATTTCTGATTCCCTGTCACCGGGTGGTTTATGCAGGCAATCAACCCGTCCAATATCGTTGGGGTCCCGAGATTAAAAGACAAATGCTCCATTTTGAAAGGAGCCTCGCTCATCCTGAAAACAGACTTTTATGGGATTAGACCGCGCGATCCGGATTGGGGACCAGGATTTCGAACTCTTCATTTCTTCTGAAGAAATCCGGGATAAGGTATGCGCACTTGCAGAAAAAATAGATCACTGGTATCACATACAGGGAGTCCATCCACAAGCCCTGGTCATCATGGATGGTGCCTTTGTTTTCGCGTCTGACCTGCTGCGTCAAATGGAGCTGGAGCTCAGCCCACTTTTTTTAAAAATCAGTTCATACAAAGGCCTGCAGCAACAAGAAGTAAAACTGGATCTTTCCCATTCAGGAAAGTATCTGGCAAACCGTCCTGTACTCATCATAGAAGATATCCTGGACAGCGGAAATTCCATGTGGAAACTCCTCGAAAATCTGAAATCACATTCCGTTCAGGATATCCGCATCTGTAGTCTGTTGAGCAAACCCGACATATTGAGAAAAGAAATCAAACCCGATTGGGTGGGATTTGAAATACCCCCGGATTTTGTCATCGGTTACGGTCTGGATTGCGATGGAATGGGGAGAGGACTCCAGTCAATTTACAGGTTGAGAACCTGAAAATATCACCAGATCGCCATATCGAACAGTTTCCGGTTCTCCAGTGTAAGAGGATGTTTAGGTCCCCAGAAATGAAACAGCGCAATGCCGGCACGTCTGGCCAGTCCTTCCCTGTAATTGGAATCCTTATGCAGAGACTCTATGAGATGATCCATGGCAGACTGGCCATCTCCCTGTAAAATATATTTCCTGGCCCTTGCAATCAGTTCACCTGAAGCAGATTCTTGTTCCGGTTCAAAGCCAATCCAGTCCCGTATAGCCTGAAGGTCTTCGTACAATTCCTGAATTTCCTTTTTCTCTACACCTTGCTCAATCCTGCTCAAAGCTAATTCCGGTTTAAAGAAAACCTCATGCCGCACCAGGGACAAGATGGCATTCTGATTTTCGGGATGGGCTTCCACAAATGATCTGAGCCTTTCCATAAACGTGGAATCGGGAATAGATTTTTGTTCGGCTAAAAGTTCATCCAGATCATCCGGTTCTGCAGTAACTTCTTCCACTATCAAAGCGGACAGATTCTTGTCCAGCCATTGCCTCACACTTGCCTTACTCAAGGCACCACTGAACTCATCCACGATCTTCCCTTCAAAAACCAGCTTGCAGTTGGGAATACTCTGAATGTGGAAATACGAGGCAATATCGGGATATTCTTCTGTATCAATTTTGACCAGATCCCATTTCCCCTGATCTTCTGAATGAAGTTGCTCCAATACCGGACCAAGCATCTTGCAGGGACCACACCATTCTGCCCAAAAGTCGATCAGAACCGGTCTGATAAAACTCTGATCCACCACGTCTCTTTTGAAATCAAATGTCTCCTGCATGTTTCCGGATAGCTTTTGTTGTGCCCTAAGAACAACGGCTGCCCTCATTTCGTTCAAGGCACTTTATTCTGCGGCAACCATATTCAGGTTTCCATGTATTTTTACCTTTTCATCCTCGAATTATGAAAGCTTTATGGATATTATCGGGACTTGTTTTGGGGGTCCTTTCCTGTAAGGAAGATAAAAAATCTTTACATCCTGTGGTGATCGAAGCGAACACCCACTCTATGGCAGGTACCTGGCAAAATTTCAACAGCAAGGTACCTGATTTCAGACTAGGTTCCGACAGCATCGTCTTTCTGCAGGAAGAACCGCCCAAATCATTTCCGGTCACCATTGCCCGGGATAGCCTGATCATAGATTTTCCAACTTTTCGTTATGGATACAAGATCGTTCTTTTTGAGGGCGATTCACTGCAGTTATTTGACGAGTCAAATAAAAACAGCTTCCTTCGGCTGAAGTGATCCCGGGTTTTCAAGTATTTGAACAAAAGAATCCAACAAACCGCAAAAACCAGGGTCGGGGTTTTATTTTTGTCAAGCTCATTCAGCGATAGCTCATAGATTTTGAGCAAATTTTTATTGGGATCCAAGGTATGGGTAAATGTTTGAAGCTGAATCTGTCACAGACACTCATGCCACATCGGACGGATTCACCCAAATCCTTAAAATTCAATCAGGTCTCGCAGAAATTTGCCTGGTTGTGCCCAAAACTATATCTTCGCACAGACTTATTAACGGTTATTAAAAATCAACAACATGAATAAAGCACTTGCGCTCCTGATGTTTATATACCTGACGGCAGGCATCCAGGCACAAACGGTCTATTACGTCAATGCTTCAGCTACAGGCTCCAACAACGGTTCAAGTTGGGCCAATGCGTTTACCACCATACAACGGGCACTGACTGCATCCTTTACCGGGGACGAAATCTGGGTCGCAAAAGGGGTTTATAAACCCTCTCAAAAGGACAGTTCTTTTATTCTTGTCAGCGGAGTCACACTTTTAGGTGGATTTGATGGCACAGAAACCAACAAAAACCAGCGCAATCCCCAAACCAATGTGACCATCCTGAGTGGAGACCTGGCTGGTGACGATGATCTGGCAGATCCCAAAATCAATCGCTTCGACAATGCCTTGCACGTGATCCAGGTTCCTGCTGATGTCATCGGGGCAGCGCTGGACGGATTCACGATATCAGGAGGTAATACAGAAGGTCAGACCGGTCTGAATGACAACAGAAGGGGAGGCGGAATTTTGGCCTACGGCACCATCGATATTAACAACTGCATATTCAGGCATAATTATGGCTATTTCGGGGGCGCTTTTTATCCCAGAGGTACGAATTCCGGTTTTAATCTGACGAATTGCAGGTTTTCCGGAAACATCGGCGATCTGGGCGGAGCCATGTACATTCTGACACCCCGCGGAGGAACCATTGATAATTGTCGTTTTGAGTTCAACAAATCCACTCTTTCCGGATCCGCCGTCTATATGCAGCAATCACCCATCAGCCTGACCAATTCGATGTTTTCGGACAATGAAATGACCGGGAATACAAATGCCGGTGGAGCCGTGTACATCACTGAATCCACGGCCATTCTGGAAAATGTGGACTTCCTGGGTAATATCGTCTCAGGTACTTCGGGTATCCGTGGCGGAGCCCTTTTTGTGGTTTCCAGCAATGCAGAAATAAAGGGTTGTAATTTTACCAACAACCGGGCAACCAATTCAGGCGGTGCCGTGCATGTGGCCGGAGTGGGCGCTACGACCAAATTCTCCGATTGTATGTTTACAGGTAATTCTGCTGCATTCGGAGGCGCCATAACCAACTACAACAGCAGCACCAATCCTTCAACTTTCCTGAAAGTGGAATACGACCGTTGCGTTTTTGAAGGCAACACTGCAGGTACTTCGGGCGGCGCCATTTCCAATGGATTCAGGACGAATTGCCGGATTACAAACTCCATATTCGATGGCAATACCGCTCGGTTTGGAGGAGCCTGTTTCGCACAAAACGACACCACAGAAGTATATTTTTCAGATTGTGAATTCAACTCCAATCAGGCTACCTCGAGCGGAGGCGCCATGAGCACTAACGCCGGAATAAGGACTACCATCCTGAAATCCATTTTTGAAGGGAATACAGCCAATATCGGCGGAGCCCTGAACATCAGCGAAGATACACTGGACCGGGCCCTTTTGACCCTCAGCCAAAGCAGATTCAATTTTAATTCTGCCACCATGCAGGGCGGTGCCGTAAACATGCAAAACGCAGATGGCCTCATCACAAATAACCTCTTCATCAACAACTTCATCATCGAAGGAACCGGTGCCGGAGGCGCATTTTCAATCAACTGCGTCAACGGAGACAACACCAATGTAAAAATGGTCAATAATACCCTTGCGTTGAATGAGGGTCCTGTAGGTTCAGGTATATCCCTCTTCAACGATGATATGACCCCAACCAAAGTGCAGCTTTTGAACAACATCCTGCACCATCCAGGCAACAATTCCCTGGATGTGGAAGCGGGCAATCCGGAATTTGAAAGTTTAGGTGGCAACCTGGCCCTCGACAATTCTACTGCTTTAAGCCAATCCAGCGATCAGAAAGGTAAGGATGCCTTATTTGTCGATACAGGTTCCGATAACTACCAGCTAACTTCCGGCAGTCCGTGTATCAACAAAGGCCTTGCTTCTCCCGATGCACCGAAAGTTGACCTGTTGGGTAAAAACCGGGATGCAATTCCGGATGTAGGGGCCTACGAATTTCAGGGGCCGATCAATACGCGTGATGAATCTGCTGCCTCTCTTTGGTCCGTATGGGCCTCAGAATCTGCCGGTATGTTGATCCTGACCATGCAATCCGGATTCACGGGTGAATTCACCGCAAGAGTAACGGATGCTGAAGGAAGAACCCTCCAAACTCAGAGATTAAACA
>Ga0116143_10004309_pt1 | contig 13584 bp, 10 predicted proteins | sample AD_UKC034_MetaG_FD_89745 | JGI IMG/M metagenome (GOLD analysis project Ga0116143, IMG submission 89745) | Active sludge microbial communities of municipal wastewater-treating anaerobic digesters from USA - AD_UKC034_MetaG | ecosystem: Engineered > Bioreactor > Anaerobic > Digestate | place: USA...
GGTGGTTTTACCTCTGGCCGAAAAGAGATCATTGATATGCTACGCCAGAAATCAAGGCCGTATTTATTCAGTAATACATTGGCTCCCTCAATTGTTGGTGCTTCTATTGCTGTGCTGGATATGCTGACAGAAACAACGGAATTGAGAGATAAACTGGAATATAACACTAAATATTTCCGCCATAAAATGACGGAAGCCGGTTTCGACATCAAACCCGGTGATCACCCAATTGTTCCCATCATGCTATATGATGCAGTACTTGCACAAACGATGGCTGCAAAACTTTTGGAAGAAGGTGTGTATGTAATAGGCTTTTTCTTCCCTGTGGTGGCCAAAGGACAGGCGAGGATAAGGGTGCAGCTAAGTGCGGCGCATGAACAGCATCACCTCGATAAAGCGATAGCAGCGTTTACGAAGATTGGGAAAGAGGTGGGTGTGTTGAAATAATTTATTTCCGTATGAAATGCAATGAGTTGTATTTGACAAATCTTTAGTAAGGTAAAATTACTATTTATCGGGGTTCTACTAATAGAGTTACCTACTTCGTATGTTTTCATAAATAAATAGGAAAAAGTTCAACGGAAGTTATGAAATACAATTTTCACATATTACTTTCGTTCTATACACGATGAGATAAACTCTACCCGCCCAATTCCTCTGGAATTTCCATTAATTAATTTGTTGACCCAACTTGTAAAAAAGTATGAAGAAGTTAATGCTTTGTCTGGCCACAGCGGCTGTAGTTATGTTTATTTTCAGTTCTTGCGCAGCCACTAAAAGGGATTGCCAGGGTAATAAACACTATCGCTTAAAAAATGGTATTTACCTTTAAGGTGAAGGATCACTAAACTCATTCAGGTCCCGGCATATCACCGGGACTTTTTATTTTTAGTAAAATATAAGGAATGAAGAATTTTTTTGCTGTATTCAGTATTATGATTTCATTATCCGGTTTGTCTCAAACAGGCACTTTCCCTCAAAATTGGATCGGTAACTGGAAGGGAGAGCTGAAATGGTTTAAGACAGGAGTGAAAGAGCCTCAGACTGTAGTGATGGAATTAAGAATACAACCTGCAGATAGTCTAAATAAGTACACCTGGCATCTTATCTACGGTTTACCTACTGAAGATAGCCGGCCTTACACATTAATTGCAAAAGATACCGCTAAAGGGCATTGGATAATAGACGAGAACAATGGTATTGTGCTCGATCAGTTTTGGGTTGCTGATAAATTTTGTGGAGCGTTTACGGTAATGAACTCTACAATTATCAGCAATTACTGGGTAGAGAATGATCAGCTGATGATAGAATTTTTTAGTATTTCAGCAAAACCCATTATTACAACCGGCAATGGGACAGAGAACAGCCCGTCTGTTGACAGTTACAAAGTTGGTAGTTATCAGAAAGCTATTTTAAAGCGAACCGAATGATGGCTACCTTTGCCGAAATTTTATTTCCCAGATGAAACAATTCTTTTATTTCCTTTTACTGATAGCATTTCTGCAATCCTGCTCTCCCAATAATGTCAAACAGGATAAAAGCCTGAAGAAATATTTTGATGACAATAAAGTGGAAGGTTGTTTTGCCTTAATGGATAATGCTTCGGGCAAATTTACTGTGCATAATCTCAGCCGCTTTCGTGATAGCAGCTACCTGCCTGCCTCCACATTCAAAATTGTTAACTCATTGATTGGTTTGCAGACCGGCAAGATCAGCAGCGACAGCATGATAATAAAATGGGATGGAGTAGAAAGACGGGTAGCTGATTGGAATAAGGATCTGAACATGTATGAAGCATTCAGGGTTTCTTCTGTTTATTATTACCAGGAAGTGGCGCGGCGCATTGGTAAAGATACCATGCAACTTTGGCTGGACAGTTTGAAATATGGCGCCAAAACCGATACAGAAAAAGTAGTTATTAAGACTGCCGTTGACAGTTTCTGGCTAAACAATTCTCTTAAAATAACCCCAGACCAGCAATTGGGATTAGTAAAGAGATTATACTTCGATCAACTGCCTTTTTTCAAGACTTACCAGGAGATTGTAAAAAGGGCCATGTTGTTTGAGAGCAATACAAACTACCGGTTAGGCTACAAAACAGGCTGGGGTTTTACAGAAAAAGGCCATGCTATTGGCTGGATAGTAGGCTGGATTGAAGAAAATAATCACCCATATTTTTTTGTTTTAAATATCGAATCACCTGATAAGGATTATGACATGCAGACGGTAAGAATAAAAATGCTGAAAGATATTCTGAAACAACTTGGCTTCCTTGAAGGGAAAATGTAATTCCACTATATGTATGGCAGACAGGTGGTTTTGTAGCATGAATTTTGAGTAGTTGACCCGATGAACTGGCAGTTTCAATATAATGAGTTTGTATGGCTTTTTGTGGCTATTGCCATACTTGTCGGTTTGTTTCTTTATTTGCTGCGCTGGAAAGGAAATACTTTAAATAAGATCGGTGATAAGAAGCTGGTAAAATTATTGATTGATAACTTCTCTTCTAAGGGATTCACTGTAAAATTCATATTACTTATACTCGCAATTGCAACAGGTATTATAGCAGTAATGAATCCCAGGGTACCCGGAGATACGGATGGGGTAGAAAGAAAAGGAATTGATGTAGCGATAGCACTGGATGTAAGCAAAAGTATGCTGGCTGCTGACCTGGCACCCAACAGACTGGAAAGAGCCAAGCAATTTGTCAATAAACTGATCAATGAAATGCCGAATGACAGGATAGCCCTAATACTGTTTGCCGGTAAAGCTTATTTGCAAATGCCATTGACGGTTGATCATGGAGCTGCCAGCCTATTTATATCTTCAGCCACTCCGGATGCTGTACCCCAGCAGGGTACTGTTATCAGTGATGCACTGAAAATGAGTGCAGGAGTTTTTAATAGTGCTGAAAAAAGATTTAAGACGGTAGTGCTTATTTCTGACGGAGAAGATCATGATGCAGATGCAATAAGTACGGCCAAAGATCTTGCAGCGCAGGGAGTGATGATAAATGCGATCGGTATCGGTTCTCCGGAAGGGTCATCTATCGTTGATCCTGCCACCGGGCAAAATAAAAGGGATGAAGCTGGTAATACAATAATATCCAAATTGAACGAAGAAGGGCTGAAAGAAATTGCTCAGTACACAAACGGTATTTATATAAGGCTGCAAAATAGTGATGACGCCATTGCTTCGATTAAGAGCCAATTATCCCAGATAGAGAGAAAAGCATTTGGTGATGTTTCACAAATGAATTTTAAAACTTATTATATATGGTTTGCTGTGGCCATGTTTATTTTGTTATTGGCAGAAAACTTAATTCCGGAACGTAAAAAGAAACTGGTAGTATGAAAAAATGCTTTTCGATAACAGTAATTTTTTTAATTACACTGCTTGCAAAATCGCAGGATGATGAAAAGGCGATTCAAAAAGGAAATGGGTACTATAAGCAACAGCAGTTTGAAAAGGCGGCAGTTGAATATAACAGGGCGGTAGCAGCTAATCCTGCTAATACCACAGCAAAATTTAATTTGGCCAACAGTTTGCAGAAGCAGGGAAAACAGGAAGAAGCCTTAAAAGAGTTTTCAGTATTGATAGAAAAAACGACAGAGAAAGATCTAAAGTCAAAATCATATTACAATAAAGGAGTAGTACTTACCGGGCAAAAAAAACTGGAAGAAAGTATTGAAGCATACAAAAATGCACTTCGTCAAAATCCTGATGATAAAGAAGCAAGAGAAAACCTGCAAAAGGCGCTGTTGGAATTAAAAAAGAGAAACCCTCCTAAAAAGAAAGAGGAGAAAGAGAATCCCAAAAAGAAGCAACAAGAGCAACAGAAAAAGCAACAGCAACCCAAAATGAGCCCCAAAGAAGCAGAGCAGCGTCTTAAGCTGCTGGAGCAAAAAGAAAAAGATGTGAGCCAGCGGCTTCATAAAGAAAAATCGAAATCGGGTGGCGGGCAAGCCAAAGATTGGTAAACCAAGCTGCGGGTTCTTTGTTAGTTTTGCAATATGCAACTTTACTGCGAATCACTTACTGAATATAAACGTCTTAAAACAAGGGAAGTTAAGATAGGCGACCTGCTGCTGGGTAATTTTAATCCTATACGGATACAAACTATGACCACTACTGATACCATGGATACAATTGCCACGGTAGAGCAGAGTATACGTTGTATTGAAGCAGGAGCAGAGATGGTTCGTATAACAGCACCTTCAAAAAAGGAAGCAGAAAACCTGCTGAATATAAAAAATGAGTTGAGAAAAAGAGGCTATACAATACCCCTGGTGGCTGATATTCATTTTACCCCGAATGCTGCAGAAATCGCGGCAAGGATTATAGAAAAAGTGAGAGTGAATCCTGGTAATTATGTGGATAAGAAAAAATTTGAACAGATAGAGTACACCAATTCGGAGTATGCAGAAGAGATAGATCGTATCCGGGAACGGTTTACCCCGCTGGTAAAAATATGCAAGGAGTATGGAACAGCTATGCGGATTGGTACAAATCATGGCTCTCTCAGTGATCGGATCATGAGCCGTTATGGTGATACCGCAAACGGTATGGTGGAAAGTGCCATGGAATTTTTACGGATTGCAAGGGCAGAAGCCTATCACAATATTGTACTGAGTATGAAGAGCAGTAACCCGCAGGTGATGGTGCAGGCTTACCGGTTGCTGGTAAAGACAATGGCTGATGAATTTGGCGAATGTTATCCGTTACATTTAGGTGTAACGGAGGCAGGTGATGGTGAGGACGGAAGAATAAAGAGTGCTGTTGGTATTGGTACATTATTGGAAGATGGAATTGGCGATACGATCAGGGTATCGTTAACAGAAGATCCTGAATTCGAGATACCTGTTTGTAAAGATTTGGTGAAAAGGTATAACCTTGCTAACTCATCTGAAGGAAGCAGTTCAGTACCCACTTTTTCTAAATTGCCTTATAACCCTTTTGAGTATAAAAGGAGAGAAACATTTCCCATTGATAATATTGGCGGCAGGCATGTTCCTGTAGTAATAGCCGACCTGCATAAGGTAGAGAAAATAACTCCGCAGCACCTGCAAAGTATAGGGTATACATATAACGAAGCAACGGATAAGTGGAATATAAGTGATGCAGCAGCTGATTATATTTTTACAGGTAGCCAGCTATTGAATTTTGAATTACCGGGAACCTTGAAAGTAATTGTTTATCCCGGCGCCTGGATACAGGCAGTTGATAAAACAAAGTATTTCCCCATTTTTGAAGCCGGTGGTTTTGCAGAAGCAGAAATAAAAAGTGATAAACTGAATTTTGTGATGCAGGATTGTTACAGTGATGATACGCCTTTGAATGATTATACATTTTTAGATAGTATAGTCAAAGACCCGACAGTGGTGATCTGTCTGAGCAGTACTAATCGTAATGCAATGCAGTCTGTTCGCAGGATGTTTATGGAGTTGCAAAGCAGAGGTATTAAAAACCCTGTTGTATTGGTTACAGACAGCAACTGGCAAACTCCTGATGAGCACCTGATACATTTTGCTACGGAAACAGGTGCTTTATTTTTGGAAGGGATGGGTGATGGAATCTGCCTGGGCTACAGCAATAAAGCGCAGATGGAAAGTGTAAAAGCAACTGGTCGTACATACCTCGAAGTAAAAGATATCTACCAGTTTACTAATAATACGGCTTTTAGTATCCTGCAGGCCACCAGGACAAGGATCTCAAAAACAGAGTATATCAGTTGTCCAAGTTGTGGTCGTACTTTATTTGATCTGCAGGAGACCACTGCAAAGATCCGGGCCGTTACCAATCACCTGAAAGGGATAAAGATTGCCATTATGGGTTGTATTGTGAATGGACCGGGTGAAATGGCTGACGCCGATTTTGGTTATGTTGGCAGTGGCCCGGGGAAAATTACTTTGTATAAAGGAAAGGAAGTGGTGAAACGGAATGTAAACAGTGAAGTGGCGGTGGATGAATTAATTAACTTATTAAAGGAAAGTGACGCCTGGATTGATGCATAAATCTGCAGTATGAAAAAAAGACTATGGATCATTGGCTTTTTTATTGCTTTGGTGACAGATATTGTTGGAATACAAACGGAGAATGAAATAATTCAGTATTTATCCAAGCCATTGATCATTCCTTTTTTAGCGGCTTATTTTTTTATTGAAACCGGTAACATAAGCAGCAAGCTGCAGAAGTGGATATTACTTGCATTATTCTTTTCCTGGGGTGGTGATGTATTGCTGATGTTCCAGGGTCAAAGGGATATTTTCTTTTTATTGGGGTTATCTTCCTTTTTACTGGCACATATTTTTTATATCATTTTCTTTTATAAGGTTCGTTTAGCAGAAAAAGTTAAGAGAAGCATATGGCTACTGCTCGTAATAATTATTTATTATGCAGCACTTATTACCTGGTTGTCGCCCTATTTGAATGAGATGAAATGGCCGGTTCGTATTTATGGGGTTGTTATTAGTATCATGTTTATGCTGGCTATGTATATGCTATACATTAATAATAAGAATGCAGGCAAATGGATGATGACAGGCGCATTACTTTTTGTTATTTCTGATTCGGTTCTTGCTGTAAACAAATTTTACCAGGCGTTTGAGGTAGCTGGTATTGTTATAATGCTCACTTACGGGTTAGCACAATTCCTGATTGTTGAAGGGGCAATTCGCTATATCAGGTCATCCAATTAATTTTAACACATGCACAAAACAGATTTTTTAGTTATTGGATCGGGTATTGCAGGGCTGACTTACGCTTTGAAAATGGCCAGTAAATTTCCGGACAAGAAAGTATTGGTGATGACAAAAGCCACAGCAGATGAAACCAATACAAAATATGCACAGGGTGGTATTGCAGTAGTGAATGACCTGGAGAATGACAGTTTTGCAAAGCATATTGAGGATACACTGATTGCCGGCGACGGACTTTGCAATGAGAAAGTAGTGGAAATTGTAGTGAAGGAAGGGCCGGAAAGAGTACAGGAAATTATTGACTGGGGCGCTCAGTTTGACAGAGAAGATGACGGAGAATACAAAAGAGGAAAAGAAGGAGGACATTCAGAGTTTCGTATTCTTCATCACAAAGATGTGACAGGCAAGGAAATGGAAAGAGCTTTACTTGATGCTGTAGCGAGACAGGCCAATATCGAATTCATCAAACATTGCTTTGTAATCGATATTATAACACAACACCACCTTGGATACCTGATCACCAAATCAACACCTGATGTGGAATGTTATGGAGTGTATGTATTAAACCTGGAGACGAACAAGATCGAGAAAATATTGTCTAAAATAACTTTGCTTGCTACGGGGGGCAATGGACAGGTTTACAGAACGACTACTAATCCCTCCATTGCAACCGGGGATGGAGTTTCAATGGTGTACAGGGCAAAAGGAAGAATTGAGAACATGGAGTTTATTCAGTTCCACCCCACTGCCTTATATGAACCCGGGGTAAGGGGGCAGGCTTTTTTAATTACAGAAGCTGTTCGGGGTGATGGGGGAATATTAAGAAACAAAAATGGGGAAGCCTTTATGGAAAGGTATGATGCCAGAAAAGACCTGGCACCCCGTGATATTGTGGCCAGGGCCATTGATAGTGAGATGAAACGAACAGGTACGGAGCATGTATGGCTGGATTGCCGTCATTTCACTAAAGCAAAATTTACTGAACATTTCCCCAATATCTATGAAAAATGCCTGTCAATAGGAATTGATATAACACAACATATGATACCCGTTGCTCCGGCGGCTCATTATAGCTGCGGAGGAATAAAAACAGATGAGTGGGGAAGAAGTTCTATTAAGAGTTTATATGCCTGTGGCGAATGTGCCAGTACAGGATTGCATGGTGCTAACCGTTTAGCCAGTAATTCATTGCTTGAAGCAATGGTTTTTGCACACCGGTGTTTCATTGATGCAGCGGAGAAAGTAAAAGATGTATCGTTTAACGAGTCTTTACCAGACTGGAATGCAGAAGGGACTACTGAACCCAGGGAAATGATTCTGATAACACAAAGTTTGAAAGAACTACAGCTGATAATGAGTGACTATGTAGGTATTGTTCGTAATGACGTCCGTTTACAAAGAGCCTCAAGACGTCTTGACCTGCTTTGGGAAGAAACAGAACAGTTGTATCAAAGCAGTTCTTTATCACCTCAATTGCTTGAGCTTCGTAATATGATCACTGTTGGCTACCTGATTGTAAAAGGGGCCAGCTTCAGGAAGGAAAGCAGGGGATTACATTATAATACAGATTATCCGGGCAAGAGTCACCTGGTACAGAACATCGTTTTATAGTGGTTATCTTTGCCAGCTATGTATTATGTTGTATATGGGTTTCTCTGGCTTATATCTAAGTTACCTTTCAGGGTATTGTATTTCATCTCTGATGTGATTTATGTGTTTGTATTTTATCTGTTCAAATACCGCAGAGATGTGGTCATGAATAACCTGAATATTGCTTTCCCGGAAAAAGCAGAAAAAGAGCGGCTGAAAATAGCCAGGCAGTTTTACCATAACCTGATTGATACATTTGTAGAGTCGGTTAAGTTCATTTCTATATCGGCCAAAACTGCTTTAAAAAGAAGCTCTGCTGATATTGATCCGATAAATGAACTAATACAGAAAGGATGTAATATTCATGCGATGGCTTGTCACCAGTTTAACTGGGAGTATGTAAGTATTCTTTATCCCTTACAGCTTTCTGCTCCGTTTGTTGGTGTTTATATGCCCATTAAAAACAAAATACTGAACCGGATATTTTATAACTTCAGAAAAAAGCACGGGACAGTGCTGGTTTCTGCTACTGAATTCAGAACTAAGATGCACCAGGTTTTTTCAGGTCGTTATGTTTTAGCGCTGGCAGCAGATCAGAATCCGGGAAATCCTGCAAATGCCTACTGGGTAAATTTTTTTGGGAGACCCACACCTTTTGTTACAGGCCCTGCTAAGGGAGCTGTGAAGAATAATACAGCAGTTATCATAGCCGGGTTTAATAGAATAAAACGAGGGCATTATCACTTTGACTGTAAGGTGCTGACAGAATCTGCCTCTCAGTTTACGCCACAGGAGCTTACTGTTATGTATAAAAACGAAGTAGAAAGAATCATTCGCAAGGATCCTTCTAATTATTTATGGAGCCATCGCCGCTGGAAATATGAATGGAAGCCGGAATACGGAAATATCCTGGATTAAACAGCCGCTTATATTCTAAACGGCTGTTTAAAGTTGCATTCAGCTTTTCTTTTTCTTTAGTTGGAGATAATCAAGAAAATATATCACTTTTAAAGAAATATTATTATTATCATCTGCCTTCATCGTCCTGTCAAAGTTTTTGAAATAACTTCTCTGGATATGTCCGTCAAAATCTTCTACTGCATTCTTCCATACTATATTAATAAAGCTACCGGGAGCAAACTGCCAGGTATAAACCATATCAATATTGAACAAATTAAAATTTTGATTTACCCCGGTGATAAAAGTGGGATTAGCTTTTAATTTTCCATCTGGCTGAAGAAAATAAAACTCTTTATTGTCAACAGTGCTCAGGTAGTGCCTGGCCCTGAAGGTAATTCCCATTTTATTGGTAAAGCTGTATTTGACACTCAGTATGTTCTCAATGGTATTTCTTTTGCGCCTTGCAAAGTTGATATCATTGCTGCCGGGTACATATACAAACCCAACATTATTAAATAACGGGTTGGTATATATATAGTGAGAAACAGTGAGCCGGTTGTTAAACCGGTAATTCTGCCGGAGGCTTATCTCGTAACTGAAGGCATCGTAGAAATTGAAAAAAGTACGGGTAAATAGTTCAGTATTGAAAGAATATTTCTTTGCCATGTTGCTTTCAAACCATCCGCCCAGGACAAGACTGGATCCACGACGGAAAAACCAGCCCTCTTTTCTTGGCTCATAAAAGTCATTGCCACGAAATATAAAATTGGTGAAGGCTCCTACCCACCATAGTTTTTTTGATTGTATGTTCATATTGAAGTTCATATTGGCCTGCTGGTATTGCTGGTCAATATGGCCAATTTGTTTCAGCAATTTGCTGAACCGGAAATTGGTATTGATGAATATCCTGTTGTAAAAACCTTTTGGTTCTGTCCACTTGTAACCAAACCAGTATCCATGATCTAAAAAATTATTATTGGTAAAATAGCCGAGGTCACGATGCGTATAGCGGGTATCAGTCAATTCCTGCCACACATTGAAATTGAAACGACCGCTGGTTTTTCCGACATATAATTGCTGGCTGTAGCCTGTCTCTGTTTTTCCGTTTGAAATGTAACCGATGCGGGAACTTACAGCACTCTTGCCACCTACATTCCACATATTCTTTTTATCATTCAGATCAAATAAAGCGGCAGTAACATTGGCATCATAAGCACTGCCACCCCGCCAGACATTTGTATTCACCAATGTTACACTGGAATTGTTTTTCATAGTCTGGTCTAATACCAGGATATTATAATTGGTCAATGGCTCCACTTCTTTTTTGTATTGCTCTTTGGTATTTATATCTTCTATTGTAGCATAACGAGGCTTGGTAATGGCGTTTAAAACGCCGATTCCCAATCCTTTTTGTGTACGACCTGAAATTTTTGAAGCGTTTATCAATTTCGATTCCAGTTGATTTTGTAAGATTCTTTCATTAGTGCCCAGTGAAATATCATAATATACCGGCTCTACGCCAATCCGGCGGGAGTAGAATAATCCTCCTTTTCCAAACAGTTCGGTACCTTCTGTAAAGAAGTTCCTGTTTTCATTAAACTGTATATCAAAAGGACCAAGATTAAGTACCCGGTTATCACTTTGTACCTGGCCAAAGTCAGGTATCAAAGTGGCATCTAAGGTAAAAGCCTGGTTGATGCCGTACTTCACATCCATACCACCATTTACCTGGCTGGTCCAGTTTTTTTGTCCTGGCTGGTTTGATGGAAAATGATTGGCATAAACAGAAAAATAAGGAGAGAACTGTAAGCGCAGCGGTGGTTTGATATTGGTGATACCTGTCCATATTCCTTCCTGCGTAAGAAACCCGTTTACATTTATATCGATTGGGTTCCAGGTATATTGTTGTTCTGTTTTTCTTCTTCGCCGTGTAATATTTAATCCCCAGTCTTGGACTTCTTTTTTCCCAAATCGTATGGCAGCATAGGGGATGAACATTTCAAAACTCCAGCCATTGTCATGAATAACAGCACCACTTTGCCAAACAGCGTTCCATGAAAAGTCTTCACTGTTGCCGTTATTGTTGGGAGCCATCTTTGCATCCCATTGCTCATTTAACGGGGTTACGAAATATTCAAAACCATTTATCTTATCGTAGTAGGTATCAAATATCAAACCTACATAGTCATTTGTGCCAAAGCCATCCCGGCCGGCCAGTTCAGTAGCGATACTGTCTTTGGTACGTTCATAACAATAGCCGCCAAAGTAGATACCCTCATCGTTATACATCAGGTAAGTTTCTGTGCGGTTCTCATGATTTTCTTTGGCTCCCATCTTGGGACGAAATTCAACAAGATCTGTCATCATGGCCGCATCTTTCCAGGCCGAGTCATTTAAGAGGCCATCAATTTTTACCGGTTGTGTGGTTCTTTTGGCGGGTAATTGCCGGGGAGCAGGGGCCTGGGCATTACTGTACAGGCATAGGAGCAACAGTGCCCCCAATACTAAGTTGGTTTTGAATTTCATGGCTATACTTTGAACGTTGTTATGACGCAAATCCTGCAGATAGTGTTACAGGTCGAAACAGGTGAGCGGCAATAACTACTAATAAATTCGTAGGATAAAAATAAATGTGTAGTTCTTAATTCAGGGTCGAATTATCTGACCGGTGACAATTTCCTGACGAATGGCGAAAAAAGGGGGTCGTTAACTTTTTGTTGGCAAAAGAAAAGGAGCTGATTGATTAATCAGCTCCAAAAAATTTTTAAAAGTGAAAGTCTGTTTTCAGTTTTTCACAGGAATATTTTCTAAGTGTAAAACTGTAGCAAGAAAGAAATGCAAGCAGGGTATTAAAGAGGAGATTGGGAGGGTGAAAAAACGGGGGAGGATAAACTAATTGGGAAAACCTGTTCTATTTACCTGTAAAATATTATATGGGAAAAGGGATGGCTTGACTAGTATAAAAAAAATCAGGCTGCCCAGTTATCGGCCAGCACCTCAGCTTGTGATAATACCCTGTCAACGGATACGGTGTACTCTTTGGTTCCCGGAATATCAGGCGGATAGCCATATTCCCGTAACAATCGTTTTACAATCACTTTCAGGTTGGCTCTTACACTTTCCCTGATAGTCCAGTCAATCGAAGTATTGGCTTTTACTCTTTCCACCAACAGCCGGGCAAGATCACGGAGCGTTTCATCTTTCATGACTTCCCTTGCCGTTTCGTTTACTCCCAGTGCATCATAAAAAGCCAGCTCATCCATACTCAGGTGTAACCGTTCACCTCTTGCATCTGCTTCTCTTACCTCCCGGCCAATACCAATCAATTCATGAATGATCTCTGCACTGGTCAGTAAATTATTCTGGTATTTGCGAATGGCATTCTCCAGCATTTCTGAAAATAATTTGCTCTGCACCAGGTTATACTTGCTGCGGCTTTTTATTTCATCATTTAAAATCTTCTTCAATAACTCTAAGGCAAGGTTTTTATGCTTCATGCCCTGTATCTCTTCCAGGAATTCATCGGAGAGAATAGAAATATCCGGTCGCTTGATTCCTGCTGCATCAAAAATATCAATCACCCCTTCTGCTACTACTGCTTTATCCACCAATTGACGGATAGCTGTTTCTATTTCTTCATTTGATTTTCCGCTAACACGGCTTTCAAATTTGGCAAGCCTTGCTTTTACTGCCTGGAAAAAAGCAACTTCTTCTGCTACCGCATCTGCTTCTTTTGTTGATTTACTTAAGGCAAATAACTTAGACAAGGCTCCCACTTCTTTTATAAATCGTTCTTTTCCATTTTCCAGGCCAAGAATATGTTCTTCTGTTGCCAGTATAATACTTAGCTTATCCGTTAATGATGCAGTAAAATATTTTATATAGTCAAAACTATGCATCATCTGCTGAACGATTTCTAATTTTTCCAGCATAGCATTTACTGCTTCTTCAATATCTAAAGCTGGTTTTCCTCTGCCCCCGCTTTCGGTATAAACAGCCAATGCCTTTTTTAAATCGGATGCAATGCCGATATAATCCACAATTAAACCGCCGGGCTTATCCTTATACACCCTGTTTACCCTTGCAATAGCCTGCATCAGGTTGTGCCCCTGCATGGGTTTATCAATATATAAGGTGTGCAGGCTGGGTGCATCAAAACCGGTGAGCCACATATCCCTTACAATTACCAGCTTCAATTCATCAGCCGGGTCTTTTAACCGTTCACCAATGGCTTTTCTTCTTTCTTTATTTCTTATATGATGCTGATAGGATGCAGGGTCGGAAGAAGAGCCTGTCATAATAACTTTTATTACACCAGTTTCATCTTCTTTCTTATGCCAGTCAGGCCGAAGCTGTACAATTTCCTCATATAGCAACACCGCTATCCTCCGGCTCA
>Ga0116143_10004312_pt1 | contig 13577 bp, 9 predicted proteins | sample AD_UKC034_MetaG_FD_89745 | JGI IMG/M metagenome (GOLD analysis project Ga0116143, IMG submission 89745) | Active sludge microbial communities of municipal wastewater-treating anaerobic digesters from USA - AD_UKC034_MetaG | ecosystem: Engineered > Bioreactor > Anaerobic > Digestate | place: USA...
CGTATAATTCAAATCATTTAATCCGATAATTTTGGAACTATCTCCTACGATTTTACGTATTTCAGACAGTTTGTTAGCATTTTGGGTGGCAAAGAGAATCTCCATGTGCTGAAGAGCGGTTAATATTTAATAAATTTGTTTATAAAGGCTTTAAAACTCAAAACCATGCTAAGAAAAGCATTTTTTCTGAGCCTTCTGATTAGCGCACGTGCAGTAGGACAGTGTCTCATTCCAAGCTATGTAATTCCGGATACTGTTTGTCCTGGAACTAACATTAGTATCACTAACAGCGCTTCAACGGCTATTGAATTTCAGTGGGACTTCTGTCCCGGAGATTTAAAAACTACTCCGATTGCAGCCAACCAAGGTATGCAGGGTGGTGTAAACTATCCGCAACAATTAAAAATTGTAAAAGAAGACGGAAAATACTATGGCTTCAATGTCAATGTTGGATCTACATTTTTAAGCCGTTATGAATTCGGAGATTCGATCAATAATACTCCGGTGATCACATCATTTTTGAATGACCCATTGATGGCTGGCTTAACCGGTATTGACCTAGTAAAGCAAGGAAATAAGTATTATGGATTTGTATGTTCTTTTACCAACAATAAAGTATTTAGGCTTGAATTTGATTCACTCACACAAGCTAGTCCAAGCATTACTGATCTAGGGTTGTCGAGTTTAGTAAACCCCAGGCAGGTAAAAGTAATTGATCATATGCTATTCGTTGCCAATTGGCAGACCGGTGATATTGTTCGTTTTGATTTTAATGGAGACTATACGAATGTACCTACACAAGTATTACCAGCTATAGGTGCTTTCATCAATGCTTTTGTTTGCGATATAACTTTTGATTGTGCCACAGGAAATTATATTGGTTTTGCAAGTGGTTATGGTAACAATACTATTTTTCGCTTAGATTTTGGAAACAGCCTAAGCAATACTCCAACCATTACCAATGCCGACAATGCAATAAATCTACCTCAAGCGTTACAAATATTATTTGATAATAATGAATGGTATTTGGCTGCTGTTACCAATAACAATCCGGGAAAATTTGTACTCTATAACTTTGGTAGTAGTTTATTAAATACTCCTACAAAAATTCTAGATGAAACCTTTGGTGGAATTTTATCAGAACCTATTGGACTTCAATTGATCAAACAGAATGGAGAATGGGTGGGATATGCACCTAACAATTTAACCTGGCTGCTAACAAAGATTAATTTTCCATCTCCTTCATGTAACGCAACTCAGTCCTATTCAAACGAACAGAGCCCTAGCAGTTTTCAATACAATAATGGCACCAATGGATGGCAGTATTTTTCATTGAGCGAAACCAATGTCAGCAATGAGATCGTCCATTATTACGATAGTGTATTTGTTTATATACCTCCACCAAAAGCTCTTTTTAATTACAGTCCTGCTTGTGAAGGAGCTATGGTGAGTTTTATGGATTCTTCAGAAGTTTGTTCCGCTGTTATAACCGACTGGATTTGGGATTTTGGTGATGGCTCTTCATCAACCTTACAAAACCCTCAGCATATGTATTCAGGAACTGGAATGTTTAATGTTAACTTAACTGTTATTTCCTCATCAGGTGATTCGGGCACGGTATCACAAAACATAAACGTAATTGCAAATCCAGTGGCAGGTATTAGTGGGGCAAATACAATATGCGAGGGAGCACTCCTCTCGCTTTCAGATAATAGCGTTGCTGGTGGTGATCCTATTCAAACGTATCTTTGGGATTTTGGTGATGGTAACAGTGCTTCTGGCTCAACGACTACTCATACTTACAATTCTTCTGGAAGTTTTAACGTCACATTAACGGTTATCAGTCAGCAAGGCTGTTCGGATAGCATTAGTCAACTTCAAAATGTTTTGCCAAAACCCGATCCACAATTTCAGGTCAGCAACACATGTATTGGAGAGTCGGTTCAATTTATTGATGCCTCAACCATAATGGGCGATACCATAACCCAATACTTATGGAATTTTGGTGACGGAAATACAAGCAATATTTCAAATCCTTTTCACACCTACTCAGGCGGTTCGGCAGTTTATTCGGTGTGGCTTTACACTACCTCAGCCAATAATTGCAGTGATTCTATCCTTACGGATATAAAAATTAGTACTAAACCCAATCCATCTTTTTCAGTAACACCACAAATTGTTTGTGAAGGAAATGCTGTTTCGTTTAGTGATTTGTCAACCATTTCAAATGATACCATCAGTTCATGGTATTGGGACTTTGGTGATTTAAATTTTTCAACTCAACAAAATCCGGTTCATACGTATTTGAGTTCTGGAGTATATCAAGTCAATCTGACTGTTGCATCTCCAACGTATTGTGATACAACAATTAGTTTAAATGTAAATGTAATCGATGCGCCTACAGCTGATTTTACATTCATCAATGCCTGCGAAGGCAGCTCGGTTTCTTTTACAGATTTAAGTAGCTCGGCTGCAGGTGTGCCTATAACATCGTATCAATGGGAATTTGGTGATTCAACACAAAGTGTTGATCCTAATCCAACTCATGTTTATAACAATAGTGGAATTTTCACCATTAGCCTTTTAGTTACGGATAGTGTGGGATGTAGTTCAACCATCAGTAAACAAATAAATATTTATAAAAAGCCTGATGCCGGATTTGTTACTGGAAAGGCTTGTAGTGGATTAGATGTAGTTTTTGCAGATACCAGCAAAGCATACAATACCGGTATTATTTATTGGTCGTGGAATTTTGGTAATGGCAACACTTCACTAAACGCTAATCCAGTGACACAATATCTTAGCGCTCAAAATTATTTGATCACTCTAATTGTAAATGACGGTAATGGTTGTGGAGATACTTTATCAAAATTTATTACGGTAAACAAAACACCTTCGCCAAACTTCGGTTATAGTCAAACGTGTATTGGAGATTACATGCAATTTACCAATACAACATTCACTACGTTTCCCTTTCCGCCAACCAATTGGTTATGGGATTTTGGTGACAATTCAGGATTTTCAATTGTAGAAAATCCGGGGCACAACTATTTAAGTTCCGGCATTTACAATGTTTCATTGGTTGCCACCGACTCAATGAGCGGCTGTGCCGATACTGCCATTATTCCAGTAAGTGTTGACCCTAAACCAATCGCCAATTTTATCAGTACGACTCCATGTATTGGTGTACCTGCCATATTTTTAGATTCCTCTAGTATTAGTCAAGGAAGCATATCGATGTGGCAATGGAACAGCAGTGTTTTTGGTAATTCTAATTCGCAAAACTTATCACAAACCTATACTCAAACCGGATCGGATACGATTACCTTAGTCGTAAGCAGTGCTCAAGGATGTAGTGCACAAATTACAAAGGTTATTAATGTCTCAACTAATCCAGTGGCAGCATTTACTGTCAATACAAATTTTGGTTCCCCTCCACTTAATGTAGCCTTTACAAATTTATCTCAGAATGCAAGCGCATATGTTTGGAATTTTGGTAATGGTGCTAGCAGTAATTTGTTTAATCCTAATTATAGCTATATCGATACCGGAACGTTTGTTTCATCTCTTGTGGCTATCAATGGCAATGGCTGTACTGATACAGCGTATCAAAGCATTAATATCGTAATTCCTCAAGTTGATTTATGGTTGCAAAGCATCAATCATTCTATCGTAAATAATGAGCTTAAATTTATTGCCACCATAGTAAATAGCGGAAACGTCCCTTTATCAGGTTATGAATTAAAAGTGGAAGCTTCAGACTTAAGTCCTTTTGTTGAACTAGTAAGCGACAGTTTATTATCGGGACAAACGATCATTCATTCTTTGAATACGTATTATCCTATTCGTAGTGAACAAGTGCCTGCTTTCTATTGCATTGAAATAGTACCAATATCTCCAGCAGTAGATATTAATGAAAGTAATAATCGCTTGTGTAAGAATTTAATAACAGAATTTGACATCATTGGCACGAGCATCGTTGATCAAACACTCATTGTTACTTTATTTAGTCCCACTCAAGAAGCAGTTTCTTTCCAATTAAGTGATATGACTGGTAAAATAATGTTAAATGAATCAACTTCGATTTCACAAGGTCTCAATTACTTAAAGTTCGAGCTTAATAATTTTTCAAAGGGAATTTACATCTTAAATGCCACTAACGCTGAATTATCTAAAGTAAAATTAGTTTTATCCGCTCGCTAATTGAATTTTCGAGAAATAGGCAGTTTTATCTTTCTCCATAATTAATACTTTTGTGAGCCATATAAAGATTATGTCTCAAGCGCTCGTTTCTGTTATTATTCCCGCTTACAATGCAGGAGAATTTATTGAAACAACAATAAAAGGAATTGTTGAGCAGCATTACTCACATTGGGAACTCATAATAGTGGATGACGGTTCAACAGATGATACCCCAGAAAAGATAAAGCCATATTTAAAAGATCCTCGAATACAATATTTACATCAGAAAAATTCAGGCGTTTCGCAAGCTAGAAATCTAGGCTTTAAAAACTCGAGTGGAAATTTCATTGCTTTCCTGGATGCAGACGATTGCTGGTTGCCGGATAATATTTCAGAAAAAGTCAAAAAATTTGAATCCGGTCAGGAATATGGTTTGGTTCATTCAGACATGAAAGTTGTGGACGAATATCTAAATGAAACCGGAGAAACACTAACGGGTAATGAAGGTTTTTTGTTGGATGAGTTACTACTTTCGAAAGGTTGCTCTATCCCCGCTCCTTCAAGCATATTGGTAAAAAGAGAAGTCGTTGCTATGGTGCAAGGTTTTGATACAAACTTATCGACTTCAGCTGATTTGGATTTTTTTCTAAGAGTAGCTCAATTATTTAAAATCGGGCGAGTTGATAAAGCTTTAGGTCTTTACCGGAAACACCCTAACAACATGCATCTGAATATTCAGCGTATGGAGAAGGACAATTTGTATGTATATCAAAAAGCTGAACGAAATAACATGTTCCACTCTACTTGGTTTAAGAGACGCTGCTTTTCAAATATGTATATGATTTTAGCCGGTTCGTGGTGGATCAATGCCTCCAATAAAAAGAAAGGCTTAGAGTATATTTTTAAATCGGTGTGGATGTATCCTCCGGCTGTACTTAAATTGCTTAAAAAGTTGAAACCGTTTAAGCCAAGTAAATAGCTTGATGCTGATCTATCATTTTCGATAAATGAAAATTTTCACTTACTTCTTTATGTGCATTTTGTCCTAGCTTTTGCTTTAATGTGGGTTGATCCAATATCCTCTGAATCGCGTTTCTAATCTGTTTCGAGTTTTTGTAATCCACCAACAAACAATTTTGCTCGTGTTGTAAAATACTGTTGCCAATACCTGACTTAGTAAACACACAAGCGCAAGATGCCATCATTGCTTCAATGTATATTTGCCCAAAAGCTTCAGAATGATCATCAACAGGCACATGTACAAATACATCAAAGCATTTATACAATGCAGCGATATCCAATTCAAATTCTATTTCTTGATAGGCCACAGTGGGAAGTTGATGTAACTTCATTTGAAGCTCGACTTTATAATCTCCATTGGCATTCGCTAAAACTAGTTTTAGATTTTTATTATTATTCCACAATTCAATAAATGCATCAATTATATACTGAACTCCCTTCCATTCTGTAAAGCGACTAATAACTCCAATGACTTTTTGCTGTTGTTGTATATTCCATTTAGATTTTAATGCCTGAATCCGCTTATCCGATATATTGACAAAATCATTTTCCTCAATACAATGATGAATAATACTCACCTTATCGCCTTTCACTTTTTCTCTATCCATTAATACCCTTTTGACTACTTCACTCACTGCAATGATATGGGTAGAGCATTTGTTGATCAAACGATCGTATTTTATAGCGTGTGGATGATAAACATGATGATAGGTAGAATGGTGTCGAGTATAGATTCGATTTTCAACACCTGCTAGTTTTGCAGCCAACATTGCTGTTAACGAAGCATCAAACAGATGAGCATGAACCACTTTTGGTTTTTCTTTAATAAACAACATCAACAACTTAAATAAAATGAACGGTAGGTCTAATTTACTCTTGAAAGAAATATTTATGACTTTGATATTTTTGCTTTTTAGAAAATCGGAGAACTTTGAAGGCCCCGGATTCAGCAAAATATAAGTTAGATCTATTTTCGATTTGTCTAAGCCATCAGTAAGCCATGCAAAGCCCTGACTGTATTCCAGTTTGGAAATTATAATAAATACTTTTCTTCTAGTTCCCATTATTAATTTCAGTATCAATAATAGCTTTTAATCGTTCTGCTTGATGAGTTCGTGAATATTGTGCAATCAATTCTTCATTTCGATTGCTCTCAAGACTACCATTACTTACCCAAACTTGATACCACTGATAAAGCCAATCGCACACTTCTTCTGCACTATTAGCAATCACCCCTGTATTGGTACTTAAAACTGTTTCATCCATAACATTACCGTCACCCGGAGCAATCATAAGATTAGCTCCGCTGGCAATAAAATCAAATAATTTGGTGGTATAAATTCCTTTGTATCCTTTCCACCCACAATGCACAATCACATGCGATTGCATTGCAATAAGAGCCGCCTCAGTAGTCGTCTTTCTTTCATACTCAATAATCACGTCCGTTGGCAAATTAGATTTGAGCCTATGACTCACTAAAGGAATCGAATTAACTCCCAGCAAAATGACATTCACGCTTGAAGCATTTTCGAGCCTTTGATAAAACAGATTAAATCCATTTGAGAAGATTGATAAATCTTGAGCCGGATAATAAGTTCCACTAAATAAAATACTGAACGCATTGAATTTTCTGATCTCGTTTTTGTTTGCATACAATTGCTCATTAAACCCATTGCGAATGGTTGAGCATTTTTTACCCGAAAATTTATGAATAAATTCAGCTATGGGTTCACTTACCGTAGTGATGAGATCAGCTTGTTGAATCCAACGATGAACATAATATCGTTTGATGGAATTTAATATCCGAACATTCAAAGGTAAACTCATGTGCTCTTTTAATTCATCATTGTGCCATAGATCTCTCATATCTACCTGAAGCTTTATTCTGAATTTACTTGAAAGGTAAGCGCCCAGCTTTATCATATTCAATGGTGGAGAACTAACTATGATAAGATCATACTCATTCTGACTGCACAACCTCTCAGCATAGCGATAAAAGGATCGGTGTGCATCTGATTCACTATTAAGATTACCGGTGGCATTTAAAAAGAGATGGGATAAGCTACTTAAAATACCAGTGGGAGCGCTCATGTATTTAAATTGGTAAAGCGAATGCCTTTTTGATGGAAGATAATGCACATCGTAGCGTTCGCCTTTCTTAATTTCTATCTCAGATTGATCTTGAACAAGCAACTGACTCCAAGAACCTTTTTGTCCATTAGCAAAATGGCGTGTAACAACTGTGATGGAATGATACTTTGAAAGACATTCTGCCCAAGAAAAAGTACGATCACTGCTGACTACATTGATGTGTGGAAAATAATATGAGAGCAGCAATATTCTCATGAAAGCGAAAATGTCTCTAGAAAATTAGCACTTATTATGGTTCTAAATGTATCGCATTGCCGAGCATCAATTCCTTTTTCACTTAGAAGAGCCACACTGCGCTGAAATTCTTTTTGCCATGGCTCTGTTTGAATCCAATTATTCTGTGGAGGAGCAAAGCCAATTTTGTCTATTCGATTGTAGATTTCATAAGGTAAATCCTCTCTCATGCTTTCTCGTAAAATGTACTTGGTACGGCCATTCTTATAAATCAACTCATCAGGAATGGCAAATGCAAATTCAATTAATTTGTGATACGTAAAAGGCAATCGTACTTCTACGCTAGCGGCCATTGAGTTTCTATCGGCATAGCGCAGTAGTTCTGCTAAAGTTGTAGTAATAGAATATTTTAACTGCTCCTTTAGTGTAGTCCCATTCTGATAAACCGATCTCTTAATTCCCAATGGAATTAAAATTGGATCCAATAAAAACATCCATCCTACCGAAACGTTATTGCCAATTGCTCTTAATGTTTTTGATTCATGCTTAAATCTTTTCCAATCTCCTCTGCGGTAAGCATCCCAAATTGAATAGTATCTTAAATTGTCGTAGCCCGCTAAGAACTCATCAGCTCCTTGCCCATCTAATAATACGATAACTTCATTTGCTCTTACACTTTGCATGACTTCATACTGAGCAAAAATGCTGGATGAACCAATTAAAAATTCCTGATGCCAGAGTAATTTTTTTAATAGATCAAGCATTGCATTCGCTTGAGGAAGAATCGAAATGTTCTCAACTCCGGTTTTTTGAACTACTTTTTCAATCCATACTCCTTCATCCTTTTCAGCTCCTGGAAATCGGGCCGAAAAAGTTTTATACTTTAATTTCGATTGTTTTGAAACAGAACAAACAATGGAAGAAGAATCTATTCCACCAGACAAACTACTACCTACAGTTACATCAGAACGCAATCTTCGCTGTACGGATTGATCAAACAACTCTCTGAAGTGATCTATATAGTCCTGTTCATTGGTATAATGTACTTTCTTGGAGAGATCAATCTCCCAGTAGGTTCCTATTTGTTTGTTCCCGTTCTGAATCGACATCCATGAAGCAGCCGGCATACTTTCCACTTGTTTAAAGCATGTTCCATGATGATATAAAATTTCACCGCTGAATAAGTAATTTGAGACTCGATCTAAATCGACTTTCAAATTCATATACGGGAAAAAAGATTTTATTTCTGAGCCAAAGAGAAAATAATTATCAGAAAGTACATAATACAATGGCTTTTCCCCAACTCGATCACGAGCTAAAAATATTTCCTTTGTTTGCTGATTGTAAATAGCGAACGCAAACATGCCATCTAACTTTTTCAAACAATCTTTCCCATATATTTTGAACAATTGTATTAATACTTCGGTGTCGCTTTGAGTTTTAAAGTTCACACCTTGCTTTATCAAATCTTCTCTTAATTCTATATAGTTATATATTTCTCCATTGAAAACGATGCTCAGATTTGAATCTAAGTGCATGGGTTGTCCTGCATCCGAACTTAAATCTATAATGGCTAAACGTTGATGAGCTAATCCTACGTTCCGGACTTGATTTATCCAAACTCTTGATTCATCGGGCCCTCTATGGGCTATTGATTGGCTCATCGCCTTAAGAACTGCATGATCTACAACTTGATCATCAAATCGAATTATTCCACAAAATCCACACATGTTGGTTCTAAAAGTAGTGTAAATACTTAGTTAAATAAAAGGCTCTAGTAATCAAACTTCTCTATCAGAAATTTCTTTAATGATGGTAGCCGGCACCCCCCCGATAATCACGTTATCGGGAAAAGATTTTGTTACGACTGCATTGGCTCCAACGATCACATTGTTTCCTAAAGTAACTCCGGCTAAAATGGCAGCGCCATTTCCAATCCAACAATTCGACCCAATTTCTACAGATGCAACATCATATTCCGATAAAGAACCGGGTTTATGATTACCGGTTTGAATGCAAATATTATACGCCCATATGGTCCCTTTGCCAATTTTTAAGGTTGTACCATCAAATACCGTAATGTATGTACCGCCACTACTCAAGAAATTTGCCTTAACCACTTCGTCTTCCATTTCAATACGTTCAAAGCCTTGTACTTTATTGGTAAAGTGGATTAGAAAAGGTATTTCGGAATGTATGCGTAACACTCGCTGAAAAAACCAACAAACAAAAAGATAGCCCAACTTGTATCGAACATAATATGGGCGATTAATCCATTTAAAATAATTTCGTAACAAACCCAATGACATTTACTTAAACAGTTTATTTAATACAGGAATCTTCAGCACTAACTTATTAATTAAATCTACTTCAATGATACGCACTTTATATATAATAAGATATGATGCCAATAGATAAAATGGCGACACACATACCAGGAACCATACATTGGTCATCCAAAAAGTATACATCAAGTGCACCATACAGCACAGAATGATTGCAATTGATAAGATTTTCAAAAACGAAATCACGTCAAATAAGTCATGTAATCTGCAATTCAAAATCTGACTCTGTTTTTTGGCCAAGATATATGCGAATACGAATAAAAACACTATAAAAGCAGCTGCGCTACCCGCTATTCCAAAGTGTTTTATAAAGAAATAATTTAGTCCCAAATTGAGAATTACCAACCAAACAATATTGTAAAAAATAAATTTTGTCTTTCCCGCGATAACAATCACGTCTTGAAAATCATTAATCCGAATTAGTAAGGAAAGATTAAAGATTGAAAATACCAAAGCACTCTTTGCATAGTTTTCTGTCAAATAAGATTGAACCAATGGCTGGGAGAAAAACAACAGAAAAACCAGAATCGGATATATAATAAATGCAGAATGGATGATGGCCTTTTTCTTCAGTCGAATAATTTCTGCTTTGTTATTCCCCATAAATAGGCGGGCTACTTCAGGCATTACTATTGCACTGATAGATCCATATAACCCGGCTACAAATGGCACTTCAAAAGCTCCGGCTCTATAAATCGCATAATCAGTTGTTGAAAGTAAGGAACTGATCATTACACCATCAATGAAAAAAACCGATCGTTCAACCACTGAAGATAAAGTTAAAGGCGCAGCAGTACCTAAAATTTCTTTACGCAATTTTTTGTCCATCTGATTTACATTTCTAACCTCTGGTGGAATGGAAAAATAAAACATGAGCAATTGAATCAAACCGGCAATTCCAATCCCTATAACCAATATCTCTACTGAATTATAGAACTGAATAGCAATAAAGATAAATGCTACTTTAATTAAGTTACTGATGATTAAAAGTTTGGTTTGTTGTTTTGCCTTTCCTAAAAAAATCAATACCGACATTAAAACAGGAATAGGTACTTGAGTAAACATAAACAGAAAAGAAAGAAACAATAAATTATCAATCTTTGGATTGCTAAAGGAATATTCGAGAATAGGAGCCGATAGAAACAAAATAACTACTGATAAAAGAGCCAGCAGTCCGCTGATTCGCATCAGAGTTGAAAAAACATTACGTATAGAGTCCTGATATTTTGCCAGGTATAAATTACTAACCTGATTCAGATTAAAGGTAAATATGGTTTGCAAGAATCCGGTTACAATTAACACCTGTCCGTAGGAACCATAATCCTCGTAGCTCATTGCCCGCACTAAATACGGAAGCATTAAAAAATTGATGAGAATGTTTATTCCATTCCCTATGGTTAAAAAAAGAACTTGAGATGTTTTACTGTTGGTCATTTGTATTAATGCTCTTGCTTTTTGTAAACCAATACAGCATTATATCCAATCCATTTAAATATTTTATATTGTCCAAACCTTACTTCTGCATTCATCCATCTTTTCTTTGATTGTAAACTCCATTTTGGGAAAAGTGTAAAGAAGATTTGAACCACAGGATTAAATTGAGTGGTAGCATCTACTACCTTAGTATACAAACCACTTTTTTCAATTTGATTTTTCCATTTAGATGTTCCCCATTGAATAAGCTCAGCGAAATAATGCGGATAAGCTCCATGAGGAGGTGGAAATGGAAAATGACGCAACATGCTTTTATTATTTTGTACATCTTCTCTTTCAAATTCGGAATCAGAACTATGTTTTTTCTTAAGCCACTTGCCTATTGACCTACTGTACACTCGTTCTATTAAATAAAGATAATAGTAGATCAAAGCATAAAACTTATCAAATCGAGAAGGGACTACACAAAAATGATACGCTCCTGGTTTTAGAACTCTATATATTTCCTTAAATGCTTTGCTTCTATCGGGCACATGTTCCATTACAAAATTTGAATACACAAAATCAAAACTATCGTCTGGAAAAGGTAGTTCTTCAGCTGAACATCCTTCGACTCTTACATTGGAAACGCCTAATTGAGCCAGAAACTCACGCGTGCGATCCAAACCAATTGCATGATCTTCGCTTGAAGCATCTTCCAAATCAGTAGAAACTACATGATCGAATACCTGCGACAAGAAAGCAGAATGATATCCTAAACCACAGCCCAACTCAAGGCAATTAGGTAGTTTTTCTTTTGGAAAGTAGGAATAATATTGATTGAATTCGTAGAACCTTCTGTCAAAATAACCCGGCCAAATTTCATGATTGCCATAGGCCATTTTGCTCAGCTTTCTTATTTCATCAAATTTCGATTCTAAATTCATAAATCAGATAGAAGGCAAATTTAATCTAATCTGCGTTATCGAATCAGGTGAATAATTATATTTTTGTTGCTTCAATTAACATTGAATGAGTCAAGTGCCTTCTATATCATTGGTAATACCTCTCTATAACGAAGAAAAAGTTTTTTCAGACTTAATCACGAGATTAAATCAACTGATTCAACAATTTCCGGATTCCATAGAAGTCGTTCTAGTGGATGATGGCAGCAAAGACAATACCGCTGAATTGATGCAAGCACTCTCGCTTTCTAATCCTCATTATACCAGCTTATTTCTTTCACGCAATTTTGGACATCAAGTTGCACTATCGGCAGGACTTGCACATTGTCGGGGCACTAAAGCAATTATGGTATTGGATGGTGATTTACAGGACCCACCTGAATTATTAGATTCCTTCTATTCAAAATTGAACGAAGGCTATGATGTAGTATATGCTGTTAGAAAGAAAAGGAAAGAGGGTATCATAAAGAAAATGTGCTATCATCTTTACTACCGCTTATTGGGAAATATATCATATATAAATCTACCGGTTGACAGCGGTGACTTTTGTTTGATGAGCAGAAGGGTGGTAGATGTAATAAACAAAATGCCCGAAGAAAGCAGATACATTAGAGGGATGCGTTCTTGGGTAGGATTCAAGCAAATTGGGATTGAATACGATCGGGATGAACGGCTTGCCGGAAAAACCAAGTACAATTTATCCATGCTTTTCAAATTGGCATATAATGGCATATTCAATTTTTCGGAAATACCCATAAAGTTTATCAGCCGATTAGGAATACTTTCTATCATCGTTTCTATGGGTTATTTGGCTATGGTACTATTCAAAAAGTTTTTTTCCGACCAAGTACCCACCGGTTTTACGGCATTAATTGTTGCTATTGTACTTTTTAGTGGCGTTCAGCTGATTTCGATAGGAATAATTGGAGAATATGTACTTCGAATTTTCTTCCAGGTTAAACAACGACCGATCTTTTTACTTAAATCAAAAATTGAAGACGGGAACGAACAAACAAGTTCTCCTGTAGCACAAACCAATAGCAATGTTTAATTTACTCAGAAAGTTTTTTTCAAACATTAATGCCATCATCATTGCTGGCTTAATTTTGCGTTTGGTGTTCATTCTTTTTGGAGCAAAAATTTATTTCGGAAGAGAGAATATTTTTGTTGATGGCGACACTTGGGCTTGGCTTACTTGTATGCAGAACCTATTTGACCACGGTACATATACGTTAGATGCATCTCATGAATATGGTTACTTTGTTCGAACGCCAGGGTATGGTTTTTTTATGGGTATATTTTATTTCATCTCCGGAAAAAATTGGGA
>Ga0116143_10004314_pt1 | contig 13571 bp, 6 predicted proteins | sample AD_UKC034_MetaG_FD_89745 | JGI IMG/M metagenome (GOLD analysis project Ga0116143, IMG submission 89745) | Active sludge microbial communities of municipal wastewater-treating anaerobic digesters from USA - AD_UKC034_MetaG | ecosystem: Engineered > Bioreactor > Anaerobic > Digestate | place: USA...
AATTTCCCCATGACCCAAAGAAACCCCGAGTCAAACTGCTCGGCACCGGCGGCACCATTGCCAGCCGGCTCGATTATCGCACCGGGGCGGTGATCCCGGCGTTTTCGCCGGGTGAATTGTACGGTTCAGTTCCGGAGTTGGCGGAAATTTGCAATCTCGAGACCGAAAAACTCTACGGTGTGTTCAGCGAAAACATGGGGCCAGAGCAATGGCGCGGAACGGCCGAGGCGATCGGCCGGGAGATTGAAAAAGGCGTGCAAGGCATCGTCATCGGCCACGGCACCGACACCATGCACCACACCGCCGCTGTTCTCTCTTTCATGGTGCAGGACTCTCCGGTACCGATCGTCATGGTCGGCTCGCAGCGCTCCAGCGACCGGCCTTCTTCTGATGCCGCCCTTAACCTCATTCACAGCGTCAAAACTGCGGCCGAAAGCGATATCGCCGAGGTGATGGTCTGCATGTTCGGCCCTACCTCCGACGTTTATGGTCTGCTGCACCGCGGCACCCGGGTGCGCAAGATGCACTCCAGCTATCGATCGACCTTCCGCACCATCGGCGACATTCCCCTGGCCATGGTCAGCCGCGATGTCATCACTCCCCTGCGGAACGACTATCGCCGCCGGCGCAACGACCGGCAGGTCCACCTTGACACCGCCTTTGAAGAAAAGGTCAGCATCGTCTATTACTATCCCAACATGCAACCGGATATCATCGAAGCGCTGATCGACAACCACTACCGCGGCATCGTCATCGCCGGCACCGGACTCGGACACGTGAACAAACCGCTCTATCCGGTGCTCAAAAGAGCCAATGAATGCGGCATTGCCGTCTTTATGACCGTGCAAACCCTGTGGGGTTATGTGCAGATGTACGTCTACGAAACCGGGCGGGAAATCATGGAACTCGGCGTGGTACCGGCGGCAAACATGCTGCCGGAAGTGGCCTACGTCAAACTGGGCTGGGCGCTTGGCCACACAAAAGATCTGCAGCAGGTCAAAGAGATCATGTTGACCCCCATTGCCGGCGAAATCACCGAACGCGAACCCTCCAACGGCTATCTGATCCTGCAGGGCAACATTCCCGAGGTGGAGGAGTTTATCTCTCGCTACCGAAAATAGGGTGAGTCGGAAACCGATAGGATAACAGCTGCACCTTTCGCTTGAATGTTGCAAATAGACAAATGCTCCGGCTCCGCACCACCGCGGAGATCCGGAGCATTCTTTTATTTGCCTGCCATTCTGCAGCGAACGGCGTTTTCACCTTTGATCGTTCCGGCCGCGTTTTACCGTCGCGTCAACAAACTGACAGAAGCTGTGGAACGCGACACATCAAAGGCGGTCGCGCTGTAACTCTTCAGGTAGCTGGCTTTCGAGGTAAAAGTGTACTCGCAGCGGATAAACTGAGACTGAAGCAGATACTCCCGGTATCTGGTGCTATAATTGAGTTGGTACCAGTTGAGTGAATAGCTGATGATCGGCAGATCGCGCAATTCGATCGACCATTTTTTGCTCCACAGAGAATTGTCCTGCAGACCATCGATGCGCACATGTTCGATCGAACGATAGTCCAGAGCCAAGGTGCAGGTTACCTTGTAAGCATAGACCCAGCCTGAGGGATCAACCTGATTTTTCTCGCTGGTGAAAGATCGACCGGCAAAGGTCGGCTTTGGCAAATCATCGCCCAGCATGATAAAAGCATCGTTTTTCTCTTCCCGGGTTCCATCGTCGTTCAAAACCTGCATGACCACGTATTGAACACTAAAGTTAACCGTTGCCAGGCTCTGGGCAAATTTGAGCAAATCGACTACCGGCACATTCATCGCGTTGCTGACCAGGTTGCCGACGCGGACGACGAGATCGCCCGGTGGGCAATCTTGCGGGACTTTGGCCAGGATATCGCCGTCCTTCCAGCTGACGACGATCAAATCGGTCTCCTTGATCGTCACCCGCGATTTGCCGGACTCGAAAACGCCAAAGAACTCGCCGCGGACGCGCAGCGTATCGCCGTAGACCGGCAAAAAATTGAAAACGTCGACGCCATCTTCTATGCGGACTTCGGTGATCCGTGGCACGCGCACCTTGCTCTTGAACGGCCATTCGTTGCTTTTGATCTTCCCGACCTGCACCCATAAAACCGTTCCGGTCGCTCCTGCGGGCGAATAGACCGAAATCTGCGTATCGCTCCACGAACTGTAGTTGGTGGCAGCCACTCCGCCGAAAAAGACCTGGCTCGTGCCGCGGGTTTGACCGAAATGTTCACCCTGGATGGTGACATAAGTATTCGGATAACCGCTGTCCGGCGAGACGGCGGTGATTTTCGGTTTGGCATCGAGGGTGAGTTGGATCTGCGGCAATTCGATCATTTTTTGAGTCGGCTGGCTCCAATCGATGTTGACGCTAAAATCGGCTGAATCGAGATGGGCGAATGTTTGCTCCGAATAGTTGTAAAAAACCCTCAGTTCGCTGGCCCCTGGATAGAGGCGATAGAGGTAACACGTGCCGTTATCGCCCGTATTCGCGCTGCGCCTGGTGCGGTAGGTTTCGCCGCCGATTTTGAGGATGTTCTGGGCAGCGGCGCCTTTGACCGGTTTTTTGTCCTGATCGACGATGGTCACCTTGCCGTTGTAGCTCCAGCCCAGCGGTTCGAGGGCGGCGGAGAGCTTTTTTGCCTCATCTGCGCCTTTGCCGGCCAGCGCGGTGCTGATATTCTGACGCAATTCGTTGATATCGCGCGGACCCTGTGCCAGCACGGCCAGCGCATCGCTCAAAGAGAAATTGACGGCCGGCACTTTGCTGGTCGGATACGATTTGGTGTCGAAGGTCTTGATGACCCGTTTTGCCGGATCGCGGGTCAGGCTGATCAGGCAGCCGGCGCCAAAGCCCTCCTGGCTCGGGTAATCGATCCGGTCGGGCAGGGTGCCGAACAGCTGGCTGAAATAGTTGACCGACGAGAGATTGAACAAATCGTGTTGGTCCAGATCGCCGCTTACCAGGTACTGCGAAACATAGGCATACTCTTCCAGCAGATAAACCCGTCCTTCGTGGTAATAACCGACATCGTGGTTGATGCTGCCGCCCAATCCCCAGAGGCTTTTCGGCATACGGTTGTAGATCTCCATATACCGATTGTAGCCGCATAGCACGTGGTTCATATAGTGGCCGGTTTCATGCGCGATACTGATCAGAGGGGCATCGGGATTGAAAAAAAAGACCGCGTTCTTGCCGACTACCCAGTTATCAAATGCCTGGTAGTAATTTTTATCGCTGGGGCGAACGTCATATTTGAGGTTGCCGCGGATTTGCTGCCGCGCTGCTGTGCTGATCGTCGTTGGCAACTGGTTGAGCCAGATATCGACGACTTGCTGCACCGTGTTGTACTGATTGGTCTGCTTGATCCAATTGGAAGAACCGGATTTCATTTTGTTGATGGCAAAAATCTTGCTGTCCGGCGGTTGATAGGCACCCGCAACTGCCTTTTGCAGTTTGGGTGAAAACGCTGCCAGCGGATAGACCGCTTCGCTGTCCTCAACTGCGCTCTCCAACATGGTCCACCAGCCGATATTGCCGTCGTTTTTATGGATGGCCGCGTTGTCGATTTCGCCGTAATAGAACAGCGTGGTCCGCTCCTCCGGGTCCACGGAAATGCGGATCTCGACCTCGCCGGTGCCGATATAATCAACATAAAAGGGCTCAGCAGCATCGATTGTCAGCGCCGGGCCATCGGCAATTGAAAAAACCCGGAACTTGCCGCTGCCGCCTTGCGGAAAATGAAAGGTACAACCGCTTATCGGATCGTCGATAGCGATCGGCTGACTACCGGCAACGGTGTACTCCTGGAAATCATCGAGTTTCCATTCCCCAAGCTCGACGGCGGACGGGCTGTTGGGACTGTTTTTGTGACAACCCAAAACCAACAACGCAACGAAAAAGAGCACAACTGCATGGCGCAACATAGACACTCCCTTCCGATCCGTAACATCCCTGACTGAGTTGCCATGGTTAGCGAAAACCTATCTGTTGTCGTAGAGGCAACCGGGGAATCCCAGCCTCCCGCAGCCCAGATAGACATTGCCTGGCTCAATGCCGGTAAAACCGTTTGCTTGTGCAAGAGTAAAAAGGGGCTATAGAATGCTGCTGCCGTCGCGCATCGACAGCCCTTTTTCGTGTTTGATCATCCTCGATTCATTCTGCATCGGCATATGCGCTGCCAAAAACTTAAAGGCTGCATCATTTGGTAAAAAAAGTGATATTGGCAATGACACTCGAAATATCAAATGCGGTCGCAGTAAAACTTTTAACACCGATAGATTTTGATGTAAAAACATAGCTGCAGCGAACCAACTGCGATGCAGACATGTCTCCTCGCGCCCCTGTGCTGTAACGGACTTGTTTAAAGTCAGGATCATAATATTGCAGGGGAATATTCTTGATTTCGACCGAGTAGTTCGTGCACTTGGTGCTATAGTCTTCAACGCCGTCTACGCGCAGGCTCGCGATCGAGCGATAGTCAGGCGCCAGCGTACCGCTGATTTTGTAATAGTATCGCCAGCCGACTTCATTGACCTGGTTCTTTTCGCTGACAAAAGCGCGGCCGGCAAAAGTTGGTTTTGGCAAATCATCGCCCAATGGAAGAAAAAAGGCTAACTCTGTACCTCGGGAGCCGTCATCATAATTGACTTGCATGGTGAAGGTCTGGATGTTGAACTTGATCGATTGGAGGCTCTGGGCATATTCGAGCACATCGAAAACCGGTACATTCACCGCGTTGCTGATCAGAGTGCCAAGGCGGACGACGAGATCGCCCGGCGGGCAATCCTGCGGGACTTTCGCCAGGATATCGCCATCGCTCCAGCTGACGATGATCAAATCGGTCTCCCCGATCGTCACCCTCGATTTGCCGGATTCAAAGACGCCAAAAAACTCACCTCGAATGCGCAGCGTGTCGCCGTAGATTGGCAAAAAATTGCTAACATCCACGCCATCTTCCATGCGCACTTCAGTGATCCTCGGCACGCGCAACTCGCTCTTGAACGGCCATTCGTTGCTCTTTTTCTTGTCGACCTCTACCCACAGAACTGTTCCGGTCGCTCCTTCCGGCGAGTAAACGGTAATTTCAGTATCAGACCACCAATTGTAGTCGGTCGCCGCTACTCCGCCGAAAAAGACCCGGCTGGTGCCGCGGGTTTGGCCGAAATGTTCACCATTGATCCTGACATAGGTTTTGGGATAGCCGCCGTCCGGCGAGACCGCAGTGATTTTCGGCTTGGCATCGATGTTGATCTGAATCTGCGGCAACTCGATCGACTGGTTGGTCGGTTTGCTCCAATCGATATTGATGGCAAAATCGGCCGAATCCAGATGGGCGAACTCTTGCTCCGAATAGTTGTAAAAAACCCTCAGTTCGCTGGTCCCCGGATAGAGGCGATAGAGGTGGCAGATGCCGTCATCGCTCGCGTTCAAGGTGCGTCTGGTGCTGTAGGTTTCGTTGCCGATTTTGATGATGCTCTGGGCGGCGGCGCCTTTAACCGGTTTGTTATCCTGATCGACGATGGTCACCTTGCCGTGATAGCTCCAGCCCAACGGTTCGAGAGCGGCGGACATCTTTTTCGTCTCGTCAGGGCCTTTTCCGGCAAGCGCGGTGCTGATCGTCTGGCGCAATTCGTCGATATTGCGCGGACCCTGCGCCAGCACGGCGAGAGCGTCGCTCAAGGAAAAATTGAGGACGGGTACCTTGCTGGTCGGATAGTTCGTGGTGTCGAAGGTTTTGATGATTTGTTTCGATGCGTCGCGGGTCAGGCTGATCAGACAGCCGGCGCCAAAACCCTCCTGGCTTGGATAATCGATTCGATCGGGTTTGGTGCCGAACATCTGGCTGAAATAGTTGGTGTTGGCCACATTAAAAAGATCGTAACGGTCCACCTCGCCTGTAATCAGATATTGCGAGACATAGGCGTATTCTTCCAGCAGATAAACCCTGCCCTCGTGATAGTAGCCCAGATCATGCGTGATGCTGCCGCCCAGGCCCCACAATTTGGCAGGCATGAGCTTGTAGATTTCTATGTAGCGGTTGTATCCGCACATCACGTGGTTCATATAGTGGCCGACTTCGTGGGCAATGGTCACCAGTCCGGCATCGGATTGGAAAAAAAAGACCGCATTTTTGCCGACCACCCAGTTGTCGAACGCCTGGTAGTAATTTTTGTCACTTGGGCGTACATCGTAGCTGAGGTCACCCCGGATTTGTTGACGCGCTTCTGTACTGATCGATGCCGGCAACTGGTTGAGCCAGACGTCGATAACTTGCTGCACTGTGTTGAACTGATTGGTCTGTTTGATCCAATCTGAAGAGCCGGCTTTTATTTGGTTGATTGCAAAAACCTTGCTGTTCGGTGGTTGATAACCTCCGGCAGCGGCTTTTTGCAGTTTGGTGGAAAAAGCTGCCAGCGGATAAACCGCTTCGCTGTCCTCGACTGCGCTCTCCAACATGGTCCACCAGCCGATATTGCCGTCGCTCTTGTGGATGGCCGCATTGTCGATCTCGCCGTAATAGAGAAGCGTGGTCCGCTCTTCCGGGTCCACGGGAATGCGGATCTCGACCTCGCCGGTGCCGAGATAGTCGACATAAAAGGGCTGCGAGGTATCGATTCCCAGCTCCGGGCCATCGGCAATGGAGAAAACCCGGAACTTGCCGCTGCCGCCTTGCGGAAAATGAAACGTACAACCGCTGATTGGATCGTCGATGTCGAGCGATTGACTTCCGGCAACGGTGTACTCGCGAAACTGATCGAATTGCCACTCACCCGATTCGACCGTGGAAGGACTGTTGGGGCTGTCTTTCTGACAACCCATAAGCAACAGCACAACAAACAACAACAGAGAATACTTTTTCATGGATCAATCCTTTCCTGTCCTGCTCCAGTGATGATTCGCCGCAGCGCGCCGATGTAATGAAAGAGTAAAAAGGGAGCAAGGCCGCAACCCGACGCGACTGAGCTTGGCCGCAGGGACAGGTGGGCCGCCATTCCTCCGCCTTAAAATAGGGAAAAAAAGCCCAAGTGCAGAGGCAATTTTTCGCCGGGCAACCAGAGAAATTTTGTTAACAAAGCTCCATTGCGGTGCACGGGCACTCGACTCAACGCCAGCCGTTTACAGCACCGTGGTGCGGATACCGTAGGGGTCGACATTGAAATCGAAAAATCGCGCCCTGTCGTTGGGGGGATTTTCTTCGAGGTTTTGCCGAATGCGTTGTGCATCAGCGCCATTGGCGGTGACCAGTAGCAGAAATCCGCCGCCGCCGGCACCGAGCAATTTGGCGCCAATCGTCCAGGTCGACACACGATCGAGAATCGCCTCGATTTCGGGCGTCGTGGAACCGCTGTCCAGCCTTTTGTTGCATTCCCAGGCGGCACCGATTTTGGCGCCGAAATCATCCAGACGGCGGTGGTCGAGATCCTCTTTCATCGCCAATGCCAGTTCTTTCAATTCATCCAGAGTCTGCAGCACCTGCCGTTCGCGGTTGAGATAGCGGCCGATAATCTGGCGCAGGATATTTTTGGCCATGCGGCGTTGGCCGGTGTAATAGAGCAAAAAGCGATCGCCGGGCCGCACGCCCGGAGGAACCAGCGTGGTCCAGGACAAAACAGGATCCTGCTGATATCCGGGAGCGGTTTGGATCAACTTGACGCCGCCGGCCGCACCGCCGATCTGATCCTGCCAGCCGCCGCCGGTGGTCATCAACTGCTCCATGGCGCTGGTCCGCGCGAACAGTTCATCGCGGGGGATCTCCCTGCCGGTCAATCGACCCAGAGTGGCGATAATACCGGCGCCGAGAATACTCGAAGTACCCAGCCCTGAACCGGCAGGCAAAGCGCTAAACAGAGTCAAATCGACGCCGCCGCCGAACCGGGTAAAAAATGTGCGCAAATCGCCATCCACCTCGGCCGGCACCAATCCGGAAGCCACAAAAGCGGATTTGGGCAAGGAACACCAGTCCGTTGGGTCGTGGAAATCAAACAACTCGGCAAAACCGCGGATCACCGCGCTGGCGCCGAGATCGATCGAATTGATGCGGATCACTGGTTCGGCATTGCGCTTGGCGATCACCTGGATCGGATATTGGCCGTTCAGGGTAACCGCAGCGTTGAGCACTGTACCGCCGAGATCGAAACAAACCGGCGGCGTATCGGACCAACCGCCGGCGAAATCGAGCCTCGCCGGCACCACCGTCCATACCACCTCATCGGTGCGGATGCGCAATTTTTCACAATCGGCGCGAGTGTCGAAATGCGCCACTTCGGCGTCAACTGCCGAGCGGATGTCGGCAAAGGCGCGATCCTGCCATTCTTGTGCCTGGCGCAGGGCGGCGGGATTGCTGCTGCGTTCAGCCCGGCGCCGGACAAACATGTACAAGAGGTATTCGAGATGAGCCCGCCGGGTAAAGCCGTTGGTCGCGGACAACAGCCGCGACAATCCCAGGGCAATGCCTTCCTCGTCTTCCGGTGAGCGGCAAAGCTGCAACAGCTCCTCGAGAGAGGCAGGATCGTTATCCGCTTCCCCTGCCTGCCAGAGTGCGACTGCCGCGCGGCGCGAAATTTCCGCCGACTGTTCCAACAGCCGCTGCTGATTCACCTGCGCGAGAACCTCTTGCATCGACAATCGCGGCGCTCCGGGATCATCGACCCTGCCTTCCGCCAAAGGCAAAGCGGATTCCACCGCAATCCGCGGATCCAATGAGCGCGGAAAAAGTCGAGCCGTCCACAACTCCTGTTCGACACCCGCAGGCCACAGCTGCCGGTCGGATAACCCGAACAGAGAGCGCATTTCAGACCACGGACGATTGCAAAAGGTTGCCTGCTGATCATTTTTGAACGAATCGTCGATGCCGTATAAAACCGCTGTCCAGTCGTGCTCGCCGATAGGCAACAGGGCCAACCCCAGACCGCGGGACAACCGAATCGGTCCACACCCGGCCGGCAGTCCGGTGAGCAGATTTTCGCCTTCGAGCTGTATCAGGCTGTCGAGAATGCAGCCTTCGATGAGCGCAGGACTTTCGGCGGCGATCGCCGAGTTTTCGATAAACGTATTAAAGATGAAACAATTCTTCAGGTGCGGAAACAAACGGGCGTTGGAACGGCTGCTGTTGCGAAAATTGCATAAAGCAGCGGCTGTGGTCAGCGTATAATAGTTTTGCAGCAGCTCGCGGCTGCGGCCAATGTGAAAAAAACCACAGAAGTGCAGCAAAGAGACTGAAAACCCGATCCCGTGCAGCGGTTTGCCACCCGGCAAGTCGGATTTGCCCATCACCGCGAAAAGAATTTGATGGTAGAGATTGTCGTTGCGCTCGCCCCGGCGGTAAAAATCGAGCAACTCCCGGCAATCGAGCATCCTCTGCACGGCATCCGGCGCCAAATTGAGAATGCCGGTATCGATCCAAACCCGATAGCCGGGATCGACTGCACCGGCGCGCTGCAGCGCATCGAGATCCGGTTTTTGCAGAAAATCGTCAACCGCCAGCACCTGCCCGGCTTGCGGGCTTTGTCGGACCGAATAGACACCGTAACGACTGCCGTTGGCAGGATCGTCCGGATAGGCAACGCCGGTGATCCCCTGCGACGCGAATGCGATCTGCCTGGCATCAAAATGCAACAACACATCGCCGGAAACGACAATCACCTGGCCGTCCTGAAGCGCAGGCAAAGTCTGATAAGTATCAACCATCACATCGAAAAGAGCGCGATAACGGGACGTCGGCAAGGGAGCGAACAATTTGCCGAGGGGAGAATAGGCAGGCAAGCGCCGACTGTCACCGCCGGAATGCATCAGCAAAATCCGCCGATTGTTAAACGCGCGGGAAAAATCGCCGGCCGCCTGCTGCAACAGGTGATCGAGAACCACCAGAGTGCTGCCGCCTGAGCCGATGCGCTTGCCGCCGGGATCGGCCAAAACCAGGAATTCGCTTTCTGCGGGCAAATGGCCGTGCTGACGACGCCAGGCCAACTGCTCGCGATAGCCAGCTGCCTGCTGCTCGTTGGCAGCAGTCAGAATCACCTGATCAAAGGGAAAAGATTGCATCGGCTTAAACCTTTGCTTTAGAAGAAAGGCTTATACACAAATTCAACAATAGATTGACGGGTTTTATGCTTACAGAATCAGACGTGCAGGATTTACAGAGATACCTGGACGCCGGCGGCAAGATAGTGAAAAAGCGAAAAGGTGTAAACCGAGTCATTGTCCGCACCGCCTTCGAGAATGCGATAACCGAGGCGCGCGGAGATGCGCTCGTCAACCCGATAGGTAGCCGCCAGCAACACATCTTCTGCCCGGCCTTGCGGTGCTGCCAGAGCGTCGCCGTCAAGCAAAATTCCGAAAGGACCGGCGAAACGCCAATCGGCATGAAAGTGCAGAATCGGCACGAATCCAACATTGGGTTTGCTGCTCTTCTGGCGGCCGTCGCTGAGGGCGATTTCCGCATCGCGGATCTTGGCGGTGAATCCCAGGGCCAAATTGAGACTCTCGGTTTTTTTAAGCGCATAGCGGTAGGTCAATCGATAGGAATTAAAACGATAATCTGCATAAAGAGGAGTGCCAGGGGCAAAGGTTTTGCCCTGGAAGAAAATTTCGCGATCCACCTGGCCGCCGGCCTGCACCGCAAGCGGGGCAAAGAGCGCCAGCAGGGTATGGCGGTCGCCCCAGGTATAGCCAAGACGCACACGGTAATAGGCCTCCGGATCGGTTTCGAGCTCCTCAGACAGCGAAAACAGGGTGCCGGTGTCGCCGGGGATCCGCAGGTCGTTGTAGCCGCTGCTGACGCGGCCAAGCTCCACTTCCACCATAAATTGTCCGTAACTGACAGCGGTAAATAATAAAAACAGACAAATCATCCATTTCCACATAAGATATCCTTTTCGCTAAAAGCTCGTTGCGTGTTTGCAGCGAAATCGGTCGACTGCATGGGTATGGGATAAAATAGGGGTTTAGGGCGTGAAAACAAAACGAAAAAGCTCTGATCCCCGCACACTCGCGAACATCATCCCTCCTTCTGATTCGCATCAGATAGATGTCTGCGCTGCCCGTTTGTTTCGATTGAAATGGAATCTTTTGTGATCAAACTGTGAAAAGCCGCCGTTTTTCGCCTGTTCTGGCAAAAATGGTTACATAAGGGCTTCGATGGCCTTTTCGAAGCGCTCTTTTTCGTTTTCGGAATAGGCAAAAAAGGGATTTTCGTGCAAACGGCCGAGCACGGCTTCCATTTCACGCCGATCTTCATAGACCATGGTACGAAAAGGATTGGTATAGTCTTTTTTTCGCGAAAGCACTGTCAACTCGGCGATTCGCCGGCGGACGTCCTGGGCACGCAGCAAAAGAGTGCGCCAATCCTGGATGGTCCAGTCGGCCAGATCTTTTGCCAGCCATTTTTGCAGGCTGGCCAGGGCATGACCTGCTTTGTGTTGTGGATAGAGCTGCCACAGTTCCTGGTAACGCGCATGGACGGCCTGCCAGGTTGTCAAACGGGCGTGCACGACGTCATCGACCAGGCGATCGACCGCAAAACGCGGCACGAGTTGTCCGCCGAGGTTCACCCACGAATCGTGCGCCTGGCGCAGATCGATCTGCGCGAGCTCGTGCAGTGCGTTCGAAGCCCCGGTGATCAGAGGCGGAGTTGAATGCAGAAACTCGACCAGTTCGGAGACCGCATAAAAAAGGATCATGTCGCGAAAGGCGAGCACCGCGCTCAAAGGTTTCAGGATGTGAGCCGGCCGCCGCGAGTTTTCCAATCCCGCCAGCACCACCTGCAGCTCTTCCTCGCCTTTAAAGCCGGTTTGCAACGGCGGCGCGTCTCGCGCAATGATGGCGAGATGGTCATCGGCGGCTTTCCGCATGGTTGCATCGTCGGTCACATTCTCCAGCGCGCCATTCTTCAGCAGCAGTGCTCTGCCGATCGCCGGCAGCAGCAACTCGAGAGCGGCCCACATTTCATCCACTGTATCGGGGGCGAGAATATCGGTCGCGATCGGCTGGGCTTTGACCACGCGCTTGTCGCGCTGTTTGAATTTCCAGTTGTTGCGCGCGATTGCATACATGTTGTAGAGGAACCAGTAAGCCGGCATGACCTGCAGGGTGCCGTCGCAATCATCGCGGCAGACCAGTGAAAAAGGTATCGGGATGTTGAGTTCATGGTGATAACGGCCGCTGTTGATCAGAACAAAAGAGGCGAAACGGCTGTTGTGTTTGAGGCTGACGCCGAGGCCGGGCCAGAAACCGCGGCCGGCGACGATTTCGCCGTCCGGCGACCGCGAATTGTGATTGCTGCCGATGGTGGCGTTGGCAGCGATGTTGCTCTGCCCCAGCACGGTGGTGGCGATGAGAAAAGAGTTGTTGTGGTGCTGTTCGTGAAACGGAAAAATCAGATTGTTGAGAATTTCACAGCACGACACTGTCGAGTTGTCGCCCAGTACGGAATTGAGCAGACGGGCGCCGTATTTGAGCTGCGTGTTGCGGCCAGTGACAAATCGCACCGCCTTGCAGCCGTAGAAGATGCGCGAGCCGAAGCCGACGATGCCGTTGACCAGTTCCACCCCTTCGCCGATCTGGGTCGGCTCTTCAGCACTGGAGAGAATGGTGAGGTTCTTGAGCTTGTTGGCGCCTTTGATATAGGCATGCGAACCGATCTTGGCGTCCTTGATGATCATACAATTCTTGATCACCGTATAGGAATCGACTTCTCCATAAATTCCGCGCCGGCGATCCGCCGTGCGTTCGGTCAGTTGTTTGAAGCGCTGCATGAGGACCTTGTTGCCGCGAAATTTGCACCACAGATAAGCGTCAGCAGGCAGCAGATCCTCGAACGGCAATATTTTACGGCCACCGTTTTCATTGCCGGCCTCGAGCCAGACGCGCACGTTCTCTTTCTCGCCTTGCTTGACGATACCGACGCCGAATTTGGCGTGGTTGGTTGTGGTTATTTCGTCGATGTTGAAAAGCATGCAGCAATCCCGGATAATATAATGGGCGATCAGGTGCACATTGCGCATCACCACCTGGTTGCCGATATCGCATGAGACGATGACGCAATTGACCAGCCCCACCGGCAAGCGAAGGTCATGGAATTCGAGATAGTGCGCTCCGAGATCACCGATGCGCACCAGTCCGAGAAATTCGCAACCACGCACCCGATTGGGATCAAAATCGCGCGTCACCAGGACTTTGTTCCAGTTCTCGGCGGTGTTGTTGTTCTTGACCAGAATCTCGATTTCTTCCGCCTTTAAAGGCCGGTAACTCCCTGCATCGCTTTGTCGGTTGCGGCTGCGATAGGGAAAACGGCAAGCGCGCGGCAAAAAATCCACGGTCAGGTTTGCCAGATCACCAAGTCGAATCGTATTCATACTCATTCCCGCTCCCCTGGGTTTGCTGAAGATACACCCATCTGCAGTCAACACTTGCAGGAAAAGACAATCGCTGCCGGCCATCCCGTCGTCAGACGCGACGCCCATAACGTAGGTTTAAGCGGCAGGCGGCTTCCGACCGTCCGATTGAAACCATTGTTAGGCCTTTCCTTCCGTTCTATTCACT
>Ga0116143_10004315_pt1 | contig 13569 bp, 14 predicted proteins | sample AD_UKC034_MetaG_FD_89745 | JGI IMG/M metagenome (GOLD analysis project Ga0116143, IMG submission 89745) | Active sludge microbial communities of municipal wastewater-treating anaerobic digesters from USA - AD_UKC034_MetaG | ecosystem: Engineered > Bioreactor > Anaerobic > Digestate | place: USA...
GACCTTCATCATCTTCGCCGTCTGCCAGAAAATCATCATCCGCGGCATCGTCGTGCCGGTGGAGAAGTGAACCGGATCGATGGAATAATGGAATGGCAGAGGGACGACCTCCGTCCCGTCCGTTTCTTTTTCCCGGCCGACACGGACGTCGGCCCTCCAATTAAAACCGGTCATGAAGGAATATAGTACTAATTTAGTACTATATCGTCCGTTTACGGTTTTTGCCCGTATTTTAACGTTTTTTGAGCCTTTTTGGGCCGTTTTTGGCTGTTTTTGAGCCATTTTGGGCAGTTTTTGGGCTTTTGGGGCCTCAAAATCAGTGTTTTTCGGTTCTCGGATGTTTGCGCGCTTTCCTGCAGGATTTGGAGGAGTGACGCCGGCAGGAAGTGTTTTTGCGGTTCAGGCACACTTTGCAGCGCTCGTCGCTGCACCACTGGCAGGAAAAACAGTCGCGGCAGTTGTGCTTTTTCCCGGAGGCGCTCTGCTCCTCCGGCACAAACACCAGCATTTTGCAGCCCCTCATGCGGACAAAAGACATAACACCTCGATGGATTTTCATTCAATATATCCCGTGGCGGCCGGAAATCAATGAATGAACGTCGGAGCTTTACAGCATCCGGCACAGCAACTATCTTATCGGCTCAAATGAAAGGCTCAACCAGATGAAAAGATGCTTATTGACTCTGACTGCGGCACTGCTTCCTCTCTGTGCAAATGCAGAAGATTCCCCCGGAAATACGCCGCTCAATCTTGGGTCCATCACCGTAACCGCATCGAAATTCGACGAGAATCCGCAGACACTCCCCCTATCCCTGTCCGTTTTCACGCAAGACAGTCTTTCCCGGAATCATCTGCATTCGATGCAGGACATTTCCAGTCTGACTCCGGGATTCAGCTTCTATTCATCGGGAAGCCGGCGCACCGCGCTTTACTACCTGCGGGGCATCGGCTCCTCCGGCCCCACCCCGCCCGCCGTCGGTGTTTTTCTGGACGATGTCTATCTGCACAAGACCGGGTTTTCGGACCTTGAACTGCATGATGTGGAGCAGATTGAAATCCTGCGCGGCCCGCAAAGCACACTTTACGGGAAGAACACACAGGCCGGTGCGGTGAAAATCCAAACGGTGGCGCCGGGAGATGTTTTGAACGGGCGCATCGAGCAGACCGCCGGCAGCGACAGCTATTTCCAGACCCGCGCATCGTCAGGCGCCGCGACGGATGACGGGAAGTTTTCATTTCGCTCAAGCATGTATTACCGCGAACGGGACGGCTATGTGGAAAATGATTTTCTGGACACCAGGGCCGACAACATCACACAGAAAGGCGGAATGCTCTCGCTGCGCGCCGTACCGAACGACACGCTGGATATGCGTCTCACGCTGCTGGGCGACCGCGACTCCGACGGCGGCTACGCGCTGGCCCCGCTCGCAGACGTTGAACGCAATCCGCATCATGTGAACATGAACATTCCCGGTTCCCACGAGCGCGACTTGAGCCTGATTGCGCTGAACGTGAAAGTGACGGGCGAAAGGCTCGCGCTCCAGTCCATCACGAGTTTCACGGACTGGGAAAACCACGATGTTTATGATTCAGACTTCAGCCCGGCTGACATCATGTCCATGAACGACAAGGACTGGCTGGAAGCTTTCACACAGGAGCTGCGGCTTTCGTCAGGAAGCCGCCGCGATGAACTGCGCTGGATGGCCGGAGGCTATTTCTCAACAAGCCGCGGGGAGGATGAGAACACCAGCTCTTTCGGGAGTGACGGGGCCATGTATGGCGCCGTTCCGGGATTTGCTGAACATGCCATGCAGGACCTGGACGCCTATACACTCGCGGCTTTTGGACACATTATTCAGCCCGTCGGCGAAAAAGCGTCTGTACGCGCGGGATTGCGCTACGACCACGACCGGCTGGAGCAGAATAAACAGATTACAAGGCGGATGGGCGGGGTTCCCATCCCCGGCATGAGCATGGCTTCGGACGATGCGCGGACCGAGAAGGAATGGTCGCCGGAAATCGCATTGGATTACATGTGGGCCGGCAATCTGCTGAGTTATGCCAGAATCGCCAGGGGCTGGCGCGCGGGCGGATTCAACAGCCCCATTCCCGGCGCCGATCCCGACTATGATCCGGAAATTTCATGGAACTACGAGGCGGGCATCAAGGCCGGCGGGCCGGCAGACCGGTTCATGCTCAATCTTTCCGTATTCTATATTCGCATTGAGGACCAGCAGCTCATGCAGTTTGCGCCCAACAGCGTCAGTTATTATTTCCGCAATGCCGGCGAAGCCGAAAGCCGCGGCCTGGAGGCCGAGTTCACAGCGCGCGCAACAGATTGGCTGGACATCTTTGCCTCGGCGGGATATGCCGACATGGAATACACGGAATCGCCCGAAGTTGACGGGAACAAACTGCCCTTTGCCCCGGCATTCAATTATGCTGTGGCTGCCCGATGCCATTTCCCTGTCGGCGGGCCGTGGCAGTTTGTTTCGCAGGCGGGTGTGCACGGGCAGTCCAGCACCTACTGGGACGAGGCCAATGAAGTCAAGACAGACGGGTATTCACTGGTTGACGTGCAGGCCGGATTCGAAAACGGGAACTGGTCCCTGCGGCTCTTTGCAAAAAACCTGCTGGATGAGGAATATGCCGGCGTTGTACATGCATTTCCAGGATCAACCGCTCTGGCCCAGGCAGGTGATCCAGTCACATACGGGATCACCGTTTCCTGCTCATTCTGATCAGGACCGCTTCTTTTCGAGTTCCTGCAGGCGCTTTTCGATGTCGGCAATCTTCTGCTTCATCTCCGGAAGTTTGCGCGTGAGGGCCTGAAGTCTTTGTTCTTCCTTATGAGGACCGGCGGGATTTCCGCTGACAAAGGTGCGCGGGGGTATGTCTTTGGTAACAACCGACTTCCCTCCCACAATGGCCCCATCGCCAATGTGAACGTGACCAACCACACCCACCTGTCCGGCCAGCACCGCATGACGCCCGACTGATGAACTGCCGGAAATACCCACCTGGGCCACCACCACCGCATGATCACCAATTTCAACGTTGTGGGCGACCTGCACCAGGTTGTCTATCTTCACGCCGCTGCCGATACGGGTCACGCCGAAACGCGCGCGATCAATGGCGGTGTTGGCGCCGATTTCAACATCATCGCCGATCGTTACAATTCCGGTCTGAGGGATTTTTGTGCGGACTCCGTTTTTGTCCACGTTATATCCAAAGCCATCACTGCCGATCACCGCCCCGTTATGCAGAATCACACGATGCCCAATGCGACAGCGCTCACGGACCGAAACATGCGGATACATCCGAAGATCGTCGCCAATTGTCACCTCATGTCCAATGCAGCAGCCGCCGAAAATCACTGCGCGCGCGCCGATCTGAACACCCGGTTCAATGATGCAGCAGGGTCCGATGCTTGCCCCCTCGCCGATCCTCGCATCAGAAGCAATGACTGCCGTTGGATGAATGCCCGGGGGCGGCGTAATGGGTGGAGGAGCGAAGAATTCAGCCGTCTGCGTAAAAGCCCTGTCGGGATCATCCACCCGGATCAGGACGGCGGCGGAAGAATCAGTCCATGAACGGCCCACAAGCACTGCCGATGCCCGGGTTTCCGCCACCAGCCCCGCATATCGCGGATTGGCGATGAAAGTGATGTCGCCCGGCCCTGCTTCCCTTAGACTGGCCACCGCGCAAATCTCAACATCCGGGTCGCCGCAGAGCTCTCCGCCGACTGCGGCGGCTATCTCGCGCACGGTCCGTTTCATTCCACTGCCTCAGGTTCCTCTTCTTCCTCGGCATCAGGCGCATCCAACTCAATCGGAGCAGCCTGTTCCGCGCCCTTGTTGAGAATTTCCAGAATTTTGTCGGTAATTTCCAGCCGGGCATCATGATAAACGATGCTTTCAACCGCATTCAGCGACTGTCCCGAGGAATCAATCACCGCGGAATAAGCCTGTTCAATCGCATAAGCCTTGATCGCATCGCGAATCTCCCCCACAATCCGGTTGCGCACACGGCGTTCCGTGTCCATAAGCTGCTTTTTCCGTGTTTCCTCATACTTCCGGATTTCCTTCTCCTTGCGGCGAATCTCAATGAGTTTCTCTTCAGCTTCATCGCGTTTGGCGTCACGGGCTTCCGCAGAGAGGGCGGGATTCTGGGAATCATCACGGGCGGCGTCAAATGCCGCCTGCAGTTCCTCAAACTCCTTGATTTTCCCGCTCCGCTCGGCGCTGAATTCGTCGGCCTGGGCCTTGAGCTGCTTATTGGCCATTTCTGTTTTATGGTACTCTTCGAACACCCGATTCAGATTCACGAACACCATTTGATCTGCGGCACGCAGGGCGGGCGCAGCCATCATGACCGCGGCGGCCAGTGCAGGAATGAGATGTTTTTTCATGAGCGACTCCTTTTCTGTTAGAGTTTATATCCAATAAGAAAACTGAAGCGGCCGGACGGCTGATCATTCCACTCGTCCGCTTCAATGGGCCAGGCATAGTCAAACTGCAGAGGGAATCCGGGGATATCCACGCGCACGCCAATTCCCCAGGCGGAATTGAAATCCCCGCTGAAATCATAGGCTTCCTCCCAGACCATGCCCATGTCATAGAAGGTCACCAGTCTCAGATTCTTCACCACGGGCACATTGTACTCGGCTGACACATAAGCCGCCGTCCGGCCGCCGATCGGCTCCCCGGTTTCATCTTTTGGTCCGACATCTCGGTACTGGAAACCGCGGATGGTGTGAGCGCCCCCCAGGAAAAGCCGGTCGAACAGCGGAACACTTTCCGCGTCTCCATACTCCTCAACCACGGTGGCCGTTCCTCGCAGATTCAGGTAGTGTCCGAACAGCATGGGAACATACTGCGACGTCCTGGCTTCCAGTTCATACAGGTCCGTATCCGCCCCCAGCGGTCCGCCCGCCAGCGTTCCTGACAGGCTCGACAGATTCCCCCGGGTCGGCACAAAACTGCTGTTCAGCGTGCTGCGCGAGAGCGAAAGCGTCATGGAGCTTTTCAGCCGCGAGCCCTCCTCCGCCCGTATCAGTTCTGATGCATCATCGCTGACATTTTCCACCGAAATATCCTCAATGGCGTAGCGGAGTTTCAGCCGCGAAAAACGTCCGGCGGCCACACTGAGACTGACGGCCGCCCCCATGTTTTCCTGATCGTAATCATCGCTGAGGAAGCGGCGCTCGTGCTGATAGAGATCAATGCCGAGGGCGAGTTTCCTGTCCAGAAACCAGGGTTCAACAAACGAAAGCTCCATGTCTGTGCGTTCGGTGCCGAGCTGGGCGCGGAATTTGGCCTTCTGCCCGCCGCCCGTGAAAGGCCAGTGGAACAAATCAAAGTTTCCCTGGGATATTTCGACGAAACCGCTGACCTTGTCGATGCTCGAGAACCCTGCGCCGACCAGAAACTGTCCGGTTCTCATTTCTTCGACCTCAAAAACAACATCGTAGTATTCCGGATCCATGGTGGGCACCAGGGCGCTCTCCGCGAAAGAAAACCAGCCCAGATTCTGCAGGCGGCTCTTGCTGACGCGAACGGCGACTTCGTTGAGAATCTGCCCGGGCATGATGGTCAGTTCCCGGCGGATGACCTTGTCCTTCGTGCGGGTGTTCCCCCGGATCAGCACATCCCGGGCCCGGGCCAGTGTGCCCTCCCGGACACTGAATGCCAGATCGGCCGTGCCGTCAGGAGCAGTCCGGATGTCGTATGTGACGCGGGTTTCAATATATCCTTTGCGCCCGTAGAAATCACGGATGACATCGGCGGTCTGACGAATGGCCCGCATGGAGGCATCGGCGCCCCGCTTCAGCGGCAGGAAGGGTCGCACGGCGGCTTCCGGAAAGAGTTCCATCCCGTCAATGGCGATTTCCCCCACAGTGTATTTCCGTCCCTCCTGGACCGGAATTTCGATTGCAACTTTGCGCCGCGCGCGGTGCACCACGGGCTCTCCCACCACCGCATCAAGATAACCCCGATCCAGATAAACGCTGCGCAGGGATCCGACATCCATCGCCAGCTCGTCCGGATTATAGCGGCCCGAATTAGTGAACCATGACCAGAGCCGCACACGGCGCTGCTGCATCACCCCTCGCAGGTCCCGGGCCTTCACGGCGCGATTACCCCGGAAGCGAATCCGCTTCACCTTGGCCCGCTGGCCCTCATGCACCCGCACGGTCACATCGCAAAGGCCGGTCTCTGCACGCGGAACTATATCCCAGCTCAAATTGACGTCGGGGAAATATCTTTTGGCGTAATGATCACGCACGGGCTGCATTCGCGTGCCCAGCAGCACATCGTCCACCAGATCACCCGGGCCGAGATCCAGCAGTTCCAGGGCCTTCTTGTTTCCGATATAGTCCGCCCCTTCAACGGCAATGCGGTTAATGCGCAGACGCGGATTCACCGCATACGTGACAATAAGGCCGCCGGCGGCCCGTTCCACCTGCACCTGCACATCGGAAAAGCGGCCGCTGTTCTGCAACATTCTTACATCACGGGAAACCCGCGCCTGGGCAAACGGTTCGCCGGCCTTCAGGGAGGTGAACGCCATAACGGACTGCTCTTCAAGCGGGCCAATCCCCGTGTTCCGAACCCGGATTTCGCTGACATCCTCCGCGAACGCCAGTGACATCAGTCCCCAGAAAACCGCCACCCCGGCTGAAATGAGCTGCATGCGTTTCAAGCGTTTACTCCTCATCCTCATAGGTGACTGCCGCCCCGGGTTCATCAACCCCTTCATATCTGGTTTCAAAGCGTGTGTAGTCTGCAAAGAAATTGAGTTTTATATCACCGGTCGGACCATTCCTGTTTTTGGCGACATTCACAATAGCCAGTTTTTCATCGGCGTGGTCTTTGTCCTCGGGATAGCTGCTGGGGCGCCGAAGCATGAGCACCACATCCGCATCCTGCTCAATGGACCCGGAATCGCGCAGGTCCGAAAGCTTGGGCGCGGCGGACGGGCCCGTGCGGTTTTCAGGATTTCGGCTCAGCTGGCTGAGCACCAGCACCGGGACCTTCAGCTCCTTGGCCATGGCCTTCATTGTGGCGGAAATGGCGGAAGTCTCACGCTGACGCCCCTCTTTCGAATACTGTGCAAAATTCATGATCTGCAGATAATCCACAATAATCATCTGCACGTCATAGTTGCGCTTGAGCCGGCGGGCACGCGAGCGCACTTCCAGCGCCTCCAGCGCGGCCGTATCATCCAGATATATAGGCGCCTTGAGCAGCGCAGTGGCGGCATTCGTGAGCGCATCATTATGCGCGCGGCTGATATAACCGCCCGTGATCTTGCTCGCCGATACCCGGGCGCGCGAACAGATCATGCGCCGAACCAGGGATTCGCTGGACATTTCCAGGCTGAACACCGCGACCGGCCGCGGGTCGGGATCGGTATGTGTCGGCATCGCCAGATTTTCCGCGATGTTCAGGGCCAGTGACGTCTTTCCCTGCGACGGGCGGGCAGCCAGAATAACCAGCTCGCCTGGCTTGAACCCCTGCAGTTTGTCATCAATATCCTTGTATCCGGAGGGGATGCCCGTCAAACCGGTCTTGGTCTCGTAGCTGCGCATGATCTCTTTCATGACGCCTTCAACGAGTTTGTCCCACTGTTCCAGCGGCTGGTGCTGGGTCTGGGAGATTTCGAGAATGGCCTGCTCGGTTTTATTGAGGACAATCGGAGCGTCCTCATCCGATTCATAGCAGCGGTCTATGGCCTCGCGGGAACGGTCTATGATGCGGCGCAGCAGGTACTTCTGGAACACAATATCCGCGTAGTGCTCCGCGTGGATGGCGGTTGGAGTGCTGTCCACCAGCCGCTCGATATAGTCGTAGCCGCCCACATCCTCCAGCCGGCCCAGCGTCTCAAGGCGGTCCTTGACCGTGACCATGTCGATGCTCCGGTTTTCCCGGTTCATCTGCACAAACACTTCGAAAAGGCTTCGGTGACGCGGCTCGTAAAAACTTTCCGGAACAAGCCCCCGGGTCATGCAGAGGTCAATCACCCGGTCTGAATCAAGGAAAATGGAGCCGAGGATGCTCTTCTCCGCCTCCTCGCTGTGCGGAGGCACACGATCTGACTTGGGCGCGGCAGACTTGGCGGTCTTTCCGGCCATGAATCCTATTCCTCAACGATCCAGACTTTGAACTCCGAAGTGACACCGGCATCCAGTTTAACGCCGATGGTATATGCCCCGAGCTCGCGAATGGAGTCGGGCATTTCCAGCTGCCCCTTTTCCAGTTCAACACCCTGCTCCTTCAGGGAAGCCAGAACATCGGCTGCGCCAACCGACCCGTAGAGCTTGCCTTCAGGCCCGGTTTTAACGGCAATCGTGCAGGAGCAGTTGCGGATGCGATTGGCCAGCTTGGTGGCGGCCTCCGCGGCCTGTTTCATCTGTTCTTCGCGCTCCGCGCGTTTCTTGGCAAGGCGGCGGCGGGTCGCATCCGTTACCGGCGCAGCCTTCTGAAGAGGCAGGAGGTAATTGCGGGCATAGCCGTCGGCCACTTTGACAATGGACCCCTCTGAGCCGAGTCCTTCTATATCCGTCATTAAAATAACTTCTTTAACCATGACTGAAACCTTTCAATAAAAATCAGGCCAGGAGGCCCATCACTCGCGCCCTGCGGATGGCGCGTTTAAGCTGGCGCTGCTGCTTGGCGGAAACGCCCGTTGTGCGGCCGGGCAGGATTTTCCCATGCTCGGTCATGAACTTCTTCAGCAGTTCGCTGTCCTTGTAATCAATGGTGGCCATGCCCTGCAGGAGCTTGCCCTGCCGCCTGCGGCTGCCCGCTTCTCCGCCCGCCATGTCCCAGTTGCTCTGATACTGTTTTTTCATATTCTTTATTTCAAACCCCTTTTGTTTTTACAGTTAAAATGGCAGGTTGTCGTCATCGCCGCCGTCGGCGGGCATGGCGGACTCGTCGGAGGAAGCCGGCTTCGACCCGCCGGAGGAACGATCGCCGCGCGGAGACCCGAGAAACTGAACGCGGTCGGCGCGCACCCGCAGTTTGCTCCGCTTTTCACCTTCAGACGTTTCCCACTCATCCAGCTTGAGCTTGCCTTCCAGCAGAAGCGATGATCCCTTCTTCAGATATTCGCTGCAGGTCTCGGCCTGGCGGCCCCAAACCTCGACATCCACGAAGCAGGTCGTCTCCTGCATTTCCCCGGTCTGCTTTTTATAATGTTCGGTCACGGCCAGGCGCATGTTGCCCACCGTGGTCCCCGAGGATGTATAACGCACCTCCGGATCCTTCGTGAGATTCCCCACCAGAATGACTTTATTGAATGATGCCATGGCTGCTGCTCCCGGTTCAGGCTTCTTTTACAGCGGGGGCGGAAACAATCTGCACCCGCATGATGCCGTCCATCAGTTTAAAACGCGCTTTGAGGGCAGGAAGGCTGCGGCCCGCCAGCTCAAAGACAATCACCGCATAATGGCCTGAATCCTGCTTCTTCAGCGGACGCGCGAATGCGCGGCGGCCCAGCCGGGTGGAACTCTTGACGGCGCCGCCCAGTTTTTCAATTTCCGTGCCCACGGAACTGATAACCGCCTCAAGCGCTTCATCGCTCAGGGCCTTCGGAAAAATAAACATGCCTTCGTACTTACTCATCTGCGACTTCTCCTGACTTTGATCCGTCAACTGTTAAAAATGTTCATGGCCCTCTCCGGCCCCTCCAGCAAAAAGCACTTCACCGCATCGGCGGCCCGGTTCACGAGCCGCTCCACATCGTCTGCCGTTTCCGGCGGGAAGTCCGACAGCACATACGCCGCCAGATCCTCCGCCTGCGGGTCCCGGCCAACCCCCACACGAACCCGGGGGATATCCTCGCTCCCGGCATGCTCAATCACCGACTTCAGCCCGTTGTGCGTTCCCGGCCCGCCCTTCAGCCTCAAACGGAGCGAACCGAAGGGGATTTCGATATCATCGAGCACCACCAGCAGCTCACCGGGCGCCGACTTCCTCCGGCGCATTTCGCCCCGCACGGCCCTTCCGCTGGCATTCATGAACGTCTGCGGCTTGAGCATGATCACTTCTTCATCACCGATGCGCACCTTGCCGTAATGCGCATTCCGAAACCAGCTTTTTCTGAAATCGAAGCCCAGTTGTTCGGCCAGCCGGTCCAGCACCCGGAAACCGATATTATGCCGGGTTCCGGCATAGCGGGGCCCGGGATTGCCAAGTCCCACTACCATTTTCATGTCGTATTCCCCGGCCGGCCGTCCGGCGGACCTATTCTTTCTTCTTCTCCTTCTTCTCCTCTTTCTTCTCGGGAGCAGCGCCCTCCGCGCCCGGAGCAGCCGCGGCGCCTTCAGCGCCGGCCGCTTCACCTTCCGCGGCGGCTTCTTCGGCCGGTGTTTCCTCAACCTGGACACGGGGAGCGGACACCGCCGCCACGGCGTAATCCGCCGGAGTCACCATTGTGAATTTCGCCGGATCCAGTTTGATGTCTTTCACCGCCACATGATGACCGAGTTCCAGCCCGCTGACATCAATTTCCACCTTTTCAGGAATATCGGCCGGGAGACACCGAATGGTCAGTGACCGCATGAGGCTCTCCAGCACCCCGCCCTGCAGGGAAACGCCGACCGGCTCGCCCACGAGCACCACCGGCACGGAGACCTCCAGTTTCTCTGTCATTGAAACCACGCGGAAATCCGCATGCTGAATGCGGCCAGTGACCGGATGATGCTGAATCTCTTTCAGAATCACCTTGTTTTCACTGCCGTCAATGTCCAGATCCATCAGCAGGGACTCGCTGGTGTGCTTGCGAAGCATCTGCTTGAAATCATGCTCATTGATTTCCACCATTACGGGGTCCTTGCCTCCACCATATACAATCCCGGGAACAACACCCGTTTTACGCAGGCGGCGGGAAGGGCCAGAACCCTGTGCCGCTCGTTTGGATGCTGTCATTTTAATTGCTGTCGCCATTTTCGTTTACTCCCTTATTTGAGTTCAAAAAGTGTGCTCACCGATTTGTTGTCGTGAATTCTCCGGATGCCTTCCCCGATCAGTTCAGCCACTGAAACCACCCGCACCCTGTCCGCATCCGTGTGGATTTGCGGAACAGAATCCGTTGTGATCAGTTCCTTGATTTTGGAAACCTTCAGCCGCTGCACCCCCTGTTCGGTCAGCAGGGCGTGACTGGTGGCGGCATAAATATTGTTGGCGCCTTTCTTCTTCAGCAGGAGGGCGGCCTCGCAGAGTGTTCCGGCCGTGGTGGTCATGTCATCCACCAGCAGGCAGTCGCAGTCCATCACCTCTCCAACAAGGCTGGTCATTTCCACTTCCGTGGCCGACTTGCGCTGCTTGGCCCCGATCGCCACGCCGGCCCCAAGGGCATCCGCATAATTAATAGCCATCTTCAGCCCCCCGGGATCGGGCGAAACCACGACCAGATTGCGGAGAGGAAGCGAGTTGATGTATTTCAGTATGGCCGGTGCCGCGCGCAGGTGATCCAGCGGAATGTCGAAAAAACCCTGAATCTGGTGCGAATGCAGATCCAGCGCCAGAACACGGTCCACTCCGGCTGATACCAGCAGGTTCGCCACGAGTTTCGCGGTCACCGGAACCCGGGGCTGGTCTTTGCGGTCCTGACGGGCATAGGCATAAAACGGGAGCACCGCCGTGATGCGCGCGGCGGAGGCCCTTCTGGCCGCATCCGTCATAATCAGAAGTTCCATCAGGTATTCGTTGGGATCCAGCGCCGTCGGCTGAATCAGGAACACATCCTGACCCCGGAGACTTTCCGTGTATTTCACGAAAATCTCCCCGTCCGGGAACCGTCCAACGACGGCTCCGCCCAGCGGGATGCCGCAGTATGCGGCGATTTTCTCCGCCAGCCCGGGATGGGCATTTCCTGAAAATATCTTCAAAACAAACTCCTGCTCTCTGTATCCAGTGCTGTTCTTCGCATCCTGTGGTTGCCCGACCAGGACTCGAACCTGGACTCTGGCCTCCAAAGGGCCGTGTGCTGCCATTACACCATCGGGCAGATCCTTCTGATCTGTTGCCGCGGCGCCGGAACAGGACATACCTCAACTTCCCGGCCGGGGGAACACAGACCGCTCAGCCACTCTTTCTTCACATTACCTTTGGCAAAGCGCCTGACACTAGAGCCTTGTCCCCGGGAAGTCAAGACCCGGTTGAAGCAATCCGCAGTTTTTCACGGGCGGGCCGGCACGCAGGATTTTCATGCCTTCAGGCAGGGATCATGGGGCCGGTTCAGACGGGGCGGAGGCTTCCGGCCGGGCGTTCCCGGCCTTTGTCAGGCGCACCGCAACAAAAACCGCAAGTCCGATCACGACCGCGGCGGAAAGCAGATAGAGAATAAACCGTGCCGCCGCATCCACCCGGCTCTTTTTCTGACGGCGTCGGCGGGATTTCCGGGAAGTCCGGTATTCCGGCATCTTCTCCTCATCGCGTCGCGAGCCGTAATTGTAGATATTGCTCCCCGATGACTCGTTCATAAAACACTCATTCAAGCTGCGGAGAATACTACGAAACAGGCTTTTGCCAAGATTTAACATTTGCATTCCGCATTTTTTGCGTTTTACTTCACCGCCATGCAAATGCCTTCCATCCTGAAAATCCTGGCCGTGTTCACGGCCATGGTGGCCCTGACACGAACCCGCATCCATCTTGGACTGCTGCTGATCCTTGGAGGAATCGCCATGAGCGCGGCGGCCGGCCTCCCGTTCAGCGAAACGGCCGGACATCTGGCGGAGGCCGCGGCGCGTTCTGACCTCTGGCTGCTAATTTTCATCACCGCGCTCATTGTCATCTTCGGGCACCTGATTTCCGAAAAGGAGACATCGGCTGAACTGATGGCCGCCGTCCGGGGCTGGGGCGGACGGCATGGCCGCGCTGTCAGCCTGATGGTGGTCCCCGCCGTGATTGGACTGATCCCCATGCCCGGAGGCGCTCTTTTTTCAGCGCCGCTCGTTGCACAGACGGTCGGGCAGGAAAGCCGGCGAACCGGCTGGAAGTCCGCTGTGAATTACTGGTTCCGGCATGTGTGGGAACACTGGTGGCCCCTGTATCCCGTCACCATGATCACCCTCTCGATCTTCCCCATTGAGATTTGGCAGTATACCGCAGCCCAGTTCCCCATGACGCTGGCCTGCCTGCTGTTTGGCTGGCTGCTGCTGGTGCGGCCGCATCTGGACAGCCTGGCCGATGCGCAGGCCGCGCCTTCAACGGGAAACCGGACAGCCGGACGGGTTGCCCTTGCCCTGCTGGCCACCGTCCTGCTGGCCGTGTTTCTTCCTTCCGTCCTGCATCATCTTCCGGTTTCGACGAAACCCACCACGCGCAAGATGGCTTCCGTGGCCATCGGACTCGCTGCGGGACTGCTGGTCCTGACACGGGGGTCCTTTCGCGCGCTGCGCGCGCGCTTCCGGCTGGCGCTTGAAATCAAGGCGCTGGGCATCTACCTGATCATTGCCGGAGTTGTGGTGTTTCATCACATGCTGGAAACCAGCGGCCTTCTCCCAGGGGCGGCGGCCGAACTGGTTGAAAGCAGCATTCCCCTCACCCTGATAAC
>Ga0116143_10004318_pt1 | contig 13567 bp, 11 predicted proteins | sample AD_UKC034_MetaG_FD_89745 | JGI IMG/M metagenome (GOLD analysis project Ga0116143, IMG submission 89745) | Active sludge microbial communities of municipal wastewater-treating anaerobic digesters from USA - AD_UKC034_MetaG | ecosystem: Engineered > Bioreactor > Anaerobic > Digestate | place: USA...
CAATCCTGTTATTCTCCAGCCGGACGGCACTTCCAAAATGGCCGGATTCATGGTAATAAGGGATGTCTCCGGCGGAAAAGAAACCAGGATAGTACTGCACAACCTTACAGGAAGGTGTTTTATTGAGAAATAGACACGGAATAACTTTCATCAGCCTTATTATAGCGGTCTTTGTCATGGCAGTAGGAATTGCCTCGCTCCTGAAAGTCTTTCCCGTCATAAGCAGGCTTTCGGAAAGGGGGAAAAACGATATCTCTGTTTCCCTCATAGCAGACAGAATCTTCACCCTTATTGAACACGTTTACGGGGACGTAAACGGACCTCCCGTGCCTTCGTCCATTTTCGGAACAGATGCGGAATTCCCGAGGTATTCCTATACTGCGGACATTGAGGAAGAAAAGGAAAATATATACAAAATAGATGTCACAATTTCGTGGGAAAAAGAGGGAAAGGTTGAAAACGAATATTTTTTTGGGAATTTCAGAAGAAAATAAGGGAATAACTCTTATTGAAATTGTCATATCTATAATGATATTTGCAGCCGTAGTATTTTCGGCAGTCTTTATTTTCAAGGAATCCTTGTACCGTTTTGGAAAACAGTCGGGAGAGAAGAAGGCATACTCCGAAATAACCGGAGTTTTCAACTACATCGAAAAGTATATAACTGCAGCCATGTGCAACGACAAAAAAGGCCCGGGAAAAATTGATTTCAAAGGCCGGGAAAATTTCGTCAGGTTCGTGGCCCCTTTTTACGAAGGGAAAGAATCTGACCTTGCAAAATTTGCATTTTATTTTATTGAAGACAAGGTCAAAGCTTCGATTATAAGGATAGACAGCGACAATCCCGATTTTTCATTCCCGGAAAATTTTTCGGGAGCCCAGACTCTCGGAGAATACATAAGCGTTTTCTCAATTGAATACCATGACGGTACGCAGTGGGAATCCTCGTGGGATACCTCAGAGATGAAAGAGCCTTCTCTGCCTGAATCCGTTAAGTTGTCAGTGGCATCCTATTCAAACAAAATCGAAGGGGAAAGAATTGAAAAGAGATTCACGAAAATTATCTATATCAACCGGTAAGAGAGGCGACGCCGTAATCCTTACGATAATGGTGCTTCTAATACTCTTCATATTCACCGCCTCCATGCTCTTCATGTTCACTTCATGGCAGAAATCGGCTTCCAAGATGCTTTCAGGGAGAAATGCTTACAGGTTTGCCAGGGCAGGCATAGAAGAAGCAATATGGGAAATAGATAAAGACAGCCTTGAAGAAGATTCGTTTCTCGACTCGTGGAGGGCCAATTTCAAAGGAGAAGATACAGACCTTAACGAAGACGGGATTCCCGACGCCAGGTGGTTTGATATCAAGAAGAGGAACGGGGAAATAACGGGAAGATATGCGGTTCTTGTCGAAGATGAAAGCGGCAAAATAAACATCAACCATGCAGGCAACACTGAAACGGAAATAACATACACAGTCCGCGATATGAAAATTCTTCCCCATATTATTGGAGAGGCCGCGGCTTGCAGCATAGTCGATTACAGACAAACAAGGGAGTATGAAGCTCCTTCAGAAGTCAAGCTGGTTAAAAACATAGGAGAAGACGCCTATAGCAAAATTAAAAATCATATAACCTGTTTTTCATACGATATGAACCACGACAGGAAAGGAAAACAGAGAATCAATATCAACGATTCTTCTTTCGGGGAGATGTATGCACTTTTGACTGATTGCGGATACAGCAGGGAAATAGCATCCCAGGTGGCGCTAAACATCAAAGCATACAGGAACAGAAGTCTGGCTCCCCCCGTTATCGACCTGGAAGGAGAGGAAATAATAGGAATTGGAAAAACGCCTTATCTGAATGAGATAGACGCAGTAAAACCCTGGCATATAGGAACATTGGCTTCCGGAACCATCATAATCAGCGAACAAGGAGGACAGTTCGTCGAATTATTCAACCCGTACGGCCGGGAACTGGACATAGGAGGGTGGCAAATAAAAGGAATCGTAACGCTGTTTTCGGAATCATGGAGCGACGTTCTCAATAACTCATCAGATATCCTGGACGATATCTCCCGCGGGGAAACCGGAATAGAGCCAGGAAGAACCAGGCAAATCACGGAAAGGCTCGTACCGACTTCCATTACCATTCCGGAAGGCGAAAAAATACCTCCGCTCTCCTTTTATACCATAGGAGACAGTATTGAACTGAGAATAGTTATAATTCCCGGAGAACCACCAGTAATTTTCCCCCTCTTCATTCCTATCAGGGACCCGGCAGACTGCAACCACTATGAACCCATCCTTGCCATCAATCCGGGTTCGCTCGGTTTCATTTCAAACATGCTCTCTTCAATTCCGTTTCTGGCAAACCTGGGTCTTGATTTCAAAATGAAGTTACTTGACAGTGAAGGAAATCTCGTTGAAAATACGACATATTTTGCAGACCTCCCCCACACGACGGTACAGAAGAACGACCCGAGAATGAAAGACTGCACCGACTGGTTCCCCGGTACCCAGACTCCCGGTAAACACAATATGGTTTTCCAGCCATGGATAGGCGGAGAATTTGGCAATACCGACTGGATTTCTAACTGGCCTTCCCATTTCAACATAAGGAACAGCAAATTCCTTTCGCTGGGGGAACTCTCCCTTATCCACAGGAAACGCCACTGGAAAACACTCGATTTCTGGAAGCACGGCTATGACAGAAAACTGATAGACCATTTCACGGTTTTTGAAAATCCAAAAGAACCGGCTTTTGGCAGGCTTAACATCAACACTTCCTGCGAGACCGTGCTGGCATGCCTGCCAAAGGTAAACGGCAGCATCGCAAAAGCAATCGTAAATGCAGGGCCGTACGGAGATATTTCGGAAGTACTGGGCAAATGGGGCGCAGGCAGTTCTCCGTCGGAACTCCTCAGCAGAGAAATAACCAGCCGCGGGTTTGACCTCAACGATAACGACAGAGACGGCTATATAGACACCGATAAGGAAAAAGAAGAGGTATTCTCGGGCATCGTAAACCTCATAACAGTCAGAAGCAATGTATTCAAAATCATTTCAATTGGCCAAAAAGTGCGGGATACCGAGAAAAATGGTAAAATAGAAAGGGATGTACTCGCAGAAAAGAAAGTTGTCGTGTGGTACGACAGGAGGAAAAAAAAGGTCATCTACAGAAGAGAAATCCAGTAACAGCTGAAAAATTGCATTCAGGCGGCATAAAACTCCTTACAATATCAAAAGGATAGACAATATGAGAATAAAATTTCTCAAAAAACCGTTTTCTTTCCTGAAAAAACACAGAAAAAAACTTCTGATTCTATTGATACCGATTATTATTATCCTGATTTCACACTTTTTCATTGCCTTTCGAAACAGGAACGTAATTGCCGTGGTTGACGGCTACCGCATTACTCTCGAGGATATTCTTGTAGAACTGGAAATGTCCCCGGAATTTTACAAGGAATCGGCATCCGAAAATCCGGAAGCTGCGATAGAAGCATATATTGACCAGATTATTATTTACAGGAAGGCAAAAAGATATAAAAACAGGTATAAGCGAAACATGGCAGCTAAAATGGAAAATTTTTACATTAAAACTCTTTCTAAAGAATTTGTCGAAAATGAGCTTGTCAAAAACATAAAGATTGAAGACGCTGCGATAGCCGAATACTACAACAGCAACCTGGAGGATTTTATCATTCCTGAAAAAGTGCGAATATTCGAAATAGTCGTTTCAGACAGGCAGAAAGCAGAAGAAATTCTTAAAAGGCTGAGTTTCGGAGAATCTTTCGAAGCTATAGCCCTGAAGGAATCCATTTCCGAAAGCAGGATAAAAGGCGGGGACCTGGGATGGATAGACACAAGAAAACTTGAAAGCGAGATATCCTCGATGGTAACAAGGATAAGCCCGGGGGACATCCTGGCAAACATAGTGCGCACGGAACTGGGATACCACATCATCAGGCTGGCAGGCAGGACTGAAAGGAGAATACTTTCATTGAGCGAAGCTACTCCCTCTATAAAAAACATGCTCGTATCCATAGAAAAGAAAAGGGAGATTGACAATCTTATACTCAAGCAGAGAGAGAAAGGCAAAATAAAGATTTTCAAAGAAAAGATGATATTATTGAAAGAAGGGGCGAAATGAAAAAACTTATCCTGTTATATGCAGTATTTATTTTCATCACAATAGAGGTTTTTTCTGAAAACAAATCTGTTGTGACAGTGGGAAACAAGATGATATTTGAAAGCGACATAAAAGCCAATATGGCCGGAAACAAGGAATATAAAGAATCCATGAATGAACTGATACTTCAGAAAATGCTGGTTTTCCAGGCAGAAGCGGAAGGACATCAGGCCACGGAAGAAGAAGTGGCGGATGAAATAAAGAAGATAAAAGGGTCTTTTCCCGATGAGGCATCTTTTTTGAACAACCTCTCAAATCAAAATATGTCCTACACCTTATTGAAAGCAGCTGTGGCAGACAAAATAAAAACAAACAAGCTGGTGAAGCAAAAAATTGCGAACAGGATAGAAATAAGGCAGTCCGAAATAATGAACGCCATAAGGGAATTGCAATCCCAAAACAACGTTTACTGCTTCAGGCTTAAATGGTTTGAAAGCGAGGAAGAAGGGATGAAATTTGCGGGCGGGTTCGACGGGACGAAAGAAACAGAAATGTCAGAGGCAGAATGGTTCAAGCAGGAAGAAATCCTGCCGGAGGTCCTGGAGGAGATCAAAAAGGTTAAAGAAGGCGAATTGACGCCGCCCTTCAAGATTAAGGAAAAATACCTCGTATTATTGCTTAAGGGCGTGAAACAGGACGATAAAACGGATATGGCTGAATTGTATGGCCGCGCAAGAAATCTCCTTTACCAGAAAAAATTCGGCCAACAATTTGATGCATATGTAAAAGAACTTCAATCAACAATACCTGTTTTTTACAGTGAATAAAAGCAGAAAAAAAATAATCGGCATATCCCTGGGCGACCCTGCCGGAATAGGGGCTGAAATACTTTTGAAAGCTTTTCCGGAAATAATAAAAAACGGGAAATTCCTGCCCCTTGTTACGGGAGATTTTTCTGTCATTGAAAGAAACCTGGAATTTTCAGGGCACAAATGCACTCTCAATATTGTAAAAGACATAAAAGACATCAGGGAAAACAACCTTAACATATATGACACAGGCATCATTACCGGCAAAGACTTCCCCACGGGAAAAGATTCTGCAATATGCGGAAACGCCTCTTTCCTTTATGTCAGCAAAGCTGTTTCTCTCTGGAAATCAAAAATAATTGATGCTCTCGTTACACTGCCCATTTCAAAAAAAGCATGGCATCTTGCAGGCAGATTTTACTCGGGACATACAGAGTTCCTGGCATCCGAGCTTCATGCAGACAAATACGCCATGATAATGGCGGCAGGAAAAATAAGGGCACTGCTGATAACCACGCACATCCCGCTCAAAAAAGTTCCCGGGGTCCTCACAAAAGAGCTTATCATTGAAAAAATTATTACAGCCCGCAATTTCCTGTTGGACGCGGGCGTTAAAAATCCGCTGATTGCAGTCTCTTCCCTTAATCCCCATGCAGGAGAGGGAGGCGTTCTCGGTTCAGAAGAAGAAAAAATAATCAGACCCGCGGTATCCCATCTTGAAAAAATCGGGATAAGGTGCATTGGGCCCTTTCCCGCTGACGCAGTGTTCAAAAAAGCATTTGAAAACAAGGCGGATATTATAGCAGCCATGTACCACGACCAGGCCCTCATACCTTTGAAAACCTTCTTTTCCGGCAAGCTGGTCAACTGCACGGCGGGACTGGGCATGGTAAGGACAAGCCCGGGGCACGGTACGGGCTTTGACATAGCATATACAGGGAAAGCCGTTCCTTCAAGTTTCATAGAAGCTTACAGAACGGCGGCGAGACTTTTATCAAAAAAAGAACACAGGAAGACTGACTGATGGAATTTTTGACTCCGGGCAAAATTGTCAAGATGCTTCAGGACGGGGAAATAGAAATAAGAAAACACCTGGGCCAGAATTTTCTCATAGACAGAAACACAAGAGATAAAATCTTATCCCATGCGGAAATTGACCATGAAGATACGGTCGTGGAAATTGGACCGGGCATGGGTTCCCTTACCGATGTCCTTGTAGAAAAGGCAAAAACCGTATACGCCTTTGAGATAGACCAGCAGCTGTGCAGTTTCCTTGAAGAAAGATTTGCCGGCCTTGATAATTTCCATCTCATTGAAAAAGATTTCCTGCAGGTTTCCGAAGAATGGTGGCAAAGCCTGCCTTCAAAGGTAAAACTGATAAGCAATACCCCTTATTACATGAGCTCGCAGATTGCTTTCAGCGTTATAAGATTGCGGGAGAAAATTAAGACTGCCCTGCTGACAGTGCAGAAAGAAGTTGGAGAGAAAATCACGGGAAAACCCGGAAATAAAAATTACGGGGCCATATCAGTCCTCAGCCACATTTACACCGATTCAAAAATATGTTATTCTTTAAGCAAGAACGTTTTCTTCCCAAAACCCGAAGTAAACTCAGTCGTAGTGAAGATAGAACCTCTTGAAAAACCGAAATTTCACATTGAAGAAGAAAAGCTTTTCCGGGACTTTTTATCCCGTATCTTCATGTTGAGAAGGAAAAAACTTATAAATGTCGCAAATAAAATGTTCGGCATCGATAAGGAAGAATTCAAAAAAGCGGCAAAAATGGCGAATATTGTTCCTGATGCGAGGGCGGAAGATTTGAGTCCCGAAGAGATATGCTCAATTTTTGGAATTGTAAAAGATTCAATTGACGAGATAAATTCAAACTCCTCACAGTGAAAGAATATCATATAAGAGTTCCCCGGGAAAATACGGGGCAAGCGGAGTAAAGGAGAAAAAAATGGCTATGTGGATTGGAGTTAACAGAAGGGCAAGGATATGTTACGGTTTTGACGACATATCCCTTGTGCCCGGAGATATTACCATTAATCCGGAAGATGTCGACCTGTCTGCCTCTGTTGGAAATATGAAACTTAAGATTCCCGTTATGGCAGCGGCAATGGACGGAGTTGTCGACCCAAAATTTGCCGTAGAATTTACCAGGCAGGGCGGACTTGCAGTTTTAAACCTCATGGGCATATACACCAGGTACAAGGACCCGTATGAAATAATAGAAAAAATCATAAAAAGTCCTTACGAAAATTCGACAGCTCTCATACAGAACATATACAGGGAACCGGTGAAAGAAAACCTGATAGGCGAAAGGGTGGAACAGATAAAAAAAGAATGCGGATACTGTTCTGTCAGTTCAATTCCCCAGCATGCGGAGAAGTTTCTCGGCATAAGCAGGGAAGCCGGAGTCGATATATTTGTCATACAGTCAACGGTGACAACGGCAAAACACTTATCGTCAAAATACTCCCCTCTCGACATTGCCTCCTTCTGCAGGAATACGGACATCCCGGTTATTGTGGGCAACTGCGTCACATTCGACGTGGCGACAGAACTTATAGAAGCAGGCGCTTCGGGAATACTTGTGGGAATAGGGCCCGGAGCAGCCTGCACAACAAGGCATGTCCTCGGCCTTGGAGTACCGCAGGTTACCGCTACCGCCGACTGCGCGGCAGCCAGAGATGTACACTACAAGAAAACGGGAAAATATGTTCCCATGATAACGGACGGCGGAATGGTCAGCAGCGGAGATATCTGCAAAGCTTTCGCTTCGGGAGCAGACGCTGTCATGATTGGTTCGGCTTTTGTCAAATCAGTAGAGTCTCCGGGGAAAGGATACCACTGGGGAATGGCCACTTCGGATGAAAACCTTCCGAGAGGTACCAGGATAAATGTGGGAGTTTCGTGCACTCTTAAGGAAATATTATACGGACCTGCGAAAGTCAACGACGGCTCCCAGAACCTTATGGGAGCTTTGAAGCTTTCCATGGGCTCGCTCGGAGCAAGGAATATCAAGGAAATGCACATGGTCGAAATAGCGGTAACCCCTTCCATAAAAACCGAGGGTAAGATTTACCAGTCCATCCTGAGAGAAATGAACAAGAAAGAAAAATAACCGGATTAAGGAGCTGCGGAATAAATGAAAGATTTTGTGCATTTGCATTTGCATACGGAACACAGCCTGCTTGACGGGATGTGCAGGATTTCGGAAGTCACTGCTCTTGCCCGCAAGTACGGCATGAAAGCGCTTGCAATTACCGACCATGGAACGATGGGAGGCGTACTGAAATTTTACATGGCCGCCTTGAAACACGGCGTCAAGCCCATCATCGGCTCGGAAATGTATATAGCGCCAGGCAGCCGTTTTGACAAGAAAATCAGCGGTAAGAAAGACGCCTTTTTCCACATAACTCTTCTGGCAAAAAATTACAGGGGCTACCAGAACCTTCTGAAACTTTCCACCCTGTCTTTTACCGAAGGCTATTATTATAAGCAGAGAATAGACAAGGAAATCCTTTCGCAATACTCCGAAGGAATCATGGCGCTCGGCGGATGCCTGAAAGGAGAGGTCAACTCCCTGCTTCTGGAAGGAGAAGAAAAAAAAGCAGAAAAAGCGGCAGGTGAATACAGGGAAATTCTTGGAAAGGAGAATTTCTATCTTGAGGTCATGGACAATAAACTTCCGGACCAGGATAAAGCCAACCGGCTGTTGGCGGAACTTGGCAGAAAGGAAGGCATAGGACTTGTAGCAACCAACGACTGCCACTACCTGTATAAAGAAGATGCTTTTGCCCACGAAGTCCTGCTGTGCATCCAGACACAGGCCCATATGGAAGATACCGACAGGATGAGATTCCAAACAGACGAATTCTACTTCAAGACAGCGGAAGAAATGAAGGAAGCTTTCAAAGAGATGCCCGAATCTATCAGAAATACCGTGGAGATAAGCGAAAAGTGCAATTTGCAGCTGCCCATTGGCGAATATCATCTTCCAAAATTTTCCCCGCCGGAAGGACAGACTCCCGAGGAATATCTTGAGAAACTCATAAAAAAAGGAATAGAGGAAAAATTCCGTATAGATTGTGAAAAACTCGATGAAAACAGCGAAAACGAGATAATCAAGAGGGCGGCATACGAATTCGGCGTAATTAAAAAGATGGGATTCCCGAGCTATTTCCTGATAATACATGATTTTGTGGGAGAAGCCAAAAAAAAGAAAATAATGGTGGGTCCCGGGAGAGGTTCCGCGGCAGGAAGCCTTGTTGCATATCTTCTGAACATTACGGAAATAAATCCCCTTCCATACAACCTTATATTCGAAAGATTTCTCAATCCCGACAGAATAAGCCTGCCTGACATTGATGTTGATTTTTGCGACAGGCGCCGCTTTGAGGTCGTCGAATACATAAAAAACAAATACGGCGAAAAAAACGTAGCCCAGATAGGCACTTATGGAAGAATGGCGACAAGGGCAGTTTTAAAGGATGCGGGACGCGCGCTCGGATTCAGCTACGCCGATGTGGACAAAATAGTAAAACTGATCTCGCAGGAACCGGGAACTTCTCTTGAAGAAGAACTTGCGTCCAATCCCGAAATCAAAAACATTTACGAAACAGACGAAAATATTAAAAAACTTTTTAACATATCTCTAAAACTCGAAGGACTCGCAAGGCATTCATCCATACACGCTGCAGGACTTGTAATAACGGAAAATCCCGTTGACGAATATGCTCCATTATTCCGCGGACCGAAAGGAGAGCTTGCTACCCAGTACGAGATGGACGGCGTAGAAAAAATAGGACTGCTTAAAATAGACATACTCGGACTTAAAACTCTTTCTGTCATAGAAGACGCGCTCGAACTGATTAAAGAAAGGAAGGGAATAGAAATCAAGGATTTTCTCCTGGATGACGCAAAAACTTACCGGATGCTTGCAGACGGAAATTCCATGGGCATATTCCAGCTTGAAAGCAAGGGTATGCAGGAGCTTCTTAAAGACATCAACCCCATGAACTTTGAAGACATTGTTGCCATTCTTGCACTTTACCGGCCGGGCCCCATGAAAAGCGGTATGGTAAAAGAATACATCAAGAGGAAAAACGACCCTTCCCAGATAAAGTATGACCATCCGCTTCTGGAATCCATACTTAAACCCACTTACGGTGTCATTCTCTACCAGGAACAGGTCATGGAGATAGCCCACAAAATGGCCGGATTTACCATGGGGCAGGCCGATGAACTGAGAAAATCCATGGGCAAGAAGATATTGGAAGCCATGGAACAGAAAAGAGGAATGTTCATAGAAGGAGCCAAAAATAACGGAGTCAGCGAACACGTCGCAAAGAAGATTTTCGAACAGATTGTAAAATTTGCCGGATACGGATTCAACAAATCCCACAGCGCCGGATACGCTCTATTGTCTTACCAGACAGCTTATCTGAAAACAAACTTTCCGCTTGAATTCATGACCTCGCTTTTAAACAGCGAAATCGGCAATTTTGACAAAATAAGCGAGTATATCGCGGAATGCGAGAGAATGAACATCTGGATTCTGCCTCCCGACATATGCGAAAGCGACGAACGGTTCAAGATTTTCAGCAACGATATTATATACGGACTCGGAGGAATAAAGAACGTAGGGGCGGGCGCTGCAAAGTCCATTTTGGAAGCAAGAGAGAAAGGCCGGTTCAAATCCTTATTTGACTTCTGCGAGAGAGTCAACCTCAGGACTGCAAACAGGAAAGTTATAGAAAGTCTCATCAAGGCAGGCGCCTTTGATTTTCTGGAAATTCCCAGGTCTCAGCATTTTGCCATGATAGATGATGCGATAGACTACGGTTCCAAGATGCAGAAGAAAACAGAAGACGGCCAGATAGAAATTTTTGCATCGGATAAAGGGAAAATAATGCCTGAAACTGACAGGGAAGTATTGAAGTCCCTGCCTGAATGGACAGACACAAGGCTTCTCTCCTATGAAAAGGAAATGCTGGGAGTGTACCTGACGGGGCATCCTCTCGAGAGATACATCTCCATGATGAAAATATTTTCCACCATATCTTCTGCTGAGCTGGAAAAAGTAAAAGAAGGCATGTCAGTTCGCATAGGAGGAATACTGATTGACATAAAAAGGACAACCACGAAAAAGGGAGAACGCATGGGATGGGGAGAAGTCGAAGACCTCACAGGGACGGTAAAAGTTCTTTTTTACCCGAGGACATACGAGGCCGCCGCTTCCATCGTCAGAAAAAACGCCATCATATTCGTGAAAGGACGCCTTGAGAAAAAAGACAGGATAACGATTGTCGCAGACGAAGTTTCAAATATCAACACAGCGGAAAAAAGCAGGTTTTTGTCCAACGTGGAGATTGACATCAAACTTCCGACGGGAGACGAAAAACTTAACAGGCTGAAAGAACTTTTTGTGAAAAGCAAGGGAAACTGCCCCGTATATCTAAACCTGATTTTAGAAAACAGCGGCAAGAAAATAAAAATAAAAGCAAACGGGTACACGGTAAACCCCGATATCGACTTTGTGGAAGACCTTCAGTCCATTCTTGGTGAAACGGCTTTCCACATCGGGATATAAATCCAATTTTACAATCTTTGCTTGTTAGCCTTGAAATTTTGTGTTAGCATATTCAATGAACCTTTGTGTTCTGTACTATTGTTAAAAGATGCATATTTCGAATGATGATTCATTAAATATAAAATGTTAAAACTTTGGGATAAAGATAAAGAAAGAGATTTCTTTTCAAAATCGCTCGAGTTCGCAACTCCTGAAAAACTTTTTTACAAAACAACTGATGGAAGATTTTTAGCTTATTGGCCTAAAAAATATGCAGGGACAAAAAATACGTTGCAAAGCAGAAATGCATTTATAGGTGCTTATACTGAAAAATGGACGACTGATTTATTTAGTGAAATATCTGAAATAGCGGGAGGCTATTCTGTACAGGGCGTTATTGCTGAAAACATAGGATTAACCAATCAATCCCCTGCCGATGTGGCGATTTGCAAAACAAAAGATATTATCCAGAAACCGGAAAATATTATAATGCTTTTAGAAGTCAAAATGTCAGTGGTTTGGAATTGGGAATTTATTCAGGGTAAAAGAGAATTATTATGTATTGGCGATTATAAAACTCATAGTGGGAATCCAGGCCTTTTAAGGTCGGATACTATGCTGAAAGCAATTGGCAAAAGTATTAATATCCGCGTTTCTGATTTTTCAGCTTCAAAAATTCCAATTATCATCATAGGAAATACTCCTATCTCTGAAACTTATCATGAAAAAGCAGATCAATTGAAAAGAAGCGGTATTATACAGGGTTTTTGGTCAGTAAATCCGCACCCTGTTGATAGTAACTTCGATATTTTAAAGACTACAAAGTACAAGGGATTTTATAGGTTTGATAATTATGAAGAATTGAAACAAAATGTCCTGTGTCTTTTAACAGAAAAAAGAGAATTTTTCTCCAGTATGAAAACAAGGAAACATTTAGGGGAGATTATTGAAATATCCAATAAAGAACAATCTTATGAAGCAAAAGCAGAAAAGTTCTTAAAGCTTTTGCGGCAAACAGGATAATAAAATTCATGAAGCAAACAACTTTTAATGATAAAAGAAGAATCGGAACAAAAACTAGTTCTTTTGGGGTATCAGGAAGAATTAATCATGACTCATCAAAATTTTACAGTAGCCGACTTTACGCTGGACTAAATAAAAACGATGTTGTTAAATATATAGAAAATCCTGTTGCCGAGTGCGATACCAACAAAATCTTCTGTAAAAGCAGTGAAAGCATGATGGAATTACCTGATAATAGTATTCATTTAATGGTTACTTCCCCTCCATATAACGTTGGCAAAGAATATGATGCCAATTTATCTCTTAAAGAATATAGAACATTATTAAAAAAAGTTTTTCAGGAAACTTATAGAGTTTTGGTTCCCGGAGGCAGGGCATGTATAAATATTGCCAATTTAGGCAGGAAGCCATATTTACCTTTGCACAGTTATATTATTGAAGACATGAATGCTATTGGTTTTTTAATGCGCGGGGAAATCCTGTGGGATAAGGGAAGCAGTGCCAGTTCTTCTACTGCTTGGGGCACTTATTTGAAAGCAAACAACCCAGTATTGCGAGATGTCCATGAATATATTCTTGTTTTTTGCAAAGACACATTTACAAGATATAATCCACAACAGCGGAAAAGCACTATAAAAAGAGAAGAATTTTTGGAGTTTACAAAAAGTGTCTGGAAATTTAGTGCAGAAAGAGCTACGAAAATAGGACATCCTGCACCTTTTCCGGTTGAATTGCCTTATAGGCTAATTCAACTTTATACTTTTGAAGATGAATTTGTATTAGACCCTTTTGCGGGAAGTGGAACAGTCTGCATAGCAGCATTGAGACTTAAAAGGAAATTTGTAGCTTATGATATTGACTTGCAATATTGTAATTTAGCAGAAAATAGAATAAAACAATTTTTATCAAAACAGACAACGTTATTTTCAGATAAATAACAGCTGGTGTGGAGGATCTCCCATGGGAAGAGCCCGTGGCTTTCCTCCTTCGCTAAAGTATACCCTCCGAAGTTATAGCGCAGG
>Ga0116143_10004320_pt1 | contig 13566 bp, 6 predicted proteins | sample AD_UKC034_MetaG_FD_89745 | JGI IMG/M metagenome (GOLD analysis project Ga0116143, IMG submission 89745) | Active sludge microbial communities of municipal wastewater-treating anaerobic digesters from USA - AD_UKC034_MetaG | ecosystem: Engineered > Bioreactor > Anaerobic > Digestate | place: USA...
CGCGCCACATCCAGGGCCTGCCGCACATCATACCCCCCGTCCACATCCAAACGGATAGCGAGCGAAGGCAGAGCGCGGTGGATTGCCTTGATCCGGCGCACATCATCTTCGGGGTCAAGCCCACCCTTTACCTTTAGCAAACGGAAGCCCTGCCGGGCTCTCTCCTCAGCCATCTCTACGCTCTCGGCTTCTGACGCCAGCGGGATCGTCACCGAGGTAGGAATTCGGTTGCGGTATCCGCCCAACAAGCGATACAAAGGCATATCCGCCAGCAAGCCCAGTAGATCGTGAAAAGCCAGGTCATAGGCGCACAAGGCTGCCGGCGCGTTCCCAACCACCTGGCTGAGACGGTCCAGCGAATATTCCACCTGCGTCGGGTGCAGGTCAGGCACCAGGTCGGCGCAAGCCTGGCAGGCCCGCACCACATCCTTGGGTTTTGCACCGGTCAGGTCAGGGTGGGCCACCGTGCATCCCCATGCATTCTGCCCCTGGCGCGTTTCCATGCGCACAAACACGGCTACCACCTGGTGGATCTCTGGGATGTGCGCCATGCGCACCGGCTTCTTTAGCTTTAGCTCAACGGGCGTTACTTCAACCTTGGTGATCTGCATTGCCTGGCACCTCCGGTAACCAGATTATACCGAATTACCAAAGAGCCGCGCAAGGTGACTTTTTTTAGATCGATCAGCACGTTCAAGGTAAGCCTGGTGTATAATGCGGTCACGACCCCGGCATGTACATCGCCCAATTCTCGGGGGAAGTGCCATGCAGCCCAGATAAGAAGCTGTCAAGTGCCCGTTGAACTTTTGATCTCTACCCCAGCTAGCGGAAAAACGGATGCCTGCATCCAGCGCATTCGCACTTTGCTGTTAAACCAACCCTTCACCCCCGTGCGTGTCGTACTGCCCGACCGCCTGCAAACGGCATCCTTTCGCCGCCGCCTGGCCGAAGCCGGCGGGGCGATTGGCATGCAGATCGGCACCTTTGGCGATCTGTATCGCGAGTTGCTAGAAATGACCGGGCGCGCCATTCCCGTGGCTTCTCCACCCATGCTGCACCGTTTGGTGCAGGCCGCGGTAGAACAGGTCCACGCCGCAGGCGATCTTCAGCATTATGCCGGCCTGCGCCAAACACCGGGGTTTTCGCTGGCCTTGCGCGATATATTCGCTGAACTCAAACGGGCCCTGGTTTATCCCGAAACCTTCCTTGAACGCGCTGCTTCAGGCAACCCAGCGCAACAAGAGTTGGCTCGCCTGTACCAGGCTTACCAAGCCAGGCTTCAGGCCCTGGGATGGGCCGACCCCGAAGGATTGAGCTGGCTGGCAGTGGAAGCGCTGCAAAACAACCCCGGGCTGGTCAGCGAAATACGCCTGTTGGTGGTAGATGGTTTCGATTCTTTCAACAACGCCCAATGCCAGGCACTGCGCCTGCTTGCACCCACCGTGCCCGATATCCTGATCACCCTGCCCGGCGAGCCATCTTTTCACCGCTCCGTCCATCGCCGCTCTGAGGCGGCCTACCAGGCCTTATCATCCAGCCTGCCGCTGACCGTGCGTCATTCCTCCGGGTCGCCGCATTTGCCCCGCCCGCTTCAGCAGCTAGAAGCCTCTCTATTTGAGCCAGGCGTCATCCCACTGGCCCCGGCAGATTCGATTCACATGATTGAGGCCCGTTCGCCCGCAGAGGAAGCCCGCGAAGCCCTGCGCTGGCTAAAGGCGCGCCTGGTGCGCGACAAAGTCCAGCCGCAAGCTTGCGCTATCATCACTCCAGACCCCGATCAATACCATCCTTACCTGCGCCAGGCGGCGGCCGAGTTTGGTTTGCCGCTGCGCTTCACCCAGTGTCCGGCATTAGCCCAATCACCGGCAATATCCGTTTTGCTTGACCTGCTAAACCTGGCGGTATTGAATTATCCTCGCCGCCTGCTCCTGGATACCCTCCGTTCCCCCTACTTCGATCTTTCGGCTTACGGCCTAACCTACCACAATGCCGACGTACTGGACGAGGTCAGCCGAAAAGGCCAGGTGATCGAAGGGCGCGAGCAATGGGATGATATCTTCAACCGCCTGGCACAATCCCAACCCCCATCCCTGCCGATCGACGAGGAAGAAATCCAGTCGCCTGTCTTGCCGTATGGCGAACAGGTAACACCGCTGCGCCAGGCATTGAACCGCTTCTTTGACCGCTTGGCTCCCCCCTGGCCGTCTGCATCTCTAGAAAATTGGATCCATTGGCTGGAAGATCTACTGGATGCCTGGCGCTATTATCACCAGGGTGCAAGCGAAAACGACCAGGCCGCCTTCGACCAACTACGCCAGGTCTTGCGCGCCCTGGTGCTAGGAGAAGCAGTCATCGGTGTACAAGAGCTCAGTTACAACCAATTCTGCGTCCAACTGCAAGGCGCGCTGGAAGGCAGCGGCATTCAAGAAACAACACCCGGCAATCAGCCATCTATCCTGGTGCTGCGCATGATTGAAGGGCGCGGCTTACGCTTTCGCGCTGTGGCCATCCTTGGTCTATCCGAGGGCATCTTTCCGGCAGTTGAAAATTCCGATCCCTTCCTGGATGAAGATTTGCGCCTGTCCTTGGGGCTCGAGTCGCGTTTACAACGCCAACAACCCAGCCTGTTCTACCAGGCCATCACCCGCTCAGACCAATTCATCCTGTTTACACGCCCTTACCTGGCAGATGACGGGGAAAAGTGGGAACCATCCCCTTACTGGAAAGCCGTCTTATCGCTGCTGCCCGAGCACAGCGAACAGGTCATCCGCCCAGATGACTTACGGGCCTTGAACGACGCCGCTTCGCCAGAAGAAGCCTTGTTCTGGGCCGTACGCCAGCATCGCCTTCCCCGCAGCTTTGCCGACCTGCTGCCGCGCTGGGAATACCTGCGCCACGCCCACAACGTTCTCGCCGCCCGGCAAGCCGAACAGCCAGCCGGACCCTACGAGGGCTCTGCTGAACCGCTGGCAAGCCTGACCCAGGCCCGCTATGGCGCGCAGCACGTCTGGAGCGTCTCGCGCCTGGAGCCTTACGGCGTTTGCCCGCACCAATTTTTCGTCAGAACAGCCCTGGAATTGGAAGCCCGCATTCCTCCCCAACCAGGCCTGGATGCTGCCCAGCTTGGCACCCTCCTGCATGCTATCCTCGAGCAGGTCTACGCCGCCGCCGAAGACCCCACCGACCTCCAGGCCGTGCTAGCAGCCCTGCCGGGCACCGCCTGCCAGCTATTTGAGCGCGCTCCCCTGGATCTCTGCTTCCGGCCCTCGCTCCTCTGGCAGAAAGAGCAAGAACAACTCATTCTGGCGTTAGAGAATACCATCCGGTGTCTGGCCGAAGAGGATGCTGACGCCGGTTGGCGGCCGGTCGCTTATGAACAGTCCTTCGGCCGCAGCGGCGCCGCCCCCCTGGCAGTTCACACCGGCAGTCAGACAATTCTCCTGCACGGCATGATAGACCGCATCGACCGCGATCCTGCCGGGCGGGTGCGCATCATCGACTACAAAACCGGCAGCAGTCACCTATCAAAGCAAGACCTGCTCCTCGGTTACCGCTTGCAGCTTCCTCTATATGCCCTGGCTGCCCAAGAAGTAGTGAATCTTGGCCGGGTAACCGAGGGGTTCTATTGGGCCTTATTGAAGGGAGAAGCCGGCGCGCTCAAGCTGAGCACCTTCAACCGCGCCGATGATATAGGCCCTCAGGCCGCCATCGACACAGCCAAAGAGCATTTGGAACACATCGTTTCCGGCATTCGTCGCGCCCACTTCCCGCCCATTCCACCTAAGGGAGGCTGTCCTTCTTACTGCCCTGCCAGCGCCTGGTGCTGGCGTTTTACGCCAGGATGGGGAGGCTGATCAATGCCAGGCAACCCGCTTGTTGAACGCATTCTAGACAGCTTTGGCCTCACCGCCGATCAGCGTTGCGCCGCGTCGACCCGCGGCAGGGATATCGTCGTCACAGCAGGCGCCGGCAGCGGCAAGACGCGCACCCTGGTAGCGCGCTACCTTACGCTGCTGGCAGAAGGCCATTCTCCCCGCCGGGTGGCGGCCATCACGTTCACCAAAAAGGCCGCCCGCGAGATGCGGAACCGCGTCCGCTCGGCCATTGTCCAGCAGCTTGCTCTGGCTGAGACGGACGATCAGCGCCAGCTCTGGAGAGGCCTGGACGCACAAATGGACTCAGCCCGCATCGGCACGATTCACAATTTGTGTGAACAGATCTTGCGCACCCATCCCGCCGAGGCTGGGGTTGACCCACGCTTTTCAGTTTTGGATGAAGGCCTGGCAGCCGCTCTGCGCTCCCAGGCCGTGACCGACACCCTCGACTGGCTGGTGGGAGAAGCCACCTATGCCCCCTTGCTGGCCGGGTCAACCACCAATGGCCTGCGAAGGCTGCTCGCCTTCTTGCTCGATCATCGGCTGGAAGCGCAAGATGCCCGCTCCCGCCCGGTGGATGTGCATAGGATGGTGGTCGATGAGCTGAGCCGCTTTGTCGAACTCCCAGCTGTGGCCGAGCCCCTGGCCGATCTGCGCGCCTTACAGGCCTCCGAACGCTTGCAAGCAGATTCTGGCGACAAACTGGGCTCCGCCCTGGAAGATTTCTTGCGCTGCTGGCAAAGCGTAGAAGAAGGCCTCAGGTATGACGATTGGCTACACGCCGCGCGGCATTTGGTGCTGGCCCGCCGGGCTGCCGCTGCGCGCGGCGGTAGCAAAACCTGCCAGGGCCGCTTGTCCATCGACCAGTTCAAAGAAGCTTACGACTTGTGGCTGGACCCCTGGCTGGGCGGAAAGAATGCCAAAGATCTGCCTCCAGACGAAGCGTTAGAGCATCTCTTCTTACAAACCCTGCCCCTGGTCTGGCAAGCCTTTGACCACCTCTTGCAAACTTACCAAACTGCCCTACGCCAACAGCAAGCCCTGGATTTCGACGATCTTGAGGCCGGAGCTGCCCGCTTGCTGGACCAGCCAACCATCAAACACCACTGGCAGGGCCAGGTGGAAGCCCTGCTGGTCGATGAATTCCAGGATACAAACGCTCGCCAGCGCCAGATTGTGTTGGCCCTGTGCGGGGATAACCCCGGCCGTCTCTTTGTGGTCGGCGACGCCCGCCAAAGCATCTACCGCTTCCGCAAGGCAGATGTCACCGTATTCCGCGACCTTCAGCAAACTACACAACGCCAGGGCGGCCTGGTGATCAACCTGGATCTCACCTACCGCGCCCATGCCCCTCTTCTGCAGGTCACAGGCCACCTCCTGGCAAAGGTCATGGGCGATCAACCCGACCCAGAACGCCCCTATTACGTTCCCTTTACGCCCCTGCATTCGAATCACGATCTTCCCGAAACAGGTGTCCAGGCGCCTTATATAGAATTCGTATTGGGTGCCGGAGAGGATGCCGAAACCGCACGCCCATCCGCTGCCTGCGCCCTGGTGCAGCGCTTGCTTGAGCTGCGCCAGGCAGGCCAAATCCAGCGCTGGGATGATGTCACAATCTTGATGCGCGCATCCACGGGCTTCCCCCATTACGAAGAAGCCCTGGAAGATGCCAGTATCCCCTTTGTCACCGTCGCCGGGCAAGGCTTTTACAACCGCCCTGAGATCCGCGATGTGCTCAATATGCTGCGCACCCTGGCCGACCCCTGGGACGACCTGGCCCTGGCTGGCCTGCTGCGTTCGCCCGCCTTTGGCCTGAGCGACACGGCCATCTATTTGCTGCGCTGGGCCTCCGGCCAAAAGCAGCCCCTTTGGACTGCCCTGCAAGGCGATCTATCTGCCCTGGCCGAATCCGACCAGGCCTACGCCCATCGGGCCTTTGATCTGCTGCAAAAGCTGCGCCCATCGGTAGACCGCATTCCGGTGGCTGATCTGCTCAAGCAGTTGGTTGACCAGGTGGACTATCGCGCCATCCTGGCCCCGGCTCAAGACGCATCTGGGCGCCTGTGGCGCAACCTGGATAAATTGTTGGCCGATGCCCAGGCCAGCAAACTATCAAACCTGCGGTCATTTCTAGAATATATTGACACCCTGCGCGACGTGGGCGCCCGCGAGGGCGAAGCCCCCGCCGATGCCGAAGGCTCGGTGCGCCTGATGACCATTCACAAGGCCAAGGGGCTGGAATTCCGGGTCTTGGTGTTGGCAGACGCTGCCCGGCGGAACAAGAATACCAGCCAGGCAGCTTACCTCTTGCCCACCACCGGCCTAGCATATAAACTTGACCAATACCAGGCGGCTCCCTTGCTCTGCCGCCTGGCGCACCTGCAAGACGGCATGCAAGCCGAAGCCGAAGAAAAACGCCTGCTGTATGTGGCCCTGACCCGCGCCAAAGAAAAACTGCTCATCAGCGGCCATTGCACACAAACCAAAGCCGGGGACTGGAAAGCCGATGGCTGGCTGGGGGAACTTGCACAAGCTGGAGAAATTGACCTCGGCGCCGCCATCGATAGCGGTCAAGCAATCGAGGTGGCTGCCGCTGGCAGGCACCCACTGCGAGCCTGGGCTTTAGTCTCATCAAGCCCGGCGGCACCGGCCGCACAGCCTGGCTTGGCAGCCGAGTGGCCCACCTCAACCGCCACCCCGCTGTACCAATCCTTGAAAGAACCCGAAGCGTCTCAGCCTGACTTGATCGACCCCGAACCAGGCGAAATGCAATACCCCTGGCGAGCAACTGGCGACCACCTGCGCCCTCCTGCCGAGGCCCTCGGCAGCCTGGTGCACGATGCCATCCGGCGATGGTCCTTTCCCGGCGACCCTGCTTTGCCAACCTTGCTCGAAACCGCCGCCCTTGAGGAGGGTCTCGCCAGCCCAGCTCAGCGCGCAGAAGCCATACGCCTGGCAATACAATTATTGCAGCGCCTGCGCCAGCACCCACTCTGGCAAGAGATTGACCAGGCCCAGGTACGGTATCACGAAGTTCCTTATACCCATTTCTCAACCAACAATCACCTGGATACTGGCTATATCGATTTGCTCTATCGCCACCAGGATGAATGGCACGTCATAGATTTCAAGACCGATTCACTGCACAGCGCCGCCGGGCGCCAGGCAGAGGTCGAGCACTACCGCCCGCAAATGCATCGCTACACCCAGGCCGTCTTGAACCTCTTACACGAACCGGCGCGGGTGCACCTGTGCTTTCTGGACGATGAAGGGCGGGTCAGCTTACAAGAAATGTAACAGAATGGTGTAAAATTAAGGCGTCCATACTTTAGGTCAAAATCAGGCGAGGAAGAAAACATGAACCTTCCAGATTTTGTAGATCGACAGCTGCGCGACATGCTGATCACATATTTCGAAACGCCGCCCAACGACAAAAAGATGATCTTGTTGGACAGCCCGGCAGGCATGGGCAAGACTTACCTGATGACCCAGGTTTGCCTGTCACTGCTAGAGCACGCCCGCACCAAACGAAACAGGCATTGGAAATTCATCCGCCTGGATTTTCGCGGGCCGCAAGCCTATCACACCAGAACCCATATTTTAGAAGAAATTGCCCGGCAGTTTTGCAGTGACCTGCGCTGGGATACGATCTGCAACCAGCTCAGCCAGGCAGCGCAAAACGACCCCGGCTCATTGGAGCTCTTAAAACGGATCACCAAGGTGCCTCTCTCAGAAGATGCCGAGGCCGCTCTACTGCGCACCTTGAGCAATATCGTAAAAGAAGATATGCAGTCGATCGGCAATGCCCTGGTGCGCCTGTTTCGAGACGCCCCCATTCAAGAGCTTCAAGACCAGGCCGCTTTTCATAAAGAAAACGTCCAGATTTATGCCCTGATCGAGTTTGTCCAGGCGCTTCGGGAGCGCCAGGAACAAAGCGCCCGAAAAAAGGACGCCGAGCCGTTTCCCACCCATGCCATCCTGATTCTCGACAGCCTGGAGAACATCGCCGACCCCGATCTGCTCAAGTGGGTCTTGAATCGGTTGGCCCCTGAGCTGCACAACGGCCTGCAGGGTATTGCCGTTCAAAACTTCTTCGTGATCGCCATGGGGCGTTTTATCTCCCACAATCTCGAAATGGGCACCCGCAAGTTGTACTTTTCTCGTTATGAATTGGACCCATTTCCCAAAACCGTGGTGGAGGATCTGCTGCGTTGCTTTGAAGATCAGCAGTTTTCGGACCCCAAAAACGCCGCCCAGGTCTCCCAATTGGCGCGCAAGCTCACCTGGGTCTGCGGTGGACATCCCCGCCTGCTTAATAAAGTCGTCCTCACACTCTACAACCGTCCCTTGCATTTCTCCAGCTTGCGGCATGACCCGCGTGATAGGATGTACTGGTACAACAATCCGGTGTTGGGCATTCAACAGATCTTGATCAACGAACGCCAGATGGCGATTGGCGAGATCACTTCCATTCTGAACCAAGAAGAAAAGCAAACCCTTGAACTGTTAAGTGTCTTCCGGAATTTCAATGTAGCCACGCTAGATTTCATCCTCAACAAGATTGCCACCTTGAACCAGCCCGGGGCCTGGCCACAATTCTCCAGCAATGTTCGAAAACTGTTCGATCAAATTGAGGGACGCCGCCTGATCGGCAGTTCACGCGTAGCGCCCTTTTACTCTGGGCATGTTGTCCTACGCTTGATTGCCACCCAAATGCTGGCTCAAGATCCCCCCACTCGGTTTTGCCAGATCAACCAGTGGGCGCTCGAAATGTTCGAGAACTGGGTACGAGGCTGCTTCCCCAATAATCCCGACCGGCCCCAGCCAATCCCGGGGGATTACCAAAAGATTTGCGTTGTCGAGTGGCTGTTCCACCGCTTGTGCCTGGCCCGCTACTGCCCAGATGGGTATCCGCTTGACCCATTCCCTGGTCGCAGCGTACTGATCGACCTGGCACAGGATATCAGCGACCAATTAGCAAATATTCTGCAAAACGTTGTCGATTTCCCATACCTGGCGAACAGCCGGGTTCAGCAAATCCACGAGATCGCCACCGCCATTGAAGACGATGAACAAATCGACCATCTGATCCATGAGATCGCTTGGGAAGATCAAACTCTGTATGACGATATTCGCTCGCGGATTCTAATGGCATTTGCGTAACCGAACGCGTGGAGGACAAAATGACTGAGAGCAAAAAACATCAGCTTTATTTTGGCCGCGAGACCGAAAAAGAGTATATCCGTCACTGCATCACCGATCCAGAGGCCAATCGCTACCTGATCTACCTCTGTGGCGCAGGCGGCGTTGGCAAAACTGCCTTCATGGATCTGATCTCCAACCTGTACGGAGATAATCCCGCTACCCTGGTGCTGGATACGGTCGACTTTGACGATCTCACCCTGCGCATGCCCACCAATTTTATGGAGCGCATGGTCAGCCAGTTAACTGCCCGAGAAAAGAAAACTCGCATCTCATTCAGGAAGTTCCTGAACTTGTGGACTCAAAGCATTGGCGAAAGCCTGTCGCAGCGCGAAGAACAACTGCCTGAGATCCGCACAGCCTTCGTCAACGGGATGAACAACCTGGCCAAAAGACGGCGGCTCGTGTTCTTGATCGACACCCTAGAAAAAGCACCCCTATGGTTCCCGGGATTCTTTGCCCAAACCATCGCCTCGATCCAGAACCTGGTAGTTGTGGTGGCGGGTCGCCCACAAAGCCAGGGGATCGAACATCAGCTAGAAGAAGCGGTCAAGACCGCGAACGGAACACTGCCGGCATTTACGATCCACCCCTTTGAAACCTGGGGCGGGCTGGACCTGGATCATTGCCATGAGTACTTCGCCCAGGTTGATCTGAGCGGCGCAGCAGGCGACCTGGCCATGGTAGGGATCAAGCTGGATAACAAGTTCAAAAAGAAGATCTGGAAGCTGGCGAACGGCATCCCCTTCCAGGTTAACCTGGCTATCAGCCTGATCCACTACCTGGAAATGCAGGATTCGGTCCTTAATCGAGCGATTCATGCCCTGATGACCAAGATCCAAAACGCATCCCTGGACGAGATGAATGACCAGCGTTTGCGAGACGAGTTTCAGCGCGCCCTGGTCATGCCCTTTGTGGTCAACTACAAGCATTCCCGCGCTCCCGGAGAAACGATCGACTGCACCAGCCGTATCATCATGCTGCTGGCACATACAAACCATTTCGCGTCCCACGTGATTGGCGGCTTTGATTCCACCTTGCTGGCAGAGTTGGACGATGCCTTGACCGAAAAAGACATCGAGTGCGGCCTGGAGGAAATCCGCTCTCAACGCGAAAAGTTATACACCTTCGTAAAACTATACCGGGGTCCAGATGGGCGCATCAGCGGGGTCGGCCTGCACGACGAAATGGTGCGCATGCTCAACAAGTTTGCCTGGATGCAGCTTGAACCTCCTGGGTTGACCGACCCACCCCGCAAAAACATCAGCATGAAGTTGGTCGCCCATTATGACCGGCGGTGTGCGGCCCTCTCAGGCCAAGAAAATGGCTCGCCTACGGACGGCGATTGGATGCATGCGGTGGATACCCCCGAAGGCCAGGCCCTGCTGTTGGCCCGCACCTTCCACGCCTTATACCTGGATGTGCGCCAGGGATGGGATTGGATCTATAACCTCTCCGAGCGCATCTTCAAGCAATCGTACTTCGACACCTTACTGTTTGATTCGGTCGAGGCGTACGTACGCGGGGAAGATATCGGGGACGAGGCTGACGTGCAAGCGCGCATGGACGTCTGGAAAGCCGCTTCGCTGATCGCGCGCCGGGAAGAAAAGGGCGCTCTAGAAGATGCTGCCAACCTGTTGCACAAAAGCATCGATGCCTGGTCTGCTCAATACAGCGAACAAGAGGCCACCATCAATAAAATGGAGCAGGCCATCAAGGTGATGCAAGAGCAGCGCCGGGCACTGCTGGCAAAACAAGCCCAGGGTGTGCCCATCGAAGCCGCAATTCAACACTTCAACCAACTCATTGCCGATGACAAAACGGCCATTCAAAACATGAGCCAGCTCAGCGATCTAGAGCGGGCCTACACAGCCTTGGGATACGTTTATCGGCTGGAATCGCGCTGGGATGATGCCATCAAATACTATAATACCGCGCTGCGTTACAGCCGCTGGCTGGGGAACCGGGATAATATCGCTGAGATCTCCAATAACATTGCCAACGTGTATCTTCTCTCGGGGCAGTTGTACCGGGCCGCCCTATACAGCCAGATCAGTACCATCATCCGCAAACGCCTCGAGATACAAGATAAGCTTGGCAACTCCTATCGCATCCTCGGCATGATCAACTGGCGCATCGGCAACACGTACGAGTGCCGCGGGTACTGGCACCTGGCACGCCAGTGCTACGCCAGCCGTCCATCAGATCTTGCCATCATCGATCAATACGATGGGTATATTTATTACCGCATCGGCGACACCGACCGCGGCTACCGTGTGCGCAAGCAAATCCCTGGCTTTGGCGAAAAGGTCCCCGACGTGCAGTCCTTCCCCTTGCTCGAAAAAGCCATCCAAAACCTCGAGCGTAGCGACCGCCAGGATGAACTGGCATCCACATACAACATCCTCAGCCGGGCTTACCGCCGAGATAACGATTTTGATAAGGCCGAAAGGTCTGCCGAAAAAGCACTGCTTCTGTCAAGGAATATGCCTTACCGCAAGGCCGAAGCCTACTTAAGCATGGCCATGTTGTACTACCGCTGGGGCCGCCGAGATTGGCACAAGGGCGACGAGACCCAGGCCCTTCAAAAATTCGAGAAGGTACGCGATTACTTCAGAGAAGGCTTTCCAATTGCTCAAGAACGCCAGTTAATTGATCTGATCAGCGTCTTCAACGGGGTCATGGGCAATGTGGAATATGCCTTAGGCGAGGCATATCCAGAAGAGAATGGGCACTACGAAGCGGCGTTTCGCTATTACGTACAAGAATGCCTGGCCGCGGCACGCACCAAAGAACTGCGTTTCGAGCGCGCCTTGAACGAAATCGTCGCCGACCGGCTCGCCCGCACCCCACTCAACCTGGCAATGCAATTTGCCAACATGCTGACCGATGAAAGCGCCTGGATCAATGCCGGTCTCGAACGGCAGTACCATACGCTCGTGCACGAGGTTGATGGCATCAAGCAGTTCTTAGGCGTGCCTGCCTCCGACGAGATCAAAGCCATGGACCAGCGCTTCAACCAATACATGCGCACCGGCGAGTACAAAAAGGCCCTGGCCGAAGCCAACGGAGCCTTATCGCAGTTCTATCGCATTCGCTGGAGCATTGATACCGTGCGCGTCCTGCTCAAAACCGCCCAGGCATACCGGAAATTAGCCCAGTATACCGAGGCGCGGCGCTACTGCAAGCAGGCCCTGGTGATCGTAGAAGGCATGCTGGGGGTCTTTGAAGTCAATGGAACAGAAGCCGAAATGATCGAGTTGATCAAGCTGAAAGCCCATTCAGATTTCACCATGGGACGCATCTTGTGGGAGATTGGCAACACAGCCGAAGCAGCCACCCATTTCACCGACGCGCTTGAGATGTATATCAAACATCGCGAAGATCCAGAAATGTACGAAGGCCTGGTGCGGTCGGTGCAATACGAAGGATTCATGCGCTTCCGCATTCGCGAGTTCGACCAGGCACTGACTTTCTTAGAATGGGCCGAGGCCGAATACCGCAAGATGAACAACCAGCGTCGCGTCCTCAAGGTGTTGATCATCAAGGCCCGCGTGCTGCGCGACCGCAATAACGAAGGGGATATTGCCGCCGCCCGCCTTGCACTGGATGAAGCCCAGCAAATCATGCAGGCAATGCCCAACAGCCCTCACGGGGTTGATAAATACGCCGAGGCCGAGTGCTATCTTACTTTGATGATCCTGGAATACCAGGAACACAGTGCAGCACAAGACCCCGCCGAGCGCCTTGCCCACCTGGATGCGGCAGAAAAATGGTACACCAAAGGCATGGAAATCGCCCTCCAAAACCAATATATCCTCTTATTAGCTGTCTTTGAGGGTGTGGAGGCAACATTTTGTTTGACCGCCTGACTTTGTTAGCCAGGGGCCGCAAAAAACCAGACCTCGAACCGGCTTTTACCCACTACCTGGAAGAATGCCGTTGGGACACCTACTACGAAAAACGACGCTTCTTCCGTTCTTTAGACTTATTGATGCGCCGGTTAAGTGTGATGAGCAGCGATGAGGTATTGCATTACGTGGACTTCTTACGCGCCCGCTGGATCGAGCTGGACCATCAGCAAAAGCTGCCTCGCCTGGCATCCAATGGCCCGGCAGATTCATCGGCTCAGGCAGGAGCACATTCTGAATACCTGGTAGATATGGATTATTTCTGTAATTTAATGGAGGAGTTCAGTGAATATATTGCCCGACCCTAACCAGGCCACCCCCGTTCCCCAGGGCGAGATGGCAGATGAAAGCGGGCTGCCTGACTTCCTGCTCTCCGCCGTTCAACCCTGCCGGGTGAAGTTGACCCCGCTCCCTTCGGAACAAACCCCTCCGACGAAGACCAAAGCAGAACTGCTTGCCGATGGTCAATGCGAGGTATGAACCAGTTCTGTTCGGTACCATACATTTATACCTTTGAAATCACTGCTGCTTGCAATGCGCATTGCGCTGGCTGCGGCAATGTATTTGCGCGTGCAGAC
>Ga0116143_10004322_pt1 | contig 13556 bp, 11 predicted proteins | sample AD_UKC034_MetaG_FD_89745 | JGI IMG/M metagenome (GOLD analysis project Ga0116143, IMG submission 89745) | Active sludge microbial communities of municipal wastewater-treating anaerobic digesters from USA - AD_UKC034_MetaG | ecosystem: Engineered > Bioreactor > Anaerobic > Digestate | place: USA...
AATATTGAATACATCAAGGTCAGCCACTGCCTTTATCATAGTAAGGTATTTAAATCAATTATAGTGGTTAATTATGGTAAACAATAAATTATTAACCTCTTCCTACTTCCTACTTCTTACTTCCTACCTCCTGCTTCTTACTTCCTACCTCCTGCTTCTTACCTCTTACCTCTTACCTCCTACCTCCTATTTCCTACTTCCGTTTTCAGAACCCAATCTCCGGAATATCTCCCTCAACAATAAGCTTCCCTGCAGTCTTTGCTTTTATTTCTTCCACACTTACTCCCGGGGCTCTTTCCAGTAATTTAAATCCCCCTGGTGTCACATCCAGCACAGCCAGGTCAGAAACTATTTTTTTTACACAACGAACACCTGTCAGCGGTAATGTGCAGGCAGGCAGGAGCTTTGATTCTCCTTTAGGATTGGTATGCATCATGGCTACAATAATGTTCCTGGCGCTGGCCACCAGGTCCATGGCTCCACCCATTCCCTTTACCATTTTACCGGGAATCTTCCAGTTGGCAATATCTCCATTCTCACTTACTTCCATCGCACCTAATACAGTCAGGTTCACTTTACCGGCCCTTATCATTCCAAAACTCATTGCAGAATCAAAAAAGACCGAGCCGGGCACTGTTGTTATGGTTTGCTTACCTGCATTAATAAGGTCCGGATCTTCTTCTCCTTCAAAAGGGAAAGGGCCCATTCCAAGCAGGCCGTTCTCACTCTGCAATACCACATTCATACCGGCAGGAATATAGTTAGCCACCAGGGTGGGTATACCAATACCCAGGTTCACATAATATCCGTCTTTCAGTTCCCTGGCAATTCGTTGTGCTATTTGCTCTTTGGTTAATGACATATCAATTCTTTTTCCTTACAGTTCGTTGTTCTATTCTTTTTTCATAGTTGCTACCCTGGAATATCCGGTGCACATAAATACCGGGAGTATGAATAGCATCAGGATCCAGCTCACCGGCGGGCACCAGTTCTTCCACTTCTGCAATGGTTATTTTACCTGCCATCGCCATCAATGGATTAAAATTCCGGGCTGTTTCTTTATACACAAGATTACCGTCTGTATCCCCTTTCCATGCCTTTACTATGGCAAAATCAGCATCAAAAGCCATTTCAAGCAGGTATTCTTTTTCATTGAAAAGGCGGATTTCCTTTCCTTCAGCTACTTCAGTACCTACACCGGCAGGTGTAAAAAAAGCCGGCATACCGTACCCTGCAGCCATGCATCTTGTTGCAAGCGTTCCCTGGGGAATCAGTTCTACCTGCAGTTCCCCACTCAACAACTGTCTTTCAAATTCTGCATTCTCTCCTACATAAGATGATATCATTTTCTTTACCTGCTTTTCCTTCAGCATAAGTCCGATACCGAAATCATCTACGCCTGCATTATTGGAGATACAGGTAAGATTATTCACTTTCTTTTTTACCAATGCTGCAATACTATTCTCAGGTATCCCGCATAACCCAAATCCACCAAGCATTAATACAGCGCCATCTGAAATATCTTTAATGGCTTCATCAGCACCTGCCACTACTTTATTCATGTAGTAAAATATTAGATCGTAAAAATAAGCATCTTGAAACTATTTGTACAGGAAGCCTTATTGGCTGACCGGCCGGCCTTATCTTCATCTTATGCACGATGAACCTTCTGCTCTCTCGTAAATGGATTAACAGAAGTATGCTTCTTACTTGGTATCAGAGACAGGCTTAATCTTTTGGGTAGGCGCATCGTCCTGCATCCTGCTTAAGGAATCCATCATCATCCACATCATTTTAGGATTTGAACGGTAATAGGCGAAACTTTTTTTAAAAGTCTCTTCAGATATTTTATGGATCTGTAAAATCTGGTTATACTGTTTGATACCTGCTTCCCTCTTATTCAATGATGTGTCTTTGATTATCATATAATTGTTCAGAAAATGATCAGCCCTCATCATATCCCAGAGCACAGCCTGCATTTTATCCTCCGGCAGGATCTCCCCTGAAGGTTTTTCTTTCTTCCCGCAGCCAATCATGCCACTTAAGACCACCACAAGTATTAACAGCCGTTTAATCATTTAAGTTCTTTATTATACAAAGAAGTGTTGGTTATATCGAGACGGGTCAATAGCTCCTTTGCCCTGCTTTTTTGTTCTGCATTGGCTTTGCTGAATATTTTCACCAGTTCATTTCCCTTGCCCTGGAAAAGGAACTGCATGATCATTGAATTGGGATTTTCGGTATTTATGGAGTTAAGGAAATTCAGACAATTGATAATTCCACTCCTTCCTGCATCTTCATTTTCAAAGAACACATCAATACCGGAACGGTAATAAGAATAGAGAGCGTCATGTATAAGGGCAAACCGGTTATTGTTCATATTCTCTGCCAGCCAATACCTGTTTCTCAGGCTCTCAAAAGATTTCCACCCGGTGATCTCCCGGCTGTCTGGTGCATTATTCACAATATTCCAGGCTTTCTGAAAATAAATATCTCCGCCACGAATAGCGTATGAGTCGTAATCAAAGCCCAGGATCATGTTTACATAATAAGCTAGTATAGCAGTAAGATTAGCAACCAAAGGATCATTTCCCTGTACCCTGTTCTCATTGAATTCAATGGGTTGGAATTCCTGGTATTTAAACACTACATTATCATCCTGAAAATTCATCAGTGGTGAATCATAGGTGGTATTGTAGGCTGGTCGTGCTGCCTGTACTGTCATTTTACCTTTAAATACATTGCCGCCCATGTCTTGTTCGATTGTGATCAGAAAACTACATTGTATCTTTTCTGATGGCTGAAAGACATCGTTGGTCCATTTGCGGCTGTTCAGAAAGTTAGTAAGTCCTGTTTGCAGGGTTTGAAATATCTTTTTATCTATCTGTGTACTTACCTTGCTTGTAATAACTGAGAGGCGGGCCTGTATCTCCTGCCCATTACTACTACAAGCTAAAAAAACAACCATACAAAGTATCAATACTTTTTTATACATAGTATAGACGGATTATAGTTTCAACAATATCCTTTGCCACTTCATTTTTTGGTTTGGTGTCAAAGCTGAATTCCTGGCCGCTTTTATCGAAAATAGTTATCTTATTGGTATCATATCCAAACCCGGCGCCTGCATCCTGCATAGAGTTCAGCACAATCATGTCAGCTTTTTTCTTTGATAATTTTTCAATGGCATTTCTTTTTTCATCATTTGTTTCTAATGCAAAGCCAACTAATACCTGGCCGCTTTTCTTTTTCTCACCGAGGCTTTTCAGAATATCTTTTGTTTTGGTCAATTCCAGCGTAAGTGTATCAGTACTTTTTTTAATTTTTTGGTCTGATCTCATTACCGGCGAGTAATCTGCCACGGCAGCAGACATAACAGCTATATCAGCTTGCCCGAAGTAATCCATGCAGGCACTATACATTTCTTCAGCAGTTGTTACCCGTTGAACTGAAATTCCGTTTGCAGAAAAATCCAGTTGTGATGGGCCCATGACAAGTGTAACGGAAGCTCCTCTCTTATAGAATTCTCTTGCAATAGCAATGCCCATTTTCCCGGATGAATGATTGCCTATAAAACGAACCGGGTCGATTGGTTCGTATGTCGGGCCTGCTGTCACCAATACCTTTTTACCGGTGAGTTCTCCGGTTTCAGGACTGGTCAAAAAAAAATTAGTACTGATAAAATCAATGATCTGTTCAGGTTCTGCCATCCTTCCTTCGCCATGCAGTCCGCTTGCAAGGTCACCTTTTTCTACCGGGATTATTTTATTACCAAATTCCTCCAGCCGGGCCAGGTTATTACGGGTAGCCGGGTGATGCCACATATCCTCATCCATAGCAGGGGCCACTACCACCGGACACACAGAAGAAAGATAAGTGGCCAGCAGCAGATTATCGCACAACCCATTAGCCATTTTTGCTAAGGTGTTACAACTGAGAGGTGCTATCACCATTACATCGGCCCACCGGCCCAGCATCACATGATTGGCCCAGCTTTGTTCATCAAAAAGATCAACCGTCACTGTATTCCGGCTTAGAGTGGATAAGGTCAGGGGAGAAACAAAATCCTTTGCAGAAGGTGTCATAATCACTTTTACTTCTGCTCCTGCTTTTATAAGCAACCGTACCAGGTAAACAGATTTATAAGCAGCAATGCTGCCGGTGACCCCTAATAATATTTTTTTGCTTTTCAGCATTGTCTTCAAAAGTACCATTTACTTGCAAAAGCTCATAACAGAACAGACAATTAGCTGTTAAAAGTAAAAAAGCGACGGATACCCATCGCTTTTGCTATGAAAATATAATTACTATTAGCTGAAAAGTTCATCTTCGCCTTTACGGAAATACACTTTATCCTCCAGGAATTCCTGTGTGGCAAGCAATGCCGGGTTGGGCATTCTTTCATATGCACGGGAAATCTCAATTTGCTCCTTATTCTCATGAATCTCTTCCAGGCTGTCTGTATGGCTGGCGAATTCTTCCAGTTTATTATGCAATTCTTCTTTTAAGGAGATATTGATCTGGTTTGCCCTTTTACCAATTATGGAAATAGACTCATAAAGATTTCCTGTTTTACTCTTTATTTCATCCAGGTTGCGGGTTTCAACATTGTTTGTAATGCCTGCGCTAAGCTGGCGTCTTAGTTTGCTCATTATTTAAATTTTTGATATTTGTCTGTGATAAATTTAAAAATTCGTCTGCCTCTTTTTTCAACTTACTGTCCGGAAACCTGTCAGTAAATTCATAACATTCATTGATGACCTGCTCAAACCTCTCTACTTTCTTTTCCTCTATACTTAACTCTGCAAACCGGTAATAAGATTTAATGATCATCAGTTTATATTCATCACCCCTGAGTGATTCAGGATATGAATTCATCAGGGCGGTGAAAGCTACTCCGGCAGCCCTGAACTGGCCGATATCATAATAAAGCTGTGCGCTTTTAAAATCCTTCAACTCAAGCTTTGCACGGCAAATATCAATGATCTCAGTCGCTTCTTTATTTCTTGGGGATCCCGGGTGGGTATTGATAAATGTCTGCATCATACCCATTGCCTTTATAGTACTGGTCTGATCCAGCTCAGGCTTTGGAGATTGCTTATAATAGGAATAAGCCCTCATATAATCTACTTCCTCTGCCTTTGTACTGTTGGGGAATATTTCAAGGTAACTTTTAAAAAGGTTTTCTGCATTCATAAAATCCCCAAGGTGATAAGCACAATATGCATACTTGTAATATATATCTTCAAACTCCTTGCTGGCTTTATAATATGGCATTACATCCTCATATACCTGCTGAGCTTTAGTGTATTGTTTTTTTACAAAGAATTGCTCTGCCATTCTGAGTTTGTAAGCCGGGTCGGGATTTTTCAGCAGCTTACTTATTCCTTTACTGCAACTGCTCAATAAAATGCCTGTAAAAAGCATTCCAGCCACTATAACGAGGAGACTACGATTACGTTTCAAGACACTGGTAAACATACTGATCATAAAGGTTTGCAAAGTTAACAGATACCAGCAAAACTTACACAAAAAAGATCAGCCGCCAAAATCGGCCAGTTAAGGTTATTATAAAGCTGCCAGCCAATGATTTAACTGAAACAAAAACCCTCCCCCGATTAATCGGGGGAGGGTATATTTAAGCAAAAAGTATCAACTATTAGTTCTTGCGAAGGTTCGGGTGAGGTGGCTCTACCCTGTTTGGTCCTTCTTCACCTTCGGCCGCAGCACGGAGGTCAACTGTATTACAATCGCCACCTTCCTGACCATAATTGAAGATAAACCTGTCCTGGCTGATGCCTTCTTTATCAACCATGTGGTTGATAACGGCATTTACATGATCCCAGCTCAACTGCTGTTCTTTCTTATTAGAAGAACAATATCCAACCACCACCACTTTACAGCCGGGGTTGTTACGCAGTTTAGAAGCTACTGTAGCTAATACAGCTTTAGCATCATCGCTCAGTTTGTTTGAACCAGCTTTGAAAGAAACGCTTGGTAATGCTCCGAGTAAACTGGCGCAATCATTTGCTCCTTTCTTAATATATCCTTCGAAACATTTCTCATCAGGGCAAGGAATCGGGCATTTACCAACTCCATCAGCATCTACAGGCTGGCAATAAGTTGGAGTGATCAATTCTTTATCCTTACAATCAGGAACACCGTCACCATCAGTATCAAGACTTACACCATGAGAATCTACAGGACAACCTGCAGGAGTTTGCTCACGGTCAAATTGGTCAGTTACACCATCACCATCAGTATCAGGCAATACTGGTTTTGGCAAACGCATCAAGCGGGGATTGCGAATCTCGCTGTAAGCATAATCCAGTGGATTTAACCACCATAATGGCTCAACAGATTTAGCACCAAGATTAATATTCAAACCTACACTTAAGTAGTTATAAGAATCGAAATCACGGGTTAAAACGGCATCTCCTACAGCATGTTCCTGCCAGCGCTGACCATCAAGTAAATCATCCTTTACAAAAGTCCAACGATCTTCGATAGCCAGGTTCAACCTGTTACTAAGTTTGAAAGCAACTCCGGCACCAACAGTACCAGAAGGTTTGAATGTATCACCAAAAAGTTTGGGTCTGCGGTCACCCTGATTTTCGGCAGGTGTTTCGAAACTATCATCCAAAACATTATTCTTCATGTTTTTGATGAAGTCCTTACGGTTTTTATAAGCGGCCTCGTTAATTGAGTTAAAATTATATTTAGTAGAACCATCCAATGCATTCACCTTAGTGTCATAAACGCTTCCTCCAATACCGGCAAATCCATAGAAATTAAATCCTGTTTTGGCTTTATGGAAACGAATGTTATTCAATGTCACTACTCCCTGCAAAGAAAGATCCTGAACTTTGGTTTTGTAGTTATAGAAAACCTTCTCATAAGGCCTGTTTCGATCAGCAAGATTGCCTGTCCATTTGTAAACACTTGAATATTGGTTTACCGGATTTCCAGGACCAGGTCCTGCCTGGTTATATGGCGCTGAATACATCTGCGCAGCAGATCCTATGTTGCCACCCCATGCAGGATTTTTTGCATAATTCTCAGCTTGCCTGAAAGCATATCCTTTACCAATACCATAGAGGTATTCAAGGCGCATTGAGAAAATATATCCAAAGGCTTTTCTTACATGAGCACCAAAACCTGGTGAAACAAATTGAGCCGGTACATCTCCACTTACCTGGAACAAACCACCTTTAATACCAATTTCCCATTGGTTACGGGGTTTAGAAGGAAAGTTATATGTACCATTAAGGAACTCAGTGTGCTGAGGCATTCTTTTACCGGGTACAAGGGAAGAATCTTTAACGTCATAACTGGCTCCTACCCTTTGAGAGAAACCATAAGACGCCAACAGACAGAATGTGACTGCCAGAAATAAGTACTTTTTGCTTGCCATAACTAAGGATTAAGATTTGTGAACAATGTCCTAAATAATACGCAAAAATAGAAATTGAGTACTAATTACCAAATTTTTAAATGAATTATTTGCCCTTTTGCCCTTTATTTTTCAATTACTTAGTCAATTTTTGATAGTATTTTGATGCATTAGCAAACAATTATTTTTTTGCCCGTAAATTGCCCCGATTTAGGCAATGCAACTACCCACAGAATTAATAAAAAATGAATTGGCCGTCTTTGAAAGTCGCTTTAAAGACGCTGTTCGCAGTCAGGCACCATTGCTAGATCGTATCATGAGGTACGTTGTGAAAAGAAAGGGTAAACAGCTGCGGCCCATGTTTGTGCTACTTTCTGCCAAACTTTGCGGTAGTATTAATGAGCCGGCTTACCGAGCCGCATCACTGGTAGAACTCCTTCATACTGCTACACTTGTGCATGATGATGTGGTAGATGATTCTATGGAAAGAAGAGGTTTTTTCTCTACCTATGCCCTTTGGAAAGCCAAAGCAAATGTGCTGATTGGTGATTATTTGCTGGCCAAAGGTCTCTTGCTTTCTCTCGATAATAATGACTACCAAATACTTCATATCCTCTCCGATGCGGTCAGGAAAATGAGTGAGGGGGAATTGCTGCAATTGGAGAAAGCCCGAAGCCTGAACCTGAAAGAAGACATTTATTACGACATTATCAGGAATAAAACGGCCTCTTTACTGGCATCCGCCTGTGCTGCTGGTGCCTGGGCTTCCAGCCAGGATGAAGCAACTACTGAAAAAATGAGGCTTTTTGGCGAAACTACCGGCATGGCGTTCCAGATTAAAGATGATCTCTTTGATTATGCCAGTGAAAATGTAGGCAAACCCACCGGCAATGACATTAAAGAAAAAAAATTAACGCTGCCCCTGATTTACACGCTAAACAATACTGACTCTGCAACCAGGAGAAAAATAATTTACATTGTAAAGAATAACAATAACGATAAAGCGAAAGTAAAATGGGTGATCGATAAAGTGGTGGAAACAGGAGGTATTGCTTATGCAACAGGTAAAATGAACGACTTCAAAAAGGAAGCGCTTGCTATTTTACATCAGTTTCCTTCCAGCGAAGTAAGACAAGGCCTTGAAGATATGGTTCTGTTTGTAACAGACCGCAAATACTAACCCCTTTTGCCCAGCTAAAACTGCCTATCTAAACTGTTCATGCAAAAAAGATGGAACATACTGACTGCTGATCAATTAAAAACGGATGCATTGCAGCAATCATTGAAGATTAATGCTGTTGTCTGTAAAATTTTAGTACAAAGAGGAATTGAGGCCTTTGATGAGGCAAAAGATTTTTTCCGACCCTCACTAATGGCCTTGCATAGTCCCTGGTTAATGAAAGACATGGACAAAGCCGTTCAAAGAATAATAAAGGCTTTCAATACCAATGAAAAAATTCTTGTATTTGGTGATTATGATGTAGATGGTACTACAGCCGTGGCCAGTATGTATCAATTTCTTAAAAAGATACATTCCAATCTTGATTTTTACATCCCTCATCGCTATCGTGAGGGTTATGGTGTGAGCAAAGCAGGAATTGATTTTGCAAAAGAAAACGGCTTTACTTTGATTATCTCGCTTGACTGTGGTATAAAATCCGCCGACCTGATTGCCTACGCTAAAGAAGAAGGTATTGAGTTTATTGTGTGTGACCATCACCTTCCCGACGAAATACTTCCCCCTGCAATTGCTATATTAAATCCAAAACAAAAAGACTGTGGTTATCCTTATAAGGAATTATGCGGATGTGGTGTCGGTTTTAAACTAATGTGTGCACTTGCTGAGCAAATGAACTTGCCGGAAAATGCGGCCTTTGAGTATCTTGATCTTCTTGCAACTGCTATTGCAGCAGATATTGTACCGATGACCGGCGAAAACAGGATCCTCGCATTTCATGGATTAATAAAGGCTAATAAAAATCCGAATTACGGCATAAGCGCCTTAGCAAAACTCAGTGGCCTGGTAAAGGAACTGCATATTACAAATCTTGTCTTTATGATTGCGCCAAGGGTTAATGCAGCAGGAAGGATGGATGATGCACGGAAAGCTGTAGAAATGTTTGTAGCAAAAACAGAAGAGGAAGCATTACATTTTGCAGAGCAGTTACATAATGATAATACTGACCGGAAAGAAGCAGATAAAAATATTACAGAAGAAGCATTGTCATTAATTCAGGAAAACCCGGCGTGGAGAGACAGAAAGTCCATCGTAGTTTTTAAACCGCACTGGCACAAAGGAGTGGTCGGTATTGTTGCATCACGATTAATCGAGCATTATTACAGACCCACTATTGTTCTTACACAATCTGGAGAATACGCTGCAGGAAGTGCAAGAAGTGTTCCGGGATTCAACCTGTATGAAGCTATCCATGCCTGCAGAGAACACCTTCTTGGCTACGGAGGTCACTTTGCCGCAGCAGGAATGACTTTAGAGCTGGAACAGGTGGATGCTTTCCGTGAAAAATTTGAAGAGGTTGTATCATCAACTATTCAACCGGAATTACTGGTTCCTGAAATTATTATAGATGCAGAAATATCATTTAAAGACATACGGCAATCTTTTTATGATATCATTTCCCAAATGGAACCATACGGTCCTGAAAATCTTCGTCCTGTTTTTATGACTAGGAATGTGGTTAATAGCGGGTATTCAAAAATTGTCAAAGAAGAGCATATACGATTTTCACTTCGTGAAGAAAATGTAACGATGACCGGTATTGGTTTTGGCATGGCCCGGAAATTTCATCTACTGGAACAGCAACAACGGGTTGACATTGTATTTACCATCGATGAAAATGAATGGAATGATACCAAATCTCTTCAATTAAGAGTAATAGACTTCCGGCCTGCCCAACCGTAACATTTCTTTCGTTGCTGACAGTTGTGTTCCCTTGTTTTTCTATCATACATTTGCCGTTGAAACCAGGAATATGAAAAAAAATCTACCTCTCCTATTTTTTGTGATTTTTTCTGTGATAATGGATGAATCAAAGGCCCAAAGCAGCACCAGTACACTCGATGTGGTGAGCTGGAACCTGGAATTTTTTGGTGCCCCTTTCAATAGCGGACCGACAGATAAAGATCTCCAGGAAGTAAATGCCAAAAAAATAATGCGCTACTTCGATGCTGATATATACGGCCTTGTAGAGATAGTGGATACTATGCGTCTTCGAAAACTCAGAGATTCTTTAGGTACCAACTTTGAATATATAATAGCTCCTTATAGCACGGATGGACCCATTGGTACCAACGGGTGGAGACAAAGCCAGAAACTTGCTTTTTTATATAAAAAAGATATTTTCAGCAATATAGCCACCAGGGGTATGATGCTCAACAGCTCAACTGCAATTTTTAACTGGGCAAATGGCAGACTTCCCTTCCTGATGAGAGCAGATGTTACCATTAATGGTATCACAAAAACTGTCAATTTTATCCTGGTACATGGCAAAGCAGGATCTACTGCTTCAGACTATAACAGACGGCTCGCCGGAGCACAGGAATTAAAAGATACCCTTGATGCTTCATTTTCCACAGCGAATGTTCTTATCATAGGAGATTATAACGATGCATTGGTACAAACAATATCTACCGGCTCAGGGCCACAAACATCATATCAACCGATTGTTGCAGACTCAACAGATGCCGATCATTACAAATCTATCACCCTCCCACTCGGACAAGCTGGTCAGACGAGCATGATCAATTTTCCAAACGTTATAGACAATCATGCGATTTCCAATGAAGTCACGGCATATTATGTACTCAACTCTGCACAAATCAGAATAGATGTAACAACAGTAGTGCCTGATTATGTTACAGCCCATAATACCTCAGACCACTATCCTGTTTTTTCAAAATTCAGCCTCGCTGGCATTATTACCGGCCTTCCGGTGGTGAATCCAACAGAATTTGGCATAAAGGTTTCGCCCAATCCTTTTTCTCAAACTATTACCCTTACAGCTACAAAAGCGGTAACCAATCTTCAGCTTAGATTGATAAACATGCAGGGACAGGTGATCAGTTCTCAATCAGTCGGTATGATGACAGCCGGCTCAACAGTACAGCCTTCTTTCCCGAATATTCCCAGGGGAATTTATTTCCTGCAACTAGAAACAAAACAGTACAGGACAGTAATTAAACTATCCCACTTATAACATAAAATTTACTCTATTTAAAAGCCCCGTTATTTTAACGGGGCTTTTAAACAAGTTTCTTACTGTGACTGATTACTGTACAAGAATTGTAATTGTTCCGATTATTTCCAGGTGATTTGTAAGATTAGCCCTGTATATGCCTTTTTGCAAAGTGGCCGGAACAGTAAATGTCTGGTTAATAAAGTTTGATTGTATATTCATATTTCGCTGGTACACCAGTTGTCCCCCACTATTGAATAATAAAAGACCATAATAGCCTGGTGTTATACCTGTCATGGTGATCCTGATATCAGTTCCCCTGTCAACAGGATTTGGATATAAACTGAATCCATCTTTAATGGATAATACAGTAAACGATTGCTGAAGGCCATAGGAAATACCACCATTATTGATAGCATATGCTTTGTAATAGTATGTTGCTCCTTGCACAAGACCAGATAATGATACTGAGAAATTACCTCCGGCAATATTTGAAGAAGCTACTTGTGTTCCGGAACCATTTGCAAATCCGCTTATACTGCTGTATTCAATACCATAAACTGTTACATTAGAACAACCATTACTGGAAACAGAACCGGCCAGTGTTGCCGATTGTGTGGTCAGGGTGCTTGCAGCACCCGTAATTACAGTAGCAAGTGTGTTAACTCCACTGCCAACTGCTGCTACATTTGCCGCAGTTGTAGTTCCTCCGCCTGTAACTGGTATATTGCCGTTATATGATTGAACCAGTGTTGGGTTAAATTTTACATAAACAGTTTTACTGAATGTTCCCAACGGATGCGGAATACTCAATGATGCAGAATAAGGTCCTGTAGCAATAGTATCAAAACTATATCCTGCTAGTGGACCTACGTTGATATTGGGCGCCGTCAGATTCACTCCGTTGATAGTAAAAGACTCCGGTCCTGCTGTAGCGTTTATACAAATACTTCCAAACGGATTTAAACCGGTAACAGTAATTGCAGGAGGCGGCGGAGCTGCTGTAGTAAATGATTGCTGGGCACCATAGGCAGTTCCTCCTGCATTAGTAGCATAAGCCTTATAGTAATAGGTTGTACTGGCGGTTAAACCACTAAGCGCCGAAGTAAAGTTCCCGCCTGAAATATTGCCTGACGCAACCTGTGTACCGGTTCCGTTTACGAAACCATTGATTGTGCTATACTCTATACCATACGCAGAAACAGCCGTACATCCTGAAGCAGTAACAGATCCGGCAAGTGTTGCTGTAGTGGTGGTGATAGCACTGGCACTACCTGTAGTAACAGATGCTGTAGTATTTACACCAGCACCTGATGCAGGCACATTTACAGGTGCAGCAACACCTCCTCCGCCAACAACTATATCCCCACTATATGATTGCACAACTGTTGGACTAAACCTGACAAATATTTCCTGCAAGAACGTTCCGCCTGGTTGTGTAAGAGTTAAAGATGTTGTATAAGTACCGCCGGCAGTTGTTGAGTATGTAAATCCAGCTAACGGGCCTACTGTCACATCAGCTGTTGTAAGATTTGCCCCGGATATTGTAAATGAATTAGGACCGGCAGTTGTATTAATGCAAACATCGCCAAAAGCAGTAAGCGGCGTCGTGGAAATTGTAGGGTTAGGTGTAGCAGTTGTGAACGATTGTTCAGTTCCGTAACCTGTACCACCTCCGTTAGTCGCATACGCTTTGTAATAGTAAGTAGTACCTGATGCAAGACCTGTAAGATCAGAAGTATAATTTCCACCGGCAATATTCGTAGAAGCCACCTGCGTTCCGGATCCATTAGGAAATCCGCTGACAGTGCTGTACTCAATACCATAAGCAGTTACGGGTGTGCACCCGTTGGCAGTTATTGTACCAGCTAATGTGGCTGACACTTGTGTTATGGCAGTAGCAGTTCCTGTAGTCAGCGAAGGAATGGTGTTCACACCTGCACCTGATGCTGCTGCATTCACCGGTATTG
>Ga0116143_10004323_pt1 | contig 13552 bp, 10 predicted proteins | sample AD_UKC034_MetaG_FD_89745 | JGI IMG/M metagenome (GOLD analysis project Ga0116143, IMG submission 89745) | Active sludge microbial communities of municipal wastewater-treating anaerobic digesters from USA - AD_UKC034_MetaG | ecosystem: Engineered > Bioreactor > Anaerobic > Digestate | place: USA...
CAAAAGATAAAGACCGCGCGGAAGATCGGCCCCGTGGTGAACGCGCCGGAGAAACGTGAATCCTGACAAAAGAGGTACGCATGAAACCGAAATCGATTGTCGCCGCCGCCGCACTCATCTCTCTCTTCCTCCTGGGAGACTGCTCCTACTTCCAGAACAAGTTCGCGCGCTCCGTGTCCGCGACGAAGGGCACCGTGACGGTGCAGGGCATACAGAGCCGCGTGACCATCCGGCGCGATCCGCTGGGCGTCCCCGTGGTGGAGGCCGACAGCGAGGACGACCTCTTCTTCGGCGCCGGCTACGCGAGCGCGGCGGACCGGCTCTGGCAGATGTACGCCATGACGATGATAATGCAGGGGCGCCTCGCGGAGATCGCCGGCGACGAGGTGCTCACCATCGACGTTTTCATGCGGACCATCGGCGCCCGCGAGCGGGTGCGCGCGGAGATGGCGCGGATGGACCGGAAGCAGATCGCCATCCTTGAAAGCTATGCGAAGGGCGTGAACGCGTACCTCGCGAAGAACCCGGACCTCCCCGCGGAGTTCGTGCTCACCGGTTACAAGCCGGAGCCGTGGAAGCCCGAGGACACGCTTTACGTCTTCGCGATGCTGAACATGGACGTGTCGGCGAATTTCATCGAGGAACTGGACTACCTCATAATGGCAAGCCGCCTGGGATACGAGCGCGCCGCGATGCTCCTGCCGGTGTATCCCGACGAGGAGCTTCCGCTGGAGGACGCGAAAGCGCTGGCCGGAATCCCGCACGCGGAACTCCTGAAAAAGAGCGTCGCCGCGTCGCTCCTGGACCTCCGCCGCGGGATGAAGGGGGTGGCGCCCATGGGCTTCCCCGCGTCCAACAACTGGGCGCTCGCCGGAAGCCGCACGAAGAGCGGCAGGTCGATAATCTGCAACGACACCCACCTGGCGCTGATGATCCCCAACGCCTGGATGATGATACACCTGAAGTGCCCCACCTACGACGCCGCCGGCGTCACGGTGCCGGGCGTTCCCGTGGTGTCGCTCGGCTTCAACGGAAAAATCGCCTGGGGCGCGACGATGGTGATGGCGGACAGCCAGGACGTGTTCATCGAGAAGCTCAGAAAATCGAACGGGAAGACGCAGTACCTGTTCAAGGGCGAGTGGCTCCCGGTGACGGAGCGGAAAGAGGTTTTCAAAATCAAGGGTGAGGATTCCGTGACGCTGACTATTGAGGAAACCCGGCACGGGCCGCTCTTCAACCGGGGACTGGAGAAGATGCCGTTCCCGCCGGAGCTTCCCGTCCAGCCGCTGCCGTTGTCGTCGGAGTACGGCATCGCGATCTCGAGCGCGATGGAGGGAGGCGCCAACACGCTGGCCGGCTTCTACGGCCTGGGGAAGGCGTCGACCATGGCGGAGGCGCGCGCCTGCATATCGCTCATCGAAAGCATCTACCTCAACCTGGTGTACGGCGACCGCGCGAACATCGCGTGGCAGGTAACCGGAACGTTCCCCGTGCGGAAGAAGGGAAGGGGGCTCCTTCCGTCACCGGGATGGTCCGGCGAGTACGGCTGGACCGGCTTCGCGAAGACGTCCGCCAATCCGTACCGCCTCAATCCTCCCGAGGGCTTCCTGGGCACCGCGAACAATAGGACCGTGCCGAAGAACCACCCGCTCCGCATGACCTCGAGCTGGTACCATCCCGACCGCGCGGAACGGATAGCCCAGCTCCTCGGCAGCATGAAGAACGCGACGATGGACGATATGATACAGATGCAGCATGACGCGTACTCACCGATGGCCATGAAGACGCGCGACCTCCTTGCCGGCGACGAGATGAGGAGGGGGTTGATATCAGCCGCCTCCGCGATGCCCGCGTCGAAAAAATCCCTGCTCGAACGCGCGCTCGACATGCTTTCGCCGGCGAAGTTCGACGCGGTGATGGGCAGTGACTCCGCGGCCGCCGCGCTGATGGGCTCCTTCTGGCACGCCTTCACCCGGGAGGCTTTCCTCGACGAGCTTGGCCCCGAAAACGGCGTCGCCTGGGAGGCGTTCATGGACGCGAACATGATGTCGTATCCCGCGCCGGAGGACCACCTGCTGGTGCGGAGGGACTCGCCGTTCTTCGACGATATCACCACGCCCGCGAAAGAGGGGCACGCGGAGATAGTCGCCCGCTCGCTCGTGAAGGCGATGGAGCTCTGCGCGGACAGGATGGGCTCCGATCCGAAGAACTGGAAGTGGGGAAAGATACACACCTACCACTGGAAACACGACTTCACGAAGAAGACGCGCTTCTTCCACGACTACTTCAACCGCGGGCCCCACCCGGCGAGCGGCGACGTCCACTCGCTGAACGTCACCACCTACGTCTGGGGACAGGACTTCGACACCTGGTGCATACCCGCAATGCGCATGGTGGTGGACTTCGGCCGCGACGAGCCGGCGGCGCTGGTCTCCGTCCCCGGGCAGTCGGGCAACGCGTCCACGCCGCACTATGCTGACATGATCCCGTATTTCCTCGATGGAAGGAACCATCCGCTGCCGTTCCGCGAGGAGAACATCGCGAAGCAGTACCGCGAGATGCTGGTGCTAGAACCGGGGAAGTAGAAGTGCAACGGCGTTGGCTCACGCGGAGACGCGGGGACGCGAAGAACAGAAGAACGGATTAACGGCAACCACAGAGGCGCAGACTTGTGCTGAGCGAAGTCGAAGCAGGCACGGTCGGAAGCACCATTCGGGATAACCGCTTCACTCCCAGCAAAAAAGCCCCTTTGCAGGGGCCCTTAAAATTTTACTGATTACATCGACATGCTGGCATTGAAGAATGGGAAGAACGGCAGCGCCCCTTCACGGATGATGTTGATAAGACCTATCTGGACCCCGGACATCCGCCGTGCGATGTTGACAAGTCCGATCTGAAGGCCGCTGATCCGGTCGGCGATGTTGACAATACCGACCTGTGTCCCGCTGAAGTTTACGTCGCTTGTGTTCAGGATGATACTGATTTGGGCCCCTTTAAAGTAGAACTTCTCATGATCCCTGTATAATGACGTGGTTTTATAATGGTCAGAATACTCGACGCTGTTGAAGATTCCGGATATCTGTACTGCGCGGCTCCCGCCAAGATAGCCTATCTTTCCCATCGTCCCTATGATACCTAATTGAAGTCCGCATGCCCTCGTGGTGTGATAATTAAATACTCCCAGCTGTATGCCAAAGAGTTCATAGTTGATGTTTACCAGCCCCGCCTGTATCCCGAAAAAGTCGTGCATGTAATTGACTGCGCCGAGCTGTATCCCGAGGGCAAGGTCGTCAACGATGTTGACGATACCTCCTTGAAAGCCCGCGAAATCTTCGGCGGAATTGACGGTGCCGATATCCAGGAAAGACACGCCCCTGTTCCGCCCGTAAAGAAGGTTGATTCTCAACAGAGTGATATCGTAACTGTCATCGAAGAGCTGGTGCGGATTGTACAGTGATATCTGGACTGGCGCAAAATCGCGGGCGGCGAGGTGCGAGTTCATGGTGAACAGTAGTAGTGCTGAAAGCAGGATGCAAATTACTATTGATGATACGGCCCTGGATGTATGCAGCGCTTTCATAAATAATGAATCTCGTATGTCATCAGATTTTTACTTCAACAGGTTCTTCCGGAATTGTCTGTCACTTTTTTCAATTTTCCCCGTCGGGGTCAATTTTTTTCAGAATGTAAAATTCTCCGGACAGGGGCATTGCCAATGACTATCCAGATATAATGTAAGCATCCTCGAGGAATTCAAGTCTTACCGACATAAGGTAATATATCGGAAACACCATTCGGGATAACCGTCTCATCCCCGGCAAAAAGCCCGCTTCGGCAGGCTCAGCACATCGCCTTGGCGGAGGTCCTAAAAATTTATTCTCGTAAGAACAAGGGGAACCGGCAGGAGTATCAGGCAAACCATCAGCAGCACAAACGCTTTCTACTGGACCATGAACAAGGAACCGGCGTATATCCCGGTATAAGAAGCGGTGAATCCGCAGGCCTTCCAAATGCTGTCGATGGGCAATGCCCCGTTTGGCGGGGCATTGCCCACCGGATTATTTCTTCATCATCCTGCCATACTCGACAAAGGACGGGGTGCCGCCCTCGTCCCACGAAACGGTCGCGCCGTTGTCCTTTATCTCCATGACGGTCCCGTCGTGGAACGCATTCGTCGTCGGCCAGACCGCCCACACCTTGTCGCCGTTCTTCACCTCAAGCTTCCCGGGTATCGCCTTCAGGTCGGCGAACTTCAGATCGACGGCGGTGCCGTCGTGGAATTCCGTCGTGCAGGCGTCACTCTTGCACGCGTTGATCTTGGCGATGTACCATTTGCCGTCGTTCCACTTCGCCGCCACCATGTCCCCCTGGTTGTAGCTCACCTTCGTACAGTCGACAAGGAACAGCGGTATCAGCATGAGTCCTCCCGCCAATAACGAAAACATTAATCCCTTCAAGCCACCCTTCATTACGAGCCTCCTGTGTATATGTGGTATCATAATACTCCACGATACTATGCACTATGAATATTTTATTGGCAATTAAATAAAATTCATTTAATTTTTTATTATAGGCCCGTAACGGGCAATGTTGGCTCACCGTCCCCATTCATACATCCCGGGGGAAGGCCCAGGGCCTCCGAAAGGGCACGGGCCTTCGCCATGGCCCTTTTCCTGAAGAAGCTCGAACCGAGGGCGATGACGTTATTGTCGCCCAGAGCTCGATCATGTACCAGCGCGTGGTACTGCCATTCCTCGCAGACTGCCACCTCGGCGAACTCCCCAAACCGGTAGACCATTTTGGGAGGAAGGGGAGGACGTGGAGGATGATACCGAAGCGGTATTGACATGCACGGGCTGATGCTATCAATCGCCTTGATGGGGGTTCAATTAGTAATTGATTTTTTTACCTGTATAAGTATATGAAGTAAATCCGTTTAAACACATAAACACCAATGGAGGCGTTATGAAAAAATTATTGATGCTGCTGCCAGTGATCATGATGGCGTCCGTATTCGTCTTCGCCGCCGACGAGGGAGGACAGGCTCCGGCCCCAAGGACCAAGAAGGAATGCGTGAAGCAGTGCAAGGACGAGGCGAAGGGCTGCATTAATGTGGCCGAGGACAACAAGGCCCAGATCAGGGAGTGCAGGGAAAAGCAGACCTCGTGCATCAAGGGATGCCGCCAGGAATGCATGAAGCAGTGCAAGGAGAGCTTTTCGGGCTGTATGAACGCCGCAGAGGCCGACAAGGCACAGGCAAGGAAATGCAGGAAGGACAACAACGCCTGCACGAGGAAATGCAGGTAATCGTTTTTTGATTCCACGCCCCCCCTTCTCGGATTACGGCGATGTAATCCGTCGGGGGGTGATCGTTCTTCGCATTAATATCCAGGACAGACCTCTTCTCCTGGAGCGGGCTCCCTCCCGAAATAAAGTATATTCTCGGAAACACCGTTCTGGATAACCGCCACATCCCCGGCAAAAAGCCCCTTGGCGGGGGCCCTTTACATTTCGCGCCGCTCAAAATCGCGGCATTTTCAAGACACAAGGCAAAACCAATAACGACCATTTCATTAACACTATGAAACAGTTTCGGTGAAGTCAATATTTTTCTCTATCTGATAAACTAACGGATTATGTGAGTCTCGCGGTCCCCGTTTCATGGGCATAAAATATCGATCCTAGTCGAAAGTCGTTTTAATTTTATCTTTTAACTTGTGACTTTTTTCGGCATTACGGTATGCGAGATACGATTTTAGCATTCCGCTCTGCACGTAAGGCAAAGGCAAAAGGACACCACGGAGGCACGGAGGACACAGAGAAAGGATTGATAAAGGCACACGCGTGAAACACGGCATCGGTTCACGCGGAGACGCAGAAACGCTCATTTTGAAGCAACGATCCCCATGAAAAACCTGCCAAAAAGCCCGACGGTCTTCACCCTGGAGAATCCGCATTGCTTCAATTCTCCCACGATGACCTTGAGGTCGGGGAGCGGATACAGCCCCCGCGTCGCGGTAAACACGAGATCGTAGTACGCTGATGAAAGGCTTCTGCTTTTGAACGCGGACGCAAGCATGAACCGTCCGCCGCTTTTCAGAAGGCCGTGGATTTTCCTGAAGACCCTCATCCTGTCGTCGTCGGAGAAATAGTAGACGTTCGAATACGAGGTGACGAGATCGAACGAATCCTCCTTTAGCGTGTTATCATCCAGGATGTTGCCCTGCATCACCCTGAAATTCCCCTCGATTCCGTGTTCCTTCAGTTTCCCCTGCGCAATCCCGGCTGCCGAAGGATCGATCTCGATCGCGACACCGCCGTTGTCGCGGTTGATGTCGACATAGTATTTAAGGTATTCGCCCGCCCCGCATCCGATTTCGAGTATCGAAAGCGACGCGGACTTTTTCACGGTGTGGTAGATAAAGGCCCTGATGAGCGGTTCCGTCAGCCTCGACGATTCAGCGATCACACCGCCGAACTCCTTCAGGTAGTCGCCCTTCGTGCCGCCCGCCAGGTATTCGCCTATCCTGCGCGCGACGTCACCGTGGTAGCGGACCGTTTCCCTGACGAGCTCCCGCAGGGGCACGTTGTGCGCCAGCGCTTTGGACATCGGACCCTTCAGCCGGTATGTGCCCTTGCTGCACGAGAGCTCCCCGAGCGAACGGCCGAGCTCCAGCAACGAGGATAAAAGCTCAGTGTCCTGTATGTTCGCCCGGAGGGCGAGCTCGCCGGGGGTGGCGGGCTCGGACAGGAGCCCGAAGAGCCCCGTTTCGATGCCGGCGTGGTAGAATATCAGGCCGCCTGCGGTTTTCATGATTTGGAAGGTCTTGAGCTGGGCCCGAAAGTCCTTCGACGCGAGAAGATTTTTGATTGATCTGAATATCATGGCGGATCCTCCAGATTTTAGTGGAAGCCGGCTGCTTGATGAAAAAGATAGCATCTCCGGAGTTATATGTCGCCCGGGTTACTGCACCCACACCTTTTTTACTTCAGGCGGACAAATCCGCGCGGAATTGCTTCGGGGTTTTCCCGGTGAACTTCTTAAACATGGTGTTGAAGGTGGACTTGGAGTTGAATCCGGCACCGAAGGCGATCGACAGGATGTTCCCGTGCGTGCAGGCGGGATCGGCAAGCTTCCGTTTAACTTCCTCGACACGGTAGGCGTTGACGAAATTGTAGAAGTTCTGCCTGAAGCGGACGTTCAGCAGCATGGAAAGGTGCTGCGGTGACAGGGAGAGCTCGTCGGCAAGGTCCTGGAGTGTGAGTTCCTCCTTGAGATAAAGCTTCCTGTCCTCCATGAGCTCTTTCAGCATCCTCGAGTATTGCTCTTCCTTTGTATCAGGAAGCCTCAGCTTCTCGTACTTCGGCGAGGGCTCGCCGCCGGCGTCCCCGGGCACGGCCTTTTCCATGAGCCTCACGCGGTTGAATATTTCGGGCTGGATCATTGCCATCAAGGCGAAGGCGAATCCGAGGCCCATGCTGACGAGGACGGCGATGATGTCTGGGAGCTTGTACTCGCGCCGCACGCCGCCCTCCGAGATGAGTGAGAGGAAAAATACGATGACGACGATGAACAGGACCGCGAGGGCTGCACGAAAGAGCGATAGTTTCAGCGTGTCTATCGCGGAAAAATATTCTTTCAGCCGCGCGGTGTACGCATGTATCATGCGGAGGGAGGCCGCGTAGAGAATGGCTTCAAAGATGAATCCGCCTCCGCCGATGATCATGTGCGCGGCAGGCACTGCGCGCGGCGCGACCGGCGTATCGAAAAAAAGGAAGAGGATGATGTTTGCAGTGAGAATGACCAGGAATGGCGCGTACAGGAGCAGGTGCCTGCGGGTGAGGCGGTCGATCCGCGCGGTCATGAGCGCGCTGTACAGAAAAAGCGAGGGTCCGAAGACGAAAGAGTAGGGGATGATGCTGACCTGGTACGGCTGTGAAAATAGGACATGCCCACGGGAGGCGAGGTACAGCTCCAGCGCGTCCACCGCGGTGAAAAACATGAAAATGGAGAGGAACAGGTTGGCCCTGCGGTTGTTCCTTTTTATTATGAGCGCGAAAAAGAGCAAAACGGCCTGGATGGCCCCCGCAATACAGATTGTTCCGAATATTTCCCGCATGATGGGCTCCTTTTCACAATGAAGGCACACCGGAATAAGCCTGGTGTCAAGGAAAAATGAATACATGGGATAAAGCCAATAATTGCTATGTTGTTTCTTGTCGAGCGGGAAGAAAAGTTAGTTGATTTATTCTGATGCGGATTTGTAAATTTTTCGGCATGGCCAATCCGGTTTGTCCCCGGGGCTGTTTAAAGCGGGAATTGCGTACGGAGCGAAATACAACTCATGGCATTTTTTTCAAAGAAATCTGATGCCTCGAAACACGCGAAGGAATATATAGCCGTTCCCGTGAAATACCTCACTGGCGGAGATGAAGTAATGTATCATAAAATATTCACCCATCACGGAGGAACACCATGGCCATCATACAGCTGAATCCAATGCTCGTCGCCATGAGGGGAGCCATCGGTGGCATTGTGCTGTATAACAGATATGACAGGCAGTGCGCCCGCAGGCATGTGCGGCCGGCAAACCCGGACACTGAAGCGCAAAGGGCGGTCCGCAGAACCTTCGGGGACGCCGTGCGGTCATGGCAGGGGCTTTCCGCCGGGGAAAAAGACCTCTGGATTCGACGGTCTCGGAAGCTGTCCATGAGCGGCTACAACCTCTTCATATCCCGGTTTATGAGGAAGAATATCTCCCGCGATGAAAGCTTTGCAGGGTCACGGAATGCCTGTTCCGTCACCAGCTCTTCTGTGAAGAAAAACGACCCCTCCGTTTCCACTCCGTTCTTTCGTATGCCCAGTCACAATCTTCCTTGTTTCCAGGTAAAAGCAGTGTCCGGAACAGGATAATCCCCCTCGGGTACGCGGAAAAGCTTCATTCTTGTGATAATGTGCTCCATGCCGTCAATGGGGCAGGATGGCTCACACCCGCAGCGGCCTCGCACCACCGGCTTTTGAACTGCCGATTGAGAGGCATGCGTCCCGCGCAAAATAGTCTTGAATTTCCCCAAGGGTGTGCTACACCCAATCCGCGTTAAGCCCATGTAATCCCCCTGGAGGTCCCCCATGCTTCCTTTAGTCGCGTCGGTCATGAGTCTCGTGATGGGCGTTGCAATCGTCATCTTCGGCCAGGAGAAGCGCGTGAAGCTCCCCTTCTTCCTGCTCTGCCTGAGCTGCGCCGTTCTCACCGCAGGGCACTACGTCGAGACCACGAGCGAGCGGTGGACCTTCCTCGCGGCGAGGATCGTCATGACCACGGCGCTCCTCACGGCGGTCACGGGGGTGATATCGGCCGCCGTCATGTGCGGGATAAAGCTTTACAGGTGGCTCTGGGCGGTGGTGGTCGCGGCGGCGGCCTTCAACATGGTGACGGTGCTCTTCACCGACTGGTATTTCGACGGCGGCATCATGCGCTATCCCTGGGGGCACTTCGTCGGCGGGAAGATCGAGTTCATCGCCAACCCGCTTTCCGTGGTGGGAATATCGTCCTACGGCCTGGCCATCATGATGGTGCAGTACCGCAGGGCGCACCCGCTCGACAGAAACCGTATCGGCTTCATCTTCCTCGCGTTCACTCTCCTCTCGCTCACGCTCTTCGACTACCTGCCGCATTTCGGCATCGACCTCTTCGGTGGGCTGGTGAGCGCCGTTGCGATACCGCTTTTCCTGGTGACCTTCGGCTACGCGATGCTGCGCTACCGCCTGCTCGAGTTTCGCGCCTTCCTGGGGCGCGCCGCGGGTTTCGCGCTCGTGGGCTTCCTCATGGTGATGGTCTACTTCCTCGTCATGGAGATCGCGCGGCGCCTGGGGATGGACGCACTGTCGGCGGCGCCGGTCGCGGCGCTCCTCGCGGTGCTGGTCTACGCCGCCCTGGGCAGGCTCCTTCCGCGCCTCCTGGAGAACGCCGCGCGCCGCAGGGAGCCGGACTACCAGCGCACGCTCGAGAAGTTCAGCGCGGAGATGATGCGCCGCCTGGACGAGGAGCTCCTGGTCGACAGGACCAAGCGCATCTGCGTCACCGAGTTCCTCTGCTCGTCGGCCGCCATGCTCGATCCCGGAGCGATGCAGGGAGGAGATGTCCTGCCGCGGCTCGCGCTCACGGAGCCGGTGCTGGAGACGGAGATCATCCGGCGGCAGTACGGCCTCGGCGACGCGGCGGTCCTCTCCGGGGAGCTTATCGTGCCGCTGGTGCACGACGGCGCGCTCATCGGCGCGATAGGCCTGGGGCGCAGGTCCGACGGCCGCATCTTCACGCGCATCGCGATCAACGGCTTCCGCATGCTGGGCAACATCGTCTCCATGGCGCTGGTCAACACGCGGACCGCGCGCGAGCTCCAGAAGCGCCACCACCTGGACCGTTTCCTGGCGCCGCAGGTGGTGGAGCGGGTGCTCTCGGGCGACATGGAGAAGATCGAGAGCAGGGTGCGCACCCGGGTGACGGTCTTCTTCTCCGACCTCAAGGACTTCACTGGCATGTCGGACCGGATGCACCCGGAGGACCTGGCGGTGGTGCTGAACGAGTACCTCTCCGAGATGGCGGAGGTCGCCTTCCGTTTCGGCGGCACCGTGGACAAGTTCATAGGCGACGCGGTGATGGTCTTCTTCGGCGCGCCCGTGGGCGCCGACTCGACGGAGCAGGCGCGCCAGTGCGTGCGCATGGCCGGGGCGATGCAGCGCCGGCTGGTGGAGCTCAACCGCCGCTGGGTCGAGGGCGGGCTCGTCTACCGCGAGCTCTCGTGCCGGATGGGCGTCCACACCGGCGACGCGATCGTCGGGAGCTTCGGGAGCCAGTCGCGCGTCGATTACACGGCGATAGGGAGCACGGTGAACCTGGCGTCGCGCCTGGAGGGCGCCTGCCGGCTGGGAATGATCCTGGTGAGCGCCGAGACGCGCGCGCTCCTGAACGACGAGTTCCGCGTAACGCCGATGGGCGCCGTGGAGGTGAAGGGCTTCTCCCGCCCGGTGCAGGTCTTCGAAGTGGACCCGGGCATCGGGCGCGGCGACGGGATATGAGCAAATCATTTTTCCCGTGTACATTCATCATGGAGCTTCACGCATGCGCCTGACAATGATACTGCTGATCATCACGACGGCCGCCTCCGCTGCGCACGCCACCGGGACCGGCATGCCCGACTGCTGCGCCTGGTCCTGCTGGGGGTGGCCCTACCGGGCCTATTCCTCCATTCTCTGCGACGGCGAGCGCCACCGCGTGAACGGGACATCGCTCTGCTTTACCGCGGGAAAGGACCTCTACCCCTCGGGGAAGCTTCGGCGCGGGTTTCTCTTCCGCAACGAGAACGCCGTCAGCGTGAACGGCAGGCGCTTCATCATCCGCCACAACGTAGAGCTCTACGAATCGGGGCGGATACGGTTCGCGGACCTGGCAAAGGACGCGGAGTATCCCGTTGCGGGCGGAGGGACAATCAGGCTGCGCGATCGCGCTTCCTTTTACGAAAGCGGGGAGATACAATCCGCGGGCCTGGGCGGCAGCTCCGTCGCGGTGCGTGGCGACGCGTTCACAAACCCGGAGATCCGCAACGCCAGTTTCGGCGATATCGAGCTGTACGAGAGCGGGCACATCCGGCGTATCCAGGCCGGGGACCTTCCCGGACGTTCCGTGCTGCTCCATATCAACGGGATGCCATGGCAGTTTTTCCCGGGAAGGAATTTCGATGCCGTCTTCCTGAAGTCCGGCGAGGTCTTCAGCCTGATGATTCCCGCGGCCGGAGAATACAACGTTGCAGGCAGGAAAGTGCGTCTCCCGGAGGAGTCCCACGTCTCGTTCCTCGATTTCGCCTCGAAGAAGGTGGACGCGGTGATGACGCCGTCGCGCAGTCCCTGGCTGAACATCTCCGCGCCGGGGGATTCGATCTCCGGCTGCCGCGACTGCTGGGTGCGCTACTACGATTATGAGCGGCGCAAGGCAGCATCAGTGCTCTTCATCAACGATTGCGACGTGAAGATCGGCGGACGCCCGGTGAAGGCGAAGGCCTTCGAATGGATCGGCCTTTGACAGCATCCCCCCTCGATATCTTCCACCCGCTGATACGGAAATGGTTCGCGGAGAAAGTCGGCGTTCCCACGGAGGTGCAGCGCCTGGCGTGGCCCGCCATCGCCTCCGGTGAGCACGTGCTGGCCACCGCGCCCACGGGAAGCGGCAAGACCCTTGCGGCCTTTCTCTGGGCGATCGACCGGCTCGCCACCGGCGCGTGGGAGCGCGGGAGGACGAGCGTGCTCTACGTCTCGCCACTGCGCGCGCTCAACAACGACGTGCGGAAGAACCTCCTCGCGCCCCTCGCGGGCATCGCGGAGTACTTCTCCATGGCAGGCGGGGTGTTTCCGAAAGTGCAGGTCCTCACCCGCAGCGGCGACACGCCGCAGTCCGAGCGGCGCGCCATGCTCCGGCGTCCGCCGGAGATTCTCATCACCACCCCCGAGAGCCTGAACATCCTACTCCTCAACGACGGCGGCAGGCGCGTCCTCTCCACCGTGAAGACGGTGATCCTCGACGAGATACACGCGCTGGCGGGAAGCAAGCGCGGCACGCACTGCATCACCGCGGTGGAGCGGATGGTCCCGCTCTGCGGCGAGTTCCGGCGGATCGCGCTCTCGGCCACTGTGCGTCCGCTGGAAGAAGTCGCGGCCTTCGCGGGGGGATACGAGCTGGTCGCTGCGGCGGAGGGGGCGGAGTACCGCCCGCGCAGGGTGCGCATCATCGAGGCGCCTTCGGAGAAGCGCTTCGAGGTGAGCGTGGAGTTTCCGGGTGAGGAGGAGCGCGCCCGGGAGGAGAGCGGCTCCATCTGGCCCGCGCTGGTGCGGCTCTTCCGGGAGGAGATACTCTCCCACCGCTCCACGCTCCTTTTCTGCAACAGCCGCCGCCTGGCGGAGAAGGTGACGCGGCTCGTCAACGAGGACGGGAACGGCGGGCTTGCCTACTCGCACCACGGTTCTCTCTCGCGGGAGGTGCGCCTCCGCGTGGAGGAGATGCTGAAGGCGGGGGAGCTGCGCGCCATCGTGGCAACGAACACGCTCGAGCTCGGCATCGACATCGGGGAGCTGGACCGCGTGGTGCTGGTGCAGTCGCCCTTCCTGGTGTCGTCGGCCATACAGAGGGTGGGGCGCGCGGGCCACGGCGTGGGCGGCGTGAGCCGGGGGGTCATCTATCCGACGCACGGGATGGACCTGCTCTGCGCGGCGGTGCTCTCCCGCTGCCTGCAGGCGCGCGACCTGGAAGAGGTGCATATCATACATTCCCCCCTGGACGTTCTCGCGCAGGTCCTCCTCGCCATGACGGCGGTGGAGGAGTGGCGGGTCGACGATCTGTACGACCGCGTGAGGGCGAGCCATCCGTACCGCGACCTGCCGAGGCGGCAGTTTGACCTGGTGCTGGAGATGCTCGCGGGCCGCTATGCCGGCACGAACGTCCGCGGGCTTTCGGCGCGCGTTTCCTACGACCGCATGGAAGGCACGGTGCGGGCGATGGAGGGC
>Ga0116143_10004324_pt1 | contig 13550 bp, 16 predicted proteins | sample AD_UKC034_MetaG_FD_89745 | JGI IMG/M metagenome (GOLD analysis project Ga0116143, IMG submission 89745) | Active sludge microbial communities of municipal wastewater-treating anaerobic digesters from USA - AD_UKC034_MetaG | ecosystem: Engineered > Bioreactor > Anaerobic > Digestate | place: USA...
GAGAAGGAGTTGATCATGGGCGGCACGTCTGATCAGCAGCTGGGCGGAGCTGAACTAATGGCTAATATCCTGAACCGAATGAACCGTTCGACGGAAAATGCCATCATGACGTCACTCGAAGACTCGGAGCCGGAATTGGCGGCTCAGATCCGCAACTTCATGTTCAGCTTCGATGATGTTATGAGACTGGATGATAAATCGCTGCAGGAATTGATGAAGGATGTCAGTTCGGAGGATCTGGCCAGGGCGCTCAAAATGGTTGACGAAGGTACGCGGGAGAAGATTTTCAAGAACATGTCCAAGCGTGGCGCGGAAATGCTGCGGGAAGAAATTACGCTTATGCCTCCGATCAGAATTTCCGAGGTGGAAGCAAGCCAGCGCAAAATAGTGGAAGTTACGAAAAAACTGGAAGCGGAAGGCAGAATAGTTATTCTGCGCGGTGATGAGCAGGATGGATTCATATAAACCCAGTGTCATTAAGGCTGATGAAATTATTACTTCAGGCAGGCAGGTATTGTTGTCGCGCAAGTTCCCGGAAAGAGAAAATACCGCCGTCAAACACCCGGCTGAAGCCGCTCCATCGCCGGCATCCGAGCAAACAAAGAAAGAAAAACTTAAAGCTGAAATAGAGAAGAATATCAGCAGGGTCAGTGATGAAAGCTACCGGAAGGGATTCACCGCAGGCGTTGAATCCCAGAAGAAAGAAACAGCACCCGTACTGGAGGCACTGTCCACTATGACCAGGATGATTCCGCTGATCGATAAACACATTACGGCAAGAACTGAACAGCAGATACTGAAGCTCAGCTTTGCAATTGCTGAAAAAATAATTAATTTGGAGGTGACGACGAACAAGGATGTTATCTTCGGAGTGCTTCAAGGTGTCGCGAAAAATATTTCAGCAACGGAAGGAATGAAGATCAGGCTGCATCCACAGGACCTGCATTATATAACGGAAATGAAGAAGGATTTTTTGCAGTCCATTGAAGGCGTGAGAAATGCAGTCTTCGAAGAAGACGCCTCCATTAAGAGAGGCGGCGCCATCGTGGAAACTATGCTCGGTGAAGTTGACGCGAGGCTGGAAAGTCAGTTGAAAGAAATTCGGGAAGCGATGTTAAAACTTTAATTCGCCGGTATTGATGATGCAAACAGAAACTCTTGACTTTTCCAGATATGAAAAACTTTTGGCGCGGATTAATCCGATTCGCATCTATGGTAAAGTGAGTGAGATAGTCGGATTAATGGTCGAAGGCAATGGTCCGGCTGCCTCGATAGGGGACGTATGCGGCATAATGCCGGTAAACGGCGGTACTCCTCTGGAGGCGGAAGTTGTCGGCTTCAAAAACGGGCGGGTGCTTTTAATGCCCTTGCAAAGCATTCAGGGTTTAGGGCCGGGATGTAAAATACTTTCGCTGGGAAGAAAGGCCGCCGTTGGTGTAGGCAACAGTCTGCTCGGAAGAGTGATAGACGGGCTGGGAAATCCCATTGACAATAAGGGGCCAATTAACTTTGTTGATGAATATCCGATTTATGCGGATCCGATTAATCCGCTGGATCGCGGCCGTATCATTGAGCCGATGGATCTGGGTATTCGTGCATTAAACGCGCTTTTTACCTGCGGCAAGGGTCAGAGAATGGGAATATTTGCCGGCTCCGGCGTAGGCAAAAGCGTTCTCATGGGAATGATTGCCCTGAATACGAAAGCGGACGTGAATGTTATCGGCTTGATCGGCGAAGGGGGGAGGGAGGTTCGCGAATTTCTGGAGAAAAATCTGGGAGAAGAGGGCCTGAAACGCTCGGTTGTAGTTGTTGCCGCGTCCGATATGCATCCTTTGGTGCGGATGAGAGCCGCTTATGTTGCCACCGCAGTTTCCGAATATTTCCGTGATCAGGGTAACGATGTTCTGCTGATGGTTGATTCGCTGACTCGATTTGCCATGGCACAAAGAGAAATAGGCTTGTCCGTCGGCGAACCGCCCACGACTAAAGGCTATACTCCTTCCGTTTTCAGTTTGTTGCCGAAATTGCTGGAGCGTTCGGGCATTGTAGAAGGAGTAGGTTCAATAACCGGACTTTACACTGTTCTTGTGGAAGGCGACGATTTCAATGAACCGATTTCCGATGCGGCGCGCTCCATCCTCGACGGCCACATTTCACTTTCCCGCAGCCTTGCCCATAACAATCATTATCCGGCAATCGATGTTTTGCAGAGCATCAGCAGGGTTATGGCTGATATTGTTGATAAGGAACAAAAGAATAAGGCCGGCGAACTTTTAAATATTGTCGCTACTTATAAAAAGGCGGAAGATTTGATCAATATCGGTGCTTATGTGCAGGGATCCAATCCGGGGATTGATTATGCCGTCAAAATGATTGATCAAGTTAATGCTTTTTTGCGGCAGAATACGGGTGAACGCGTCGATTTTGCATCGGCGAAAACTCAGCTTCTGGAGCTTCTTAAATAATAAAACTTATGTTCGTGTTTAGATTTCAGACTGTTTTGGATTTCAGAAAAAATGTTGAGGAAAAAATTTTAGGCGAGTTCTCAGAAAAGAAGCGGCAACTTGAATTCGAGGAACTAAAATTGCAAAACTTAATGAAGGAATGGTCCGCTCTGCTTGGTGAATTAAAAAAGATGCAAAACAAAGCCGTCCCGGTCGGAGACATAGCCCGTTATGTTGCCTACATCGATCAGGTCAAAGAAAATGAAAACAGGCAAAAGATAAAAATAGCAGAGGTTTCCGGGCAGTTGGAAACCAAAAGAATAGAATTACTGGATGCTGTAAGAAAAACAAAAATTATGGAAAAGCTCAAACAGCGGCATGCAAAGGAATACAAAGACGAAGAAAGAGCCTTAGAACAAAAAAATTCCGATGAAATGTCTGTACTGAAATTTGGCAGGAGATAGAAATGAAAAAAATTATAATAGGCATTCAAATACTGATCCTGGTTTTGATTCTCATCAAAGCCGCTTCGGTGGTCGGACTCATAAAAAAAACGGATTTTCTGTCGGCGACTTCATTGACAACCAGGCAGGCGCTGGCCGAGTCTACGGTTGCATCACCGGCGGCAGGCAAAATGCCTTCGGCTCTGAGGCAGCCGGTAAATGAAACGGCGGCTGATGATTTTACCACAGTCAGAGATCTGGCGACGGCACTCGCGGCTAAGAAAAGTGAACTGGATAAACGCGAAAGCAATATGCGCGCTGAAGAGCAGCGTCTGCTCGCGTTAAAAAAAGAAATAACGGATAAAATTGTATTGTTGAAAAGTCAGGAAGAAAAATTAACGTCAGCCCTGGAAAATCATAAGGCTGATGACTTAAAGAGATACAAGGATATGGCCAAAGTCTACGAGTCGGCTCCTCCTGCTAAAGCCGGCAAGATGCTGGAACAACTGGATATTAAAACGGCGGCAGGCATAACCATGAATATGAAGAAAGATAAAGCGGGCGCTGTCTGGGGCTACATTACCCCGCAAAAGGCCGCAGCGATTACCAAAGAAATAACACAGGCCGGCGGCAGGTTGTAAACCGGATATCCTGCAATTTTACTTATCGCCTGCCGGCGGCATTGGCGATTATTAAAAGCCCTCCATGAAGAGGGCTTTTTTTTGCCGTTGGAAGACCATAGTTTTCTGTGCCGGCAGGAAATATTTTCCCGCTGCACAATTATTGTACCGTATGTAATTTGTAATACATTGAAAATACATGGTAAATGTAGATCGCAATCGTTGGCATGCCTTTTGCTGAAGAGGCTATAAAAAGACTTAAGGCGAAAGAAATGGAACAGACAATACCAATAACATCCGTGGGTGGTGCAAACAACAAAGCCTTGGAATCCGCCGTTCCGTTTAAGATGTCCGGCCTTTCCGAAGAAAAAATCAAACCGGCCGGCGGCAAACTAAAACAGGATGAAGAAGATACCAGCGGTGTGGTTCCATTTTTTCAGATACTGGATCAGCAAATATCACAGGCCAATAAAACTTCTGACGGCGCATCAAATACAGACAAGAAAAATGGTACGCAGGAACGGACGACTGCACAGGGAGATGTTAAGCCGGGTCAACAGCAGGAGATTCTGCCGAACCTAAGCGGATCGGCGGATGCGCTGGACGCGGATCAGGCTCAGGCATCCTTCAACGGCTTGTTAAAACAAGCGGGTTTAAACATCGGCGGCCAAACGGACAGCGGAGAAGCGAAGGCCGGCGGTGCACATTTGCAGCTGCCAATAAATAATCCTCCTGGCGGAGAGGCCGCGAAATTGAATGAACAAGAAACGCAGAAGCTGAAAAGTGAGGCGCAGGCGGCGCAGATGGAGAAGGCAGCTTTCCGGGAAACTCACTTTCCCTCAGGCCAAGAGGCTAAAAGCGCCACCAATTTAACTGAACTGACGATGGAGAACAAAGAGGCCGGGAAAATTCGCCGTGCACAAGAGGAGAAAGATGATTTTTCCGCCGGCAATAAGTCCCTTTCCAATACACAGGAAATAAAGGAATTCCTGCTTAAAAAAGATCACCCGGGAAAAAATTCGAGTCCGGCTGACCTCATGGCGGAAAACAAACCGCAGTCTGAAGCCATGCGGACAATTATGGGGGAATCAGCCGCTAAAATCAGAGAAGAACAAAAGAGTAAATTTGTCGCCGGGGAAAATTTGAGTGAAGAGATTTCTTTAACCGGCGTTAATGCCTCGGGCGGCAGTTCGGCGGGCAGTGAAAAAATTAAGGATGTTTCCTCCGGTAAAATAATAGACCAGGTAGCAGGTGCGATCAAAGAAACGGCGACCAACGACGGCGGCAGAGTAAAAATTACATTGAATCCGCCTTCGCTGGGCAAACTGGAAATGGATGTGACCGTCCGCAACGGCAAGGTGGAAGTTGTTCTGGTGGCGGATAATAAAGATGTTCAACAGACTTTGAATGCCAACATCGAAAAACTGAAGGATAGTTTGTTCAACCAGGGATTGACGATTGATCGTTGCGATGTTTCCCTGCAGGACAATAAAGAGGAATATCAGCAAAATTTCAGCAGGCAGGCCTATTATCAGGACGGCGGATCGGCGCGGGACGGCGATGGCCGGCGGGGAAATTCTGAAGAGGAAATTAATTCCGGGGCCGGCGCGGCTACTGCATTGCGGCCGGAACGAATTTCAAGAACTATTAATGATACCGAAAACATAAGTTTATTTGCCTGAAAAGGATGATTTTGAGGAGGAGAAAATGGCTACGGTAAATAATGTATTGGCCGGTTTAAGCGGTAGTATCAAGACCGCTACGACCTCTACGGCAAAAAGCGATAATACTCTGGGGCAGGACGCCTTTATGACGATGCTCATTGCCGAATTGAAGAATCAGGATCCACTCAATCCCATGGAGGGCAAGGATTTTGCGGCGCAACTGGCCCAGTTTTCGTCATTGCAGCAATTGAGCAACTTAAATACGACGATGAACAATCTTCCTGCATATTTACAGGCATTCAGCAATGCACAAATGGCGGGCATAATCGGCAACGAGGCCACCGCATCCGGAGATACCGTCACCGTCAGCGGTTCCGCAACAAATATTTTCTTCAGCCTGCCTGCGGATATCGCCGGAGGAACACTTAAAATTTATAACTCCGCCGGCAGCCAGGCAGGGAGCATGGACCTCGGCAAATTGAAATCAGGGATCAACAGTGTTTCCTGGGATTCCAGCGGTGTAACTCCGGGCGACTATAGCTATGAAATCAGCGCTGTCGATAAGAGTGGAAACGCCGTAGCCGCCACAAAATTGATATCCGGCACGGTTACCGGTGTGACATTCAAAGATGATAAAGCCTACCTGTCCATCAATGGTCAGGAAGTGGCTTTTTCCAATATTATTTCAATTAATAAATCAACGAACTAATTTTGATCATACACAGGAGGAGAATTCGATGGGCAGCGCTCTATGGACGGGAATATCGGGATTAAACGCCAGTTCCAAGGAACTGGATGTCATTGCGAACAATCTGGCCAATACCAATACAGTCGGCTTTAAAGCAGGCACGACTTACTTTGCCGACGTTTTAAGCCAGAGCATCTCCGGAGGGGCCTCCGGTACAATGCAGGTCGGCCGCGGTGTTTCCGTGGCGGAAGTTCAGACCCAGTTCAGCAACGGATCTTTTGAAACAACCGGTATCGCCACGGATGTCGCCATCGACGGTGACGGTTTTTTCATGGTGAATGATAAGGATGATGCTACCTATTATACGAGAGCCGGCGCCTTCAGGCTGAACAGCGATGGTCTGCTCGTGGATACCAATGGTTACACAGTGCAGGGAAAAGAAATTATCAACGGCCAACCGACCGGCGTGCTGGGAGATATTGCCCTGGCTGACGTCCAATCTGAACCCCAGGTGACAAGTACTTTTTCCATAGGAGCAAATTTGAATTCCGATACGGCAACCGGCCGTCAGTACAACACCTCGCAAACCGTTTACGATTCACTGGGCTCTGAACATTCCTTGAATACAACATTTACCAAAACGGCATACACAGGTATCGGCAACAGTTCCTCCTGCTGGGGGGTGAACTGGTCGCTTGATACGGCAGCGGGCACTTCCTCCAGTGTCGACGGGTTTATTTTCAGCAACGATGGTACTTGCACGGGAACATACACGGGTGATCTGGGGGCGATAACTTCTCCTGCAGCTGGAACAACCGTCAGCGGAGAATTGGATCGTCCGGGGACAGTCTATAAAGATGCTGCGGGCTTGATGTTGACCTGCACAGAGGCTGCCGGTGTTTATTCATGGTCTTTAATAACAGACGCTGATTATCCTAATGCATCCGTACTTTCCAGTTCTGTGATCAATTCCGGGACAGGTTTGGGTACCATCGATATCAGTCTTGACGGCACCGGCACAAAAGATTTGCATTTAACATTGACGGGTGTGTCACCGGCTAACGGAAATACCATAGTTGTTGCTCTGGCCAATAATCAGACATTCAGTCTCAGCGACGTCCCGGTTGACTTTTCCGCAGTCACTCTCAACAATGGAGCGACGATCGGCGCGGCTAATGTTATCAACTGGAATCTGCAGGGAGAAGGTGCTTCGACTATTACTCAATATGCCAGCTCCTCTGTTGTCCGTTCACTGACTTCCGACGGTTATTCTTCCGGCAGCTTAAAGAGCCTTTCGATAGATTCGGAAGGAATAATCAGCGGATTTTTTACGAATGGTCAAACTACAGAATTGGCCCAGATTATGCTAGCTAAATTTACTAATCCCTGGGGGCTCCAGAAAATGGGAGACAACTTGTTTGCCGAAACGATTACATCCGGCGCGGCTATTCAAAATTATGCGGGACAGGGCGGTATTGGTTCGTTGACGTCAAACTCCCTGGAAATGTCCAATACCGATATAGCTACGGAATTCATAAAAATGATAACGGCGCAAAAAGCATATCAGGCCAATGCCAAAGTTGTGACGACGGAAAGTGATATGATGCAAGTACTGATGAACATTAAACAATAACAAGCATATTAATTTCAGCTACAGGCTGAAGAATAAAGGATGTTTCCCACTCCTCCCTTCTACCTTTATCTTCAGCCTTTTTCTTTCCATCTTCAACTCTTTTTTTGTCAATTTTTAGTCGCTGATTCTTCCATGTCAATTATTTGACCTTTCGTCAATAAAAAGAGCCGGCATGTCTGATAATATTCATGAATTTTCTATGATTAAGACAAGTATCCGTATTTACGCCGAAATAATTATAACAAAGCGTCCCCTGCCTGGTATGCTCTTTGCTATATGGGAGATTAATCAAGTAATATAATTATTTATGGAGACGGCAATGGCAGACGCAGATCGAAAAAATGATTACGACGAAGAAGAAGGCGAAGAGCAGGCCCCGGTAAAGAAGAAAAGCTCCGCTTGGAAATGGATAATAATTATTGTGATCGGAGTACTCGTTTTCGGTGGCGGCGGCGCCGGAGTCTATTATTTTCTGTTTTATTCCAAGTCTGCGTCTGCGGATAAAAAAACTGTGGAGCAGGCTAAACCTCAGGTTGCCATCTTCTGGCCGATGGAGCCGTATATTGTTAATCTGCTCGATAATGACAATGAACGTTATTTAAAAGTAGTATTGCAATTGGAATTGTCTGATCAGCCGTCAGTGGAGGAGTTGAATCTGATTAAGCCCAAGGTCCGCGATAGTATTCTCGATCTGCTTTCATCCAAAACATATAAAGAAATGATGGATCCTATCGGGAAGCAGCGTTTGCGGGATGAGGTCGCCCTGCGGGTGAATGCCTACTTAACCAAAGGAAAAATATTGAAAGTTTATTTTACGGAGTTTGTAATCCAGTAAAAAGTAAGATGCTTGTTAGTGAGGCTCCATGACCAATATCCTTTCTCAAGAAGAAGTTGATGCCCTGTTACGTGGTATATCCGGCGGTGAAATAGAAACCGAGGCCGAGGAATATCATGAGCCCGGCGACATAATTACCTACGACCTGACCAGCCAGGACCGAATTATCCGCGGCCGGATGCCTACTCTGGAAATGACCAATGAAAAGTTCGCGCGAACTTTTCGCCAGACTCTGTCCTCAATTCTGCGTAAAGTGATTTCCGTTACCGCGGTTTCTGCTGACATGATCAAATTTGGCGAATTTTTAAAAACATTGCCCGTCCCGACCAGCCTGCATTTGTTCCGCATGGATCCCATGAGGGGCACAGCTATCTTTATTATCGAATCAAAAGTAATATTTACCCTGGTGGACATAATATTCGGCGGTACGGGAACGGAGTCTTATAAGATTGAAGGCCGGGAGTTTACGGCCATAGAAAATAATTTGATCAAAAAGATAGTTCTGAGTGCGCTGGAGGATTTGGAAAAATGCTGGAAGCCGCTGATTGATTTGAAGGTCGCTTATCAGCGGGCGGAGATTAATCCCCAGTTTGCGCAAATCGTTCCGCCCACGGATGTGGTTGTGGTGATGAATTTTGAAGTTGAAGTGGAATATACGTCGGGTGTTATTTCCGTCTGTATTCCCTATTCCATGCTGGAGCCGGTAAAAGAAAAACTGGCCGCTGGTTTTCAGAGTGAACATCTGGAAGTGGATAAGGCCTGGGCTAACAGATTCAAATCCGGTCTCCTGAAATCTTATGTGAACATTTTTGTCGAATTGGGGCGGGCGCAGGTTTTGAGCAAAGATGTTGTGAATCTCAGGAAAGGCGATGTTATTCAACTTGAGCATTACGCATCTGATCCGCTTGATGTTTATGTCGAGGGAATTAAAAAATATTGCGGATATCCCGGCGTCTACAAGGGGAATCAGGCTGTACAAATATCAGACATAGTGACGGGAAAAGAGGACGAATGATATGGAACAAAGCGAAATTGATGAATTGATGAAGGGTGTAGGAATATCCAGTGAACCCGTGGCTGAAGACGATGACAATATAAGCTGGGATGACGTCCAGGAGGAAATGGAGCTGTCCAAGGCGCCGGCACAGCCGAAAACGGAAGTTACCAGTGTTAATTTCGATGAGCTGAAGAACAGGAAACAGGACAGCAAAACAGCCATGGACCTGGATTTTATCTTAGACATACCGCTTACCCTAACGTGCGAACTGGGAAGAAGCAAAATGCTGATCAGTGAATTGTTGCAGCTGGGGCAGGGCTCCGTACTGGAACTGACTAAATTGGCCGGAGAACCGATGGATGTTTATGTTAACCAGAGGCTGATTGCCCGCGGAGAGGTGGTGGTCGTCAATGAAAAATTCGGCGTGCGTTTAACGGATATAGTATCGCCGGCCGAGAGAGTCAATAAATTAGCGTAAGCGTGGTTATCCATGGAAATTTCTCTTATTGGTTCATTTCTGAAAATGATTTTTGCCCTGGCTGTGGTGCTGGGGTTGCTTGTCGGAGTTATGTATTTCATGAAGATTTTTATGCAGCAGACCGGTTCCGCCTCCGACAGTCAGGCTTTAATTCACGTAATATCATCCAAATATCTCGGGCCGAAAAACAGGATTATTTTGGTGGAAGTGCTGGATCAGGTTCTGGTTGTGGGGATTTGCAATCAGCAAATGACAACGTTGGCTACGATTGAAGACCCCTCGGCTTTAACTAAAATAAAAACCCACATGATTAATTCCCGGATTGTGGATTTTCCCCAAAATAAACTGGCAAAATATATATCACAGTTGAGTCTTTCTTCGAACAAGCGCAAAGACAAGGCTGGAAAATGAAAAACGAAAAAGTACCACTGATTTTATTTGCAATCGTTTTCATCGTCTCTGCGCTCTTGTGCACTTCTGCTGTTTTCGCCGCTCCGCCGATCGGTTTGCCCAACATCAGTTTGAACATGAACGGCGGAACAACGGAGCCCGAAAAGGTTTCGTCGCTCATTCAACTCGTAATCTTATTGACGATTCTTTCGCTGGCCCCGGCGATTCTTTTAATGGCCACTTCTTTTACCCGGATCATTATCGTCTTATCGCTTCTGAGGCATGCGCTGGGAACGCAAACAATGCCTCCCAATCAGGTGGTGATCGGATTGTCCCTGTTTTTGACTTTTTTCATCATGGCGCCGGTTTTCAATCGGGTGAACGATGAAGCATTGAAGCCATATTATGAAGAGCAGATTTCCGGGGAACAGGCTTTTGAGAAAGGATCGGCTCCGGTCAAGGCGTTTATGCTCAAGCAGGTGAGAGAAAAGGATCTCGCTCTTTTCGTTAAAATGGCCAACGATAAACGGCCGGCTAAGCCGGAAGATATTTCTTTATCCACTTTGATCCCGGCTTTTGCAATCAGTGAATTGAAGACGGCGTTTCAGATCGGCTTCATGATTTATCTGCCTTTTCTGGTTCTGGATATGGTTGTGGCCTCCGTTTTGTTGTCGATGGGTATGATGATGCTGCCGCCGGTTATGGTCAGTTTGCCTTTTAAATTGCTTTTGTTCGTCCTAGTCGACGGCTGGTATTTAATCGTCGGTTCATTGGTAAAGAGTTTTCATTAAACTAGAGAAGGAAGAAAAATGACCATAGATGCGGTTGTGGGATTAATGGCTGAAACTATCAAGGTAACACTTTTGGTATCCGCTCCGATGCTCATAGTGGGTTTGATCGTCGGAGTCTTGATCAGCCTTTTTCAGGCGGTTACACAGATTCAGGAAATGACGCTGGTCTTTGTTCCGAAGATTGTGGCGGTTCTGGTCACACTGGTGGCCGCCCTGCCCTGGATGTTAAGTTTACTGCTTACCTTTACGCAGAATATATTCAACAATATACCGGCCTACATCAAGTAAAGGTATATTATGACTTTGCCTTTCCTGTCCGCCGAACATGCCGAAGCTTTTATTCTGGTTTTGTTGAGGGTCAGCGCCATTGTTGTCACCATTCCGGTAATCAGTGAATCATCGATACCGATGCGGGTCAAAGCCGCATTGTCCATTCTGATTACCCTGATTATTTTCCCTCTTGTCCTGCCGAAGATCCCGCCTGTGGCCGGGTATCCGACCCTCATTTTAATGTATCGGATGGCCGGTGAAGTTCTGATCGGTGTGGTTATCGGTTTTGCGGCGAGGCTGATTTTCGCCGGCATCCGGATGGCCGGTGACCTGGTTGGATTTCAAATGGGCTTCTCCATTGCCAATGTCATTGATCCGACAAGCAGCGAGCAGGTATCCATTATTACTGAATTGCAGTATCTTGTCGCCATGCTCGTATTTCTTTCTTTTGATGCTCATCATGTTTTTTTTACGGCGATAGTTCAGAGTTATGCCGTTTTAAATCCCCTGACATTCCATTTTTCCGGGGCATTGATGCAGAATATTTTAAGCTTGTCCAAAGACATGTTTGTCATTGCCGTAAAGCTGGCTGCCCCGATCATGGCGGTTATGCTTTTTACCAATGTCGGTCTGGGAATAGTCGCCCGCACGGTGCCGCAGATCAATATCTTTATCGTCGGTATGCCTTTGCAAATAGCAATCGGACTTATTTTTTTAGGTTTAACCGCACCAGTGTTTATTAAACTGACGTCAGGATATTTCCTTGGTTTTGAAACCAGACTGGCAACACTTTTACGCTTGATGTGAAGCAGTGGAATATTGACACTAATGTCATTAAAACGATAGGTGCCGTATGGCGGAAAACGAGCAGGAACGAACTGAAGAAGCCACATCGCGACGTCGTGAAGAAGCACGCGAAAAAGGCCAGGTGGCTCGTTCCCAGGAAATAATATCCGTAGGGATTCTGGTAGCCTGCCTGATTTATTTTTACTTCGGCGCCCCCGGGCTGCTCAAGAACATCATGGGCTTAATGGCTCACGGGTTTCAAAACGCCGGACAGATTAATCTCACACCGGACAGTTTCACCTCATTATTCTGTGACTATGCATTAAAAGGCTTCATTATTCTTTTTCCTCTTATGCTGACTGTTCTTGTTGCGGGGATTTTAGGCAACGTTCTGCAAATCGGAGTTATGTTTTCATCAGAGTCTTTAACGCCGAAATTGGAAAAGATTGATCCGGTTAAAGGATTTAAAAGGCTATTTTCTGTTCGCTCGGTTGTCGAACTGCTCAAGGGCGTCTTCAAGGTGTGCGTCGTCAGTATGGTGGCTTATATCATCATCAAAGCGGAAGTGTCCAACATGCTGCTTCCTCTGATGGAGCAAAGCGTGTGGGGAATAATGACTTATTTCGGACGGGTCTGCTTCAAAATAATTCTTTCGGCGACGATAGTTCTCCTTATGCTCGCGATTCTCGATTATATTTATCAACGCTGGGAATATGAAAAAAGTCTGCGCATGACCAAGCAGGAAATAAAAGATGAATATAAAAATACGGAGGGCGATCCCCTGATCAAATCACGCATCCGCCGCCTGCAGCGTGAAGCCGCCCAGAAGCGCATGATGGCTAAGGTACCGAAAGCAGATGTTATTATCACCAATCCGACGCATCTGGCAGTGGCAATTCAGTATGACCCGGAAATTATGGCTGCGCCCAGGGTTGTAGCTAAAGGGGCGGACATAATCGCTGAAAAAATTCGGGAGATCGCCGGGGAAAATGATATTCCAATTGTCGAAAATAAACCTCTGGCACAGGTATTGTATAAGACAGTTAATATAGATCGATCGATACCGGAAGATCTTTATCGGGCGGTCGCGGAAGTACTGGCATTTGTTTACGAACAAAAAAAGATTAAGGTATTTGGATAAGGAATATGGCAGCATCCGAGGTAGTGGACGGTAACACTTTTTTTGACGCAATGAAATCGAGTTCGGCCATGATTGCTATGGCCGTTATCGCTATTCTGATGGTCATGATCATTCCTATTCCGCCTTTTCTGCTGGATGTATTTCTCGCTTTCAGCATCACTTTTTCCATCATCATCCTGCTGATGTCGATGCATATATTAAAGCCCCTGGAATTTTCCGTATTCCCCTCAGTGTTATTAATGGTTACTTTGCTGCGGTTGTCGTTGAACGTAGCCTCCACCCGCCTGATTTTGTTGCACGGCAATGAAGGAACGGCTGCCGCTGGCCAGGTCATCAAATCATTCGGCACATTTGTTGTCGGCGGCAACTA
>Ga0116143_10004325_pt1 | contig 13547 bp, 3 predicted proteins | sample AD_UKC034_MetaG_FD_89745 | JGI IMG/M metagenome (GOLD analysis project Ga0116143, IMG submission 89745) | Active sludge microbial communities of municipal wastewater-treating anaerobic digesters from USA - AD_UKC034_MetaG | ecosystem: Engineered > Bioreactor > Anaerobic > Digestate | place: USA...
GAGGAGGAAAAGGGGCCGGGGAGAGGGCAACGGAGGGGAAGGCCCGGGAAGAAGGCCCGGGAAAGAAGGAACAACCGGGAGGAGGTAGGCATACCAGCCCTGAAGAGACACCGGCTGACGAACCTTTCCCTGAACAAACCCTGTGGAAAGAGACCCCTCACTCCCTCACCCAGGACGACCTCCCCGGCAGAACCCGAGCCCTTGAGATCCTGCAGCACGGCGACCCGAAACAGGCCATGCTCGAGGCCTTCACTCATGATCACGTTGGCGATACCGCGGTCGCCGAATGCCTCATCCTCTCGCTCGCCTCCCGCTTTGTGGCAAACACCAACGGCCTCCACGTCTCGGTCACCGGGGAGAGCGGAAAAGGCAAGAGCCACGCCTTCTCGACCCTGCTACGGCAGGTCCCGCCCCGCTTCCGGCTGGAAGGTGCCATGAGCAACAAAGCGCTCTTCTATCTCGAAGACCTCCAGGCAGGGTCCGTGATTGTGCTCGACGACCGGGCACTCTCTGAAGAGATGGCTGAGATCCTGAAAGGCGTCACCACCTCCTTTCGTACCCCCTTCCTGTACCGTACCGTCAGCAAGGACCGGAAAGCCCAGGTCTGCACCATCCCGGAACGGTGCGTCTGGTGGGTGGCAAAGGTGGAAGGAGCCGGGGACGACCAGGTCTTCAACCGGATGCTCACCTGCTGGATCGATGATTCCGAAGAGCAGGACGCAAGGGTGCTTGCCCGGATCCTTGCACGGGAAGGGACCGTCCCCGATACCACTGAAGAAGAACGGGCGGAAGTGATTGCCTGCCAGGCGATGTGGGACCTGATCGGGCAGCACCAGTTCCATGTCGTGATCCCCTTTGCCGGGAAGATACGGTTCATGACAGCCGGGAACCGCCGGAACCCCGAGATGCTTCTCGACCTTGTCAAGGCACATTGCGTGCTCTGCTACCAGCAGCGCCACCAGTACCGTTCAGGATCTCTCACCTGTCTTGAGGCTACCCGGGAAGACTTTGCAAAGGCTGCCGGGCTCTACCAGCTCCTGAACGGAATTGCCGGTGGCCAGGAGACCAAGCTCACCCGAAGGGAATCCGACCTGATTGAGGCCATTCAAAATCTCGGCCACCGGGAATTCACGATCCCAGAACTCCAGAAAGCCACCGGATGGAGCAACGGCAACCTCCACAAGTACCTGCACGGGCATATCACCCGGGGCAAGGCCTATGCCGGGCTGATGGAAAAGTGCCCGGCCGTTGCCTATACGGACCGGACCGTGGTGACCGAAGAGCAGGATTGTCTCTCCATGAGACGGCGGACCAATGCCTACACCTTTGACCCGGACCTCTATCAGTGCTGGAGAGGGAATGGAAAAGTCTGGCTGGATGAGGATCCCGACCATCCTTCAAAGAACTTCTCACCAACTTCACCTCAGGTTGAAGGATCTGATACTGATTTTAAATCCCCGGATTTAGAAAATAATGAATTTAATAATAATAAATATGTACTTAGTACAGATCACTTCAATAAAAACAAGGACACACAGGCCTCTGATGATGAGGGTGTCTCGGTCTCTTCCTGTGTCACTGATCCTGAAGCTATTGAAGTGAAAAATACAAATCCACCAGATAATGAAGGAAATACCAAACAAAACCCGTATATTAACCCGATTTCCCCTCAAATCCCCCTTCAGCAGAAGAAGGTCTCTGAAGGATCCAGGTCGTTTGCACCCTGTCATCCCGATTTCCGTATCAATCCCCTGGACTACAAGCCCCTGGAGATCCCTGACCACTCCTTCTGCCGATTATGTGGGAATGCATGGACCCACTATGTCGAGAAGCTGACCGTTGAGCGGAAGAGTCGGCCGAAGGACCAGTGGCAACCCTGCCAGATCTGCAAGCACTGCTATGCCAGGGCTAAGAAGCGGGCCCAACAGACGGCCACCATCCTCCCCGGGACCTGTGACCCTGCCCGGATGGAACGGCTCACTACTCCGTATTGTGTATGCACCATCTGCGAGCTCGATGCGGCTATCTATATCGACCGGAGTAGTGGGACGAAACTCTGCGAGGCCTGCTACCAGCGTTTCAGCAGGTCACCAGGACATGGGGAGGTGAGCGGGTGACCTGGACCATACCTGTATCCCCCGAGCACGGCCGGGTGAGTGGATGACCTGGACGATCACAGAGCATATCGAGTCTCCGTTCGAGAAAGTCGGCAGGCTGTATATCGAGGGGGAAGACCTGGTGATCCGGTCCGACCTGGACCACCGGGGATTTTCCATCCCCCTTTCGGATATCCCGGCAGTACTGGATGGAGATACCGAACTGATCTTTTTGCTGGACGGTAAAACAGAGGCCGGGACCGTCCGGCTCTCCACCTCGGGAAGAGCGATGAACTTTGCTATCGAGCCGTTCTTCTATACCACGCCGCTGCTGGCGATACAAAGAGTGCTTGCCGGTGAGCAGCGGAAGGCACCGCTGTTCGTCGGGAGAGAGGTGGTGGAAGGGGGGTGAATGAATAAGTAAAAATCCAACCTTCATGTCATAATTCAGCAACCTTAGCCTCCTCGCCAAGAACCTCGAAGTTCCGAGTTCTATCATAAATTCGTGCTGCATCCGAAACAAAAGGGACCAAAAAATCGGGTAGAGTAACACAATGAGATTTACAAGGAAGTCCATAGCACCCTTTGGAATAAATTTCACAACATTGATTACCTCTAAGAATAATCCCTTTTTTATTTGGGGGGAAATTCGAACATTTATCGATATATTTTCCCAAACCGAGAAGCTTCTCCGGTTCATCATCTTTCACGGAGTTTACCAAAGTTGGTTGTAAACGATAGAATGAGGTTATACTATGAAATTTTATGAAAAAAAGCCTATTACATGCTTGAAAAGTACATTTTTGATCCTGCTTGTGTTCATTGCAATGGGAATCTTTACCGGGATAGTAACTGCCGAATCAATGATGTTCCGTGCAAACCCGGAACATACAGGAGTCTATTCTGACGGAGGCACACTACCAACAAACACCCTGAAATGGAGCTTCCAGACAGGGGGGAATGTATTTTCAAGTCCAGCAATCATTGACGGAATCGTTTATTTTGGGAGCGCAGATGACAATGTCTATGCGGTAGCTGCAGAAAATGGAACTCTCGTATGGAAATACACGACCGGGGGCGATGTTTCTTCGAGCCCGGCAGTATCAGACGGTATTGTCTACATCGGAAGTGATGATAAAAAAATATACGCATTGGACTCCAGCACCGGTGCCGTAGTCTGGAGCGCAAATGCGGGAAGTAATGGATGGGTCAAATCCAGCCCAACTGTTGTTGATGGTAATGTCTATGTGGGAATGTATGGAGGGAGCTTGTATTATCGGATTTGTGCTTTTAATTCGACAATGGGAACCCCTCTATGGAATTATACAAGCGGGGGGAGTATCGACTCCAGCCCAGCAGTCGCCAATGGGATCCTGTATATGGGATGTGGAGACAATAAGGTCTACGCCCTCAATGCAACTACCGGCACTCTTCTCTGGGATTATATCACTGATGGGAGGATATTATCAAGTCCAGCAGTGGCAGAAGATAAAGTCTATGTAGGAACCAGCGGGATTACCGGTCTGAGTGGAAAGATATATGCTCTGGATTCGAGTACTGGTGAGCGTGTATGGAACTATGATATCGGTGACTCAGTCCTCGCAAGCCCTGCAGTAGCTAATGGAATTGTCTACATCGGAAGTAACAACCACAATGTTTATGCACTCGATGCCGACACCGGCGAACTGGTATGGAGCTACACAACGACAGGTCGCATTTCTTCCTCTCCCGCGGTATCGAACAATACCGTTTATATTGGGACAAGCGATGGGAAATTATATGCATTTGATGCCAGGACTGGTGCTCATACGTGGCATTGCCTGATCGGCATTTCTTCCAGCCCTGTGATCACAGACGGAATAGTGTATATCGGAAGTACTGATGGCAAGCTTTACGCATTAGGAGGCCCTGAAACACCCTCAACTGGACCGGTGCACAACAGCAACTTGGGGACGAATTATGCTAATATCAGTCTGGCAATCAAGGATGCAGAACTCAATGATACCATCGTTATTGATAGTGGGATCTACAACGATTTTGTTTATATCGATAAACCGTTGATCTTGATCGGACAGGATACCGGTGCCGGATTCCCTGTAATTGACGCTGCATCCGGCTCGACTGGAGTAAGACTCGCTGCAGACAGAGTCACCGTAAAAAACATCATCGTGCAGAATAGCAACGGAGCAAGTAATGATGCAGGAATCCTGATAAGTTCCGATTATAACACTATTGAAGATTGTGTTGTCCTGGATAGTGGGAATGGAATATTAATTGCGTCAGGCTCATCGGACATTCCCGTTGATAACACAATCAAGAACTGCACAATATCCAGAAATGGTTATGGAATGTTCCTTTTAGGCGATAATACCACCCTTATCAACAATACGATAACAGAAAACCATGATAGCGGCCTTCTTTTCTGTGAATCCAGAGGCACCTTGAAAGACAACAAACTATTTGCCAATTTTAATCCGGAAGATGATAACGGGGGCTCTAATTTGGACATAACAAGTCTTTCCGCTCAAGATCTCGACCTGGATATTGATACCTCAAATCTCGTTGAAGGGAAACCGCTCTATTTCCTGAACGGGTTTCAAGACCTGATTATTGATGCAGATGATAATCCCGGGGCATTGTACTGCCTGAATGGCATCAATGTTACGATCAGGGACTTGCATATTGAGAGAAATTCCAATAATATTTACCTATGGAACACGACAGACATCAGGATAGAGAATACCACTGTTAGGAAAGGATGGACCGGAATCTCTCTCGAAACGTGTGCGAATGTATCCATTTACAATCTTACATCGGTTGAAAACGAAGGGAGTGGAATCGAAAGCTCTGATTCTCCTGATATAGTGGTGGAAAACAGTACACTCCGTAATATTGATGTGATGGGATGCGATCGGATTGTTATCATTAACAACACATTCGTTGACGACCCTGAATCAGACAATAGTGACTCAGGGATTACCATCAGTGAAACTCATGATATACTTGTCACCAATAATAGTATTTCCCATAAAATGATGTATGGACTCAATCTGATAAACTGTGACGGAATAGTCTCAAACAATCATCTATTCAATAACAATGGATACGGCGTGTACATCTGGGGCGGAGAATACTATGGGGAACTCCTCATCAGCGAAAATCTCATCGAAAATAACCAGTATGGTGTCTATTTGGAAGAATGTCAGAATAACAGGATCGAGAATAATTCCATTCTCAATAGCGAATATGCCGGATTATCGATCGTTACCGATTATCAAAACATTTTCGTGAACAATTATCTGAGCAATTACCAAAATATTGAAGTAATCTCAGAAAATCCCCAGATTACCTGGAATGTCGATCCTACTCCTGGTCCGAATATCGTCGGTGGGCCTTCAATTGGAGGGAACTACTGGGGGAGTCCCGATAAATCCGGCTTTTCCGACACCGCCGAGGATTCAGATGGAGACGGGTTTGCAGACAGTTCCTATGAAATCGATTCCGAGAACGTGGATAATTACCCCTTAGTTATATTCTCGGAGCCTCCCGCTCCCGAAGCGCTGACAGCCGATTTCGCGATTCACGTCATGCCCACATCTTCATATCCGGCATTTACCGTCCAATATACGGATCAGTCAGTCGATCCCGATGATTCAATTTTATCATGGGCCTGGGACTTCGGGGATGGCGGGACCTCAAGTGACCAGAATCCAGTGCATCAGTATGAATCACCCGGTTCGTATCTTATGACACTCGAAGTTATCAATTCAAGCGGCATCTCTGACTCAATTCAACGGGCAGTTCAGATAACGGATTACATCCAGGTTACAGACGACTCGGCCTCCCAAAGGAATCCCGCGATTGATGGGGATCTGATTGTCTGGGATAGTTATTATGACAATCTTGATTCCAACAGCATCTCCCTTTACCGCATTTCAGAAGATTCAACAACCCAAATATCCTCTCCGGAAAGCAAACCCTTTATTCCAGATATCTCCGGCGACAAGGTTGTATGGATAGACAGCCGGAATATGGATACGACCCATTTGGATATCTACCTCTATTCGATAACATCCGAAGAGGAGATTGGAATCTGCACAGAATATGGTGAGCAGAGTATACCAGTTATCTCTGGTGACTATGTCTGCTGGGGCTTCCACGACTATCCAATCGATGAATTGTATTTACACCAGATATCAACTCAGGAAACAATCCAGATAACCGGAACAATACCCTGGTGGGAGTCACCGTTCGCGATTGATGGCGATTACGTGGTTTATCTTGATAATGCGGATGGAGATGCAGATCTGTATCTCTATACCATTTCAACGGGAATATCGACTCCTATCCGGACAGGAATAGGAGATCACTGGAGACCGGAAATCTCAGGGGATCGGGTTGTTTTTGAGTTCAATGAAGATATTTACTTATATAACATCACGACTGCCGAAACATCAATTATCTGTAACACTCCTGAATATCAGAGATATCCCCACATCGATGGGGATACAATTGTATGGTTTGACGGGCGGAATTCTGCATCGAATGCGGTCTATAGCTACGACCTCCCCACACAGACTGAAACAGTCCTCTTCAATGATGATTCCACGCGATTGGATCTCGATCTCTCGGGCAACACCATAGCCTGGAGCCAGTATGACGGCACCGATTGGGAAGTTTGCTACTATCAGTTCGGGGAAGAACTGTCAGAAAACCAGCCACCGGTTGTAGATTTCACCTACTCCCCCGAGTCCCCACTGCTCTATGATACTATTCAGTTTACTGATGCCTCGACCGATACGGACGGCTCCATCGTCGCCTGGGAGTGGAACATAGCCACAACTTACGAAGGAACGATAACATTTACCGACAGAGATATCGAGTATCAGTTCATGGCTCCCGGACCTCAAACGGTAACGCTTACCGTAACAGACAACCAGGGAATGACTTCGCAATCGGAAGTGGAGATCTCTGTTACCAGCGATGCCAGTTTGTCAACAGCAGACTTCTTTACGATTCCTTTGTATCCAGAAGTCAATGATGAAGTCCGGTGCAAGATGAATAACACCATCGCCTTTGCAGAATACGGTGAGATTATCGAAAGGTGTTCATGGCAGGTTGATGACATCAACGGTAATCCTCTGGAGTATTCTGAAGATTTCGACCCAATATTTTATTTCGAACCGGCAGGGGATTACCTTGTCACACTCACGATCTGGGATTATTGGGCAGCTAGCGAGTTCACTCCACCAGCTACCATAACAAAGACAATCCATGTTTATGAAGTTGGATCGCAACCTGTTGCCGATTTCAGTGCCGATGTCACCTCTGGGATCGCCCCTCTCCAGGTCAGATTCTTTGACGGTTCCCATGGTTCGACAACTGACTGGGAGTGGAACTTCGGTGACGGTTCGCCAAACTTATCGGGTCGTTTCCCTGTCCATGCCTACACAGAACCAGGAACTTACACCGTATCCCTGACAGTGACAAGGGATGAGGGTACCTATACCACTACGAAGGAAAATTACATCAGGGTGTGGACCGAATTCCCGGTGAACGAGTCTCCCTACGTCGACTGGGACTATGAATTCCCATCAATGATATTCAGTGGGTATCCCACTCCTGGAGAGACGATCGATTTCTACGATGATTCCTGGGATGTTGAAGATGAGATTACCGATTGGGCCTGGGACTTTGGTGATGGAACCACCTCAACCCTGCAAAATCCCACCCACCAGTATGCAGTGTCGGGCACCTATGTGGTGAACCTCACCGTTACCGACAGCTATGGCTCGATTGGCTGGTACGAAGAGGAATTCATCGTGAACTACCCGCCGAGCGTTGAGTTCACCATGGACCCCACACCGCCGTTCATGGCAGGTGATACCATCACTTTTACCGGCACAATCAGCGACCTTGATGGGGACGAGATTCAGCAGAGCAGTTGGTTCATTGAGGGAGAGGAGACCAGCGAAGAGTTCCTTGTTGATGGCCCGCTCACCTACACCTTCCCCACACCGGGCCTCTATGTCGTTGTCCTGGAAGCCGTGGATTCAGTCGGCGGAGAGACATTTGTCATCTGGCCACTTGTCGTGAACGATCCTGCCATGACGACCTACTGTATGCTCGTTCCCGGAATGACGGTGGCGGACCAGCAGTTGGCACTATCTACCAACATCACCAGTCAGTATCTTGTCAACGATGTCGTCACGATTGTCGATGATGATGTCATCGTCAGTATGAACGGCCTGACCACGACCATCCATACCGATGGACTCCAGGATGTGGACGGAAATGGAATATTGACCGGAACTGTGACATCCGGGACCATCACCAGTGATCCGCTGGTCTCTGAATCCCTTTCTCCCTCACCGGTGCAGGCATCGTTCACCGCGAACCTGGCCCCCGATTCGTTCCTTGGTGACTTTGCGAGCGCGGCTATTATCACCGCAAATCTGAACGATACTGCAAGTACCGATGTCCAGTCGGCGTACGAGCTTGCAGCAGTGAACGCATCGTTGGACATTGTCGACGTCGCGTATGCCTTCAACATCATCGGTGCCAGCATGCTGAACGGGATTGATGTTCTTAATGCCGAGATTGTGATGACCGCCCCAGCCAGCTGGGTTGATGTACAGGGCGGGCCAGAAGCAGTCAGGATATTCAGGTATTCCGAGTATGATGGTACAACAGAGATTCTGACACCGACCTGGAATCTCGATGCAGGGACCTACACCTTCACTGCGACATCACTTCACGGATTATCCGTATTCGGACTTGTGGGAGTACGCTCGCAGGCACCAGAGATGGGGAAAATTGTGGTCCCCATCGACCCGATCTCGCTCGGATCTCCCGTTTCGGTGAGTGCCATGTTTACCGATTCCTCTGATGAGGAAACACACACCGCCCTCTGGAACTGGGGTGATGGAACAGACACGCTCGGAGTCGTTGATCAAACTACACGAACGGTGACCGGAACGCACACCTACTCAAGTTCCGGAATATACGTCATAACCTTAACCGTTACTGATACCGGGGAAAGCGCTTCATCCGTGATTGCAGACCAGTACATCGTTATCTACGACCCCTCCGGCGGCTTCGTAACCGGCGGCGGCTGGATCATGTCACCGGAAGGAGCATACACTCCCGATCCCACAATGACCGGTAAGGCAACCTTCGGTTTCGTCTCGAAGTACAAGAAGGGAGCAACGGTCCCGACCGGGGAGACCGAGTTCCAGTTCAAGGCAGGGAACCTGAACTTCAGGTCCACCAGCTATGACTGGCTCGTCGTTGCCGGTGCAAAAGCAATGTACAAGGGGACGGGGACCATCAACAGTGCCGGTGAATACGGGTTCATGCTCACTGCAATCGATGGTGCAATCAAGGGCGGTGGAGGCACGGATAAGTTCCGGATCAAGATCTGGGAGAAGGCGACCGAAGCACTCGTGTATGATAACCAGCTGAATGCTCCGGATACGGACGAACCGACAACGGTTATCAGTGGCGGATCGATCGTGATCCACACCAAATAATTTTTTATTGCTCTGCCTGATTTTTTCCATCAGCGGAGGCTCCCTACCATCCGTTCTTTTACGGCCAACGAATTATCGATTATATATAGTATTACTCCCACACATCACGCATATGATTCACAGAACTACATATCTCGTGACGATAGCACTCCTGTTCATACTCCTCGGGGTAGGGACCGCGGCTGCTCTGACCTGGCAGAACCAAACCGTGGATTCGGGAGGATATGGTGAGTATTCATCGATAGCGCTCAGCGTGGGGGGCGAACCACGGGTGAGCTATTATGACCGGGCACACGGAGATCTCAGGTTTGCAAAGAACAACTACGATGGCGTGGGGTGGAGGATCGAGACGGTTGATTCCGCAGGGGATGTGGGGCTGTACAGCTCCCTTGCCCTGACCGATGCCGGAACTCCCTGCATCAGTTACTATGACTATACCAATGGCAACCTGAAGTATGCGGCATACAGCGGCTCTGCCTGGACCATCCAGACCGTGGATTCCGCAGGGGATGTGGGGCTGTATACCTCGATCACGCTCAACAACTACGGGGAACCCTGCATCAGTTATTACGATCAGACGAACGGAGACCTGAAGTATGCGGTGCATGCTCCATCAGGCTGGACCATACAGACCGTGGATTCCGCAGGGGATGTGGGACAATACGGGTCCCTTGCCCGTGACTACGCTGACGAGCCCTGCATCAGTTACTTCGATGCCGCGAATTATCGCCTGAAATATGCGGTATTCAACGGTGCCGTCTGGCAGGTCCAGACCGTGGACGCAGCCGGTTTTGCCGGGATGTTTACCTCCCTCGCAATGGATATCTACGGCAGACCACGGATCAGCTGCTACGACATGGCCAATGCGGACCTGCTCTATGCGGCATATAACAGCTCAGCCTGGCTGATCCAGACGCCGGATGCCACCGGGGCGGTCGGCAAGTACAGCTCGCTCCGGCTGGACGGCTCCGGCTCTCCCCGCATCAGCTACTATGATGAGACAAACCAGGATCTGAAATATGCCGCCCTGAACGGATCGTCCTGGCAGGTTGATACCGTCGATACGGCTGGCGTCGTCGGGCAGTACACGTCCGTTGTGCTGGATGGTGCCGGAAATCCCCAGATCAGCTACTATAACGGAACCGCGGGTGCCCTCAAGGTCGCCCATCCGCCGCTTCCGGCTCCCACCGTCACTTCCATGAATCCACCGAATGGAGTCCTGGGGTATACGTTCGCTGCAACCATTACCGGCACCCATTTCCACCCCGGGGCATCGGTCAAGCTTTCCAAGGCAGGGTATCCGGACATCTGGGGAACAGGGGTCGTGGTCACCTCGCCGACCACGATCACCTGTACCTTCATCATCAAGGCAACGGAACCGGTTGACTACCGGGACGTCGTCGTTACCAATGCCGATGGGCAATCGGGGAGCCTGACCAATGGCTTTGCCATCATCAGGCAGAGTACCGGCGGCCTGAACTGGGCTGTCGAAACGGTGGATTCCGCGGGAGATGTCGGCTGGAGCACATCGATGGAACTGGACCAGTCCGGCAGACCCCGGATCAGCTACCTCGACTGGTCCAATCCTGCTCTGAAGTACGCAGAATATAACGGTTCGGGCTGGCAGATCACCACCGTGGAGAGACCCGGTGCAGTCTGGGAGGGAACGTCACTGGCACTGGATAGTGCCGGAAAACCACGGATCGCGTACCAGGACCGGGCAGCCGGGGCGCTGAAGTATGCCTCGTATAATGGTACATCATGGCAGACCTCCTTGGTAGCTCCTGACGGGAATTATGGCGGGGATGCGTCGATGGTATTGGATCCAGCGACCGGAAACCCGCGGATTGCCTATAAAGATTATGCAGGTTCCGTCCTGAAATACACGTCGTATAACGGCTCAGCATGGCAGATCCAGTCAGTGGGGATGTATGCCTATGACATCTCCCTTGCGCTGGATCATACCGGCAGACCCCACATCAGCTTCAATGACGGGTCGGGTCATCTGCAGTATGCTTCCTGGACCGGCTCGGCCTGGAACATCCAGATGGTCGATTCCAAGGCAGGTTTCGGCACATCGCTTGCGCTGGACAGCTCCGATACCCCCCGTATCGCTTATGGTGATCAATTTGGAGGGGTCCTGAAATATGCGGAATATAATGGCACGGCGTGGCACATTTCCACCCTTGACAGCGGGTATTCTGGACTCTCCACATCCCTCGCCCTGGACAGTAAGGGACATCCCTGCATCGCGTATACCGGTCCTTCGGAGTCTTCCCTGAAGTACGCGGAATACAACGGCTCGGCCTGGAATCTCCAGACCATCGACATCGCCGCCTCTGTAGAAACCGGGCTTGACATATCCCTGGCCCTCGACAAGAGCGACAATGTCCATATCAGCTACCGGTACATGCAGTCGATAAATCCCACAACGAACTGCGACCTGAAGTATGCCAGAGGAACGCGTATCGTCCCCGCACCCGTCCCGGGTGGTACCCAACCGACCATCCCCCTTCCGAATTATACCCGGCCGGAAGTAGAAAGGTGGAACGTCACCAGGCCGGACGTGGAAAAGTGGAATGTAACCAGCCCCGAAGTAACAGAATGGAACGTCACCAGGCCGGATGTGGAAAAGTGGAACGTTACCCGCCCTGAGGTAACAGAATGGAACGTCACCAGGCCGGACGTGGAAAAGTGGAACGTTACCCGGCCGGAGGTAGAAAAGGGGAACTTCTCCCATCCAACCTACCCCGGTTCTTTGCCATACCCCATACACACGATAAGCGGGGTCATCCCGAATGAAGGCACCGTCGGCACCGAGTTTACCATATCCGGGACAGGGTTTGGTCACCTGCAGGGGGAGGTCCTGCTGGGACCTGATCCCTGCGAAGTGCTGGCGTGGAACACTACCATGATCGTGTGCAGGATTGTCGAGCCATTGCAGATGGGTGAGTACAATGTGACGGTGCTTGTCAGGGACCAGCCGGTCACCTTCACCGGGTTTACCATGCGGGAACCGCTCATCATTCCGGCAGATACTCCATCAGGCCTGCTCTATGATAACGAAACCGTTACGATTCCCGGGGATTTCTTTGGCGATGAAAAAGGAGAGGTGTCTCTTATTGCCCCTGGCGGGGAGGCCACAACGGCCACTGTGGTGGAGTGGACCATGACCTCCATTCGCTTCGAGATCCCCCCGGCACTTGCCGGCATCAACGGCACCCATGTGCTCAAGGTCGAGAACGGGGTCGGCGATGCATTACGGCTTGTCTACATCGATAATAGCATGCCTGGGGACATGCAGGACCATGCCTATATCGGCGACAAGAGCCACAAATGTGCCGCCGGCACTTCGTTCAACGGGTCGTTCTATGTCTTCTACTCAATACCCGATTGTGTGTTCTGTACCAATTCCAATCGCATCATCATGAAGAAAATAACCTATGAGGGATATGGTTACGATATCAGCGTCTCTGGAAAATACAGCTCGATCCCGGACGGCACCACCGATGCGGCCGTAGTGCCAATGGTGATCGGGGACAAGTTGTGGGTATTCTGTACCGGGCAGAACGGCAATCTGTACTACTGGAGATGGAACGAGACCGCTCATGACAGCAAATGGAACCGTATCTCGGACGTAACCACGGATCATAATTGGGAGATTGCGCCCGTGTACAATACCATCACCCACCGGATTGAGGTCTACTATGAGCATGGCAGAACACTCAACCGGGTATACAGTGATGACTACGGAGTCACCTGGATCAAAGGAGGCGAGGTGACCGGAGTCGGATCTATCACGACACCACCGAGCGCGGTGTTCTACCAGAGGAACGCAACTGACTATGTGACGCTTCTGGCGATAGGGAACGCGACGAACCAGGGGTATGTCTATGATGTCAAGGATGGAGCAGTGATC
>Ga0116143_10004327_pt1 | contig 13542 bp, 10 predicted proteins | sample AD_UKC034_MetaG_FD_89745 | JGI IMG/M metagenome (GOLD analysis project Ga0116143, IMG submission 89745) | Active sludge microbial communities of municipal wastewater-treating anaerobic digesters from USA - AD_UKC034_MetaG | ecosystem: Engineered > Bioreactor > Anaerobic > Digestate | place: USA...
GCATCCAAATCTGAAATTGTTTTGCCGATTCTTAAAAATAACGAAGTGGCGCTGGTGCTGGATGTGGACAGCAATAAGCTGAATGATTTTGACAGTATAGATGAAAAATATCTTTCGCAGGTTGTGCAGTTGATCGAAAAAAAGCTCTGATGGTAAATTCTCCAAATGCCAGCTATTATCAACAGCGGGCAAATCAATTTCAACAGGAAAGCCAGGCAATAGAAAAGCAAATTCGTATGCTTGCGTGGCTGCGGATAGGGTGTGTAGGGATTCTGGGCATTGTTGTTTACATGGCCCTTTCCAATACAAATTTTTATTATGCTGTTCCATTACCGCTGATCGCGTTTATCCTGCTTGTGCGCAAGCAAACCGCAGCACGCGAATGGAAGGAACGGGTGGCGTACCTGGGGTTACTGAATCAGCGCGAAGCAAAAGCCTTTTCGTTTGAGTCAATTGAGTTTGCCGATGGCCAGGCTTTTGCCGATGTACATCATGCATACAGTCATGATCTGGATTTATTCGGGCCCGGGTCTGTATTTCAATACCTTAACCGGTGCGGCACACATGCCGGTGAAGTAAGACTGGCACAGGATTTAAAATATCCAACCTTCACCAAACAGGAATTGTATAGCCGGCAGGAGGCTGTACGCGAACTGGCCGCATTACCCGAACTGCGCCAACAAGTTTGGGCAACGGGCAAACAGATAAACGATGCCGGTTACGATACAAACGGGTTGCTGAACTGGCTGAAACAACAGCCCATTTTTTATCGAAATAAGACAAACACGGTTTTGCGGTGGGCCCTTCCGGCAATTACAATTGGTATTGGAGTATTTGTGATGTTTAGCATGAATTATTTTGGGGCGTTCCTTTTGATGGCCACCCTTCAGTTGGCCATAGCAGCAATCTATGCCAGGCGAATAAGTGCTATACAGGAAGTACTGGTAGCAGGTGGTAAAATCATGTACAACTATGCAAAAATTTTCGAGCTATTAGCTCACCAAAATTTTGCTTCAGCCAAAATGCAACACCACCAGGCGGTAGCGGAAAGTGCTTTTAAGAAAGTAAAAGAATTTTCGGCACTCGTTCATGCGCTGGAGGCGCGCATGAACCCTTTGGCTATGCAATTAGGCAATGGATTATTCCTTTACGATTTTCATACGGTTAGTAAACTTGAAAAATGGCGCGAAGAAAACGCAAAGGATTTACCTGTGTGGTTGGCTTCTTTGGCGGAGTGGGATAGCCTGATTTCATTAGCTACGTTGCACTTCAACTATCCGCAATACGCTTTTGCAGAGGTTACCGATCAAATGATAGTAAAAGGCGAAGCCATTGGCCACGTGCTTATTCCTGATGCCATTCGGGTGAATAATAATTTTGAGCTTGGCAATCCGCAAAATGTTTGCCTGATAACCGGGGCCAACATGGCGGGCAAAAGTACTTTTTTGAGAGCCCTGGGTGTTAACTTTGTGCTGGCACAAATTGGTTCACCGGTTTGTGCCCGTACCTGGAAAACCAATTTGCTGAAATTGCGAACGGGTATGCGCACAACAGATTCCCTGCAGGAGCATCAATCATATTTCTTTGCTGAATTAAACCGGCTTCAATCTATTGTACAAGAACTGGAAACAACCCCGCTGTTTATTTTATTAGATGAAATTTTAAAAGGCACCAATTCTACCGACAAACAATTGGGCTCACTTGAATTGCTGAAGCGGCTGAAAGAAAAACAAGCGCTTACGGTATTAGCCACCCATGATATTGCGCTGGGGGTACTTCAGGAAGAATATCCGCAACAAATAATTACGGCCTGCTTTGAGGGTAAAATAGAAAATGAGCAACTCTCGTTCGATTATACATTGCAGGCAGGTGTTGCGCAAAAAGCCAATGCAACTTTTCTGATGCGCAAAATGGGGATTATTCCCCAGGTGTAAATTTAGGTGTAGCCCCATAAACATGTAGGGGGTTGTAAATCTTCCTTATCCGGAAATAATATTGTTCTGCCTTTCGCTAAATTGGGTAAATATTACCATCACCCATGAAAACAATTGCATTCGTTCTCTTTTTGTTCCCCTTTTTTGCAATCGCCCAAATTGGAGCCAAGACCCAGTCGGGCGGTAAACTTGCCGGCATTTGGCAAAACAATCAATTCGGATATCAGATGACTCTGATGCTCAATGCCGATGGCAGTGGCGAGTTTGATGGCGAGCCCATCCGGTACAGTAGCCAGACTACAAAACTTTCAATTACACAGAATGGGCAAACCACGGTTTATACCTTTGCCTTGCAAGGCAATAACCTTACACTTTCCGGAGGCGATCTTGACAACAGCATTGTGTTTACGCGTAACGGAACACAAAACGCACCGGCAACGGTACAGAATCAACCCCAGCCAAATCAGCAACCTCAAAGCAATGGAGCGCAAAACGGGGCAGAGGTAGTTGGTGCTTGGAGTGGCAATGGCGAATCGCTGGAGTTCAGAAGCAATGGCCAATGTATTTATTTGGGTAACACCTTCCAGTATCAGGTATCGCAGGGGCATATTATTTTACAAACGCCTCAGGGCAATGTAATGATGGCCTATACGGTGAAGGGTAATCAACTTACCGTAAGTGCCAATGGCCAGCAATTTACCTATACAAAAGGAGCAGGTAACGTAGGGCAAACACCCACACAAACACAAGCCCAGGCTGGCGGAGGCCATGTGGCTCAGGAACTGGTTGGCAAGTGGTGCTGGACAAATGTAAACTCTACGAATACCGGAGGCTCCAGTTCAAGTGAGTGCATTGTTTTAAATGCAAATGGCACCTATCAGTATGCAGCAGAACGATCGATGGATACTAACACCAATTCTTTTTATGCGGGAACATCCTCGCAAAGCAATGATCAGGGCACGTGGTGGGTGCAGGGCGATCGCATTTATTATAATTCGCAGGTGCGTGGCCAGGGGTCGTATCAATTACAAAAAATGAATCATCCCAAAACGGGCGATCCCATGATTGTGTTAGATGGAGAACCTTATGTAACTTTCTACCAGAAACCCCGATGGTAAATTAAGAAAGAACCACTAACGTTTATGAACAACACGATCAACCGCAGAGCCTGGTTTAAATCTGCATTGGCAATTACAGGAGGCCTTACCCTTTCGTCCACGTTTACAAATCAGTTGCTGGCTGCGCCTGTCAGCCATGCCGAGGGAAATTTTATACCCTTGTTGAATGAAAAACTTGTTCGCCTGGGTTCAAATGAAAATCCCTATGGCCCTTCGCCTTTGGCGCGAAAGGCATTGGCTGAAGCAACGGCAGAATTTAACCGATACACATTTGAGTTGGTGCAGGAGTTTAAAAAAGTATTGGCCGATAAAGAAGGTGTATCGCCTGATCATATCCTGGTGGTGAATGGTTCATCCGAAACATTGTGCCTTACCGGAATGGCTTTGGCGCTGGAAGGGGGTGCTGTGCTTTCGGCTTTTCCCACATTTCGTTCGTTGATGGACTATGCCGAAAAGTTGCATGCGCGATGGGATCGGGTAGATGTGGACGATTATCATAAGCATGACCTGGATGCCTTAGCAGCTGCAGTAAAACCCGATACACGATTGATGTTTTTATGCAATCCCAACAACCCAACCGGAACGGTAATAGAAGGGAAAAAATATCTAGACTTCTGCCAGGAGATGAGTAAAAAAACGTTGGTGTTTTCGGACGAAGCCTATCTTGAATTTTTAGAACCGGATGAACAACAGTCGGCAGTTGAATTGGTGCGCAAAGGACATAACGTGATGGTATCGCGTACTTTTTCGAAAGTGTATGGATTGGCAGGTTTGCGCCTGGGCTACGCAATTGCGCAACCGGATGTGATAAAGAAAATCTCCAAATACCAAATGGGGCCGGTCATTAATCAGGCCGGATTGGCTGCTGCCAAAGCATCGCTAAACGATGTGGCTTTTGCTAAACTTACTCGATCAAAAAACAACGAGGCGTTAAACTTCTTTCAGCAATATTTAGATAAGAAGGGGTGGTTTCATGGTCAATCGCGCACAAACTGTGTATTGTTTCCTGCGCCAAAAGATGGTAAAACGATATTAGCCGAAACCATGAAGCGGGGCTTTCAAATTCGTGTGTGGGATTTTCAAGGTAAGGAATGGTGCCGGGTAAGTATAGGCACACTAAATGAAATGAAAGCGTTTGTAAAAGCGTTTGATGAGGTGGTAGGTTAAAAATGCAATTGCTGAAGGCGCCTGTGAGGCCCGTTCAAACTTCAGGAGCAATGCTACTCCTTCTTAAAATCAATTGAAGTAGAGTTGACACAATACCGCAACCCGGTTAGTGTGGGGCCATCATCAAACAAGTGACCAAGGTGTGCACCGCATTTAGTACACACGATTTCGGTACGTATCATGCCATGCGAAGTATCTTTTACTTTCTTGATTTTTCCTCCTGCAATTTCTTTATCAAAACTGGGCCATCCGCAATCCGATTCAAACTTCATATCAGACGTAAACAAATCGGTATGGCAACCCGCACATTGATATACACCTTTCTCTTTATGCAAGTAATATTTTCCCGTAAAGGGCATATCGGTTCCTTTTTGGCGCAACACATAGAACTGTTCGGGGGTTAAGACTTTCTTCCACTCCGCTTCCGTACGCACAATTCGTTTGATGGTATCAGCGGCTGCTGTTTCTTTTGGTGCTTTTGTTTGAGCACACGCTTGCAAGCTCATTACCATACCAAGGATTATTACAATCTGCTTCATAAACCTTAAATTTTGAATCTTGAATCTTAAATTTTGAATCTTGAATCTTGAATTTTGAATCTTGAATTTTGAATCTTGAATCCTATTCTATCTACGCAAAACAACCCGTAAACCGATTTGGTTTCCAATTTTTGTTGATATTCATATATCGTAACCTGCCTTGCTTATGTCTTACGAAGTTAAACCATTTATTCTGTCACTTAAAAACGAAACAACCTCAGCCGAGCTTTATGAGCCCGCAACGACTAAAGCGATTTATGTATTTGCGCACGGTGCCGGAACCAACATGCATCATAAATTTATGAAAGATCTGGCTGTGGAACTGGCATCATTACAAATTGCCACCTTGCGCTACAACTTTCTATACACCGAACAAATGAAAAAACGGCCCGATGTTCCTGCCGTTGCTCACCAGGCAGTTGCAGCCGCCATTGCGAAGGCACATGCCTTGTTTCCAACACTTCCGTTGATAGCCGGTGGAAAATCGTTTGGCGGAAGAATGACTTCACAATACATTTCAGCTAATCCATTGCCCTATGTTAACGGACTCGCCTTTGTGGGGTTTCCACTACACCCTGCCGGAAAACCGGGTGTTGACCGGGCTGAACACCTGGCCGCCATAAAAATACCAATGTTGTTTTTGCAAGGAACCAACGATGCGCTGGCTACCTGGAATTTAATATCCGAAGTGTGTGCCACATTCCCGCAGGCTACACTTGCGGCCTTTGAAGGTGCTGACCATAGTTTTAAAGCCGGAAAGAAAAATCTGATTCCAGAGTTAGCTATGAAAATCCAAGAATGGATTGAACGCTATGCCGGAATAAATGCGGCATGACATTCATATAAAGAATTAACCTATATTGAGCGCTTATTCAAAAATCAATAGCACTTGAACCTACGTAGCTCATTACTCAGGCGACTTGTACTGCCAGGCATCATTTTACAATCGGTATTAATTGGGGGTGGTTATGCCACCGGCCGCGAGATTGTTGAATACGGAGGCAAGTATGGTGCAGCGGGGTGGATTAGCGGGCTCGCCATCTTCTTTGGCTTTTCATTAATTGCTTTTTTATCGATGGAAGCCTGCCGGTATTGGAAGGTGTATGATTATAAGTCATTGCTAAAAAAATTGATCGGGCCAGGATGGATTGCTTACGAAATAGTGTACCTGCTGTTAGCTATTTTGATTATTGCGGTGATGGCCTCGGCTGCTGGTGAAATCCTGCATCAAACCTTAAACTTTCCAAAATGGATTGGTGTGGTGTTGATCACATTGGTTGTCGGGTTCTTGAATTACAAAGGCGAAGAAACAATCGCTAAACTGGAAACAATCGGATCGATCGCACTATTTGCAGCTTACTTCATTTTTACATACACCGTATTCAGCAACAAGGGAGATGAAATTGCCAACGTGTTTAGTACATGGAACACCGCTTACCAGGCAGAAACACCTTCGTTGTTTCTACTATTATGGACAGGCATTTTATACGTTGGGTACAATCTTGCCGTGTATCCTGCTTCATTCTTTACATTTCGAAATCTTACCTCGCGAAAGGATAGTTTGATTGCAGCTATTGTTTCAGGCCTGTTGATGACGATCCCCTGGTTTCTAACGTACCTTGCTGTAATGGCCTACTATCCCGACAAGGGCGTGCTGGATTCTGCGGTGCCCTGGTTAAAAATGCTGGCCCCGTTTAGCCCGATCTTGATTATCATTTTTGGAATAGTGGTGGGCTGGACGCTTATTGAAACCGCTACGGGTATGATTCACGCCTTCATAAGCCGGATAGAAAGCGAAGCGGAACAGAAAGGAACTTCGTTAAAGAAAATTACCAAAGCCTGGATATCATTGGCCGCGTTGCTTTCAGCGTTGCTTCTTGCTCAGGTTGGAATTATAGACCTCGTGGCCAAAGGATACACTTTTATGGCATATGCCATGATAGCAGTTTACGCGGTGCCTTTGTTGGTATTAGCTGGAAGGTTTATAAAGACCAGAAATACTTGATTAATAGCCAAACAACATTTTGGGTTTGAGCATCTGCTAATGTTCGTAACGGCCAGTCTTTTCCGTAAGTACAATTCGGTAGACAATAGAATTACCTAGCTGCGTTGATGTTCGCATAGAAGAAGTTGGGCCCATCCGCGGAGGATAGCTTGTAACACTCGGCATCAAAGGTACCAGTCTGGCTGAAATCATTTCCACGATTTTTTCTGCTTCTGGTCCATGCAATTCTTCAAACCGACCCCACGCAATTACACTTTGCCAGTTGGCAATGGTCTTAATTTCATCAACTTCAAAACAACATTGTGGATTCCTGCGCAGCAACGCTACTTTTAATCCTTCTACGGTATGACCATAAATAACGCCTTGCTCATATACATAGGTTACCGGAACGATGTATGATTTATCTTCCGCTTGAATACCCAGCCGCCCAACCACATTTCTGGTTAGAATAGATTCAATTTCAGATGCAGATAATTTGCCAAGCATAACAGTCTTTTGTGCAAGAGTAAGTTAAGAACAAAATATTAAACTTGCTAAAAGTTACTCTGCGTTTTGTTTCGCGTTCAGGGTATAAGGATTGAGAAGAGAATGGAGTTGGTGTAAATCATATTGATAGAAATAATCCTAACGATCACCCAAACCCTTGCGCCCCGGTTTGTTCAGAAAATAAATGAGGTTATCTTAAAAGTTGTTCTGTCATTGCGGCTTTATTCCGCAATCTCGATTCTATTTCGGCTTTTAAGACAACCTCAATCTGAAAAAGTTTAATACCCCCAACTCTTCATCACTTCATAATCTTCTTTCATGCACTCCAGCGGGGTTTTACCCTGGTAAGATTCCTGCTCAATGATAAAGTGTATTGTACCACCACTATCGCGGCCCAGGTCAATTACTTCTTTCAGATTTACAATGCCTTTGCCCAAGATGGTACTTTCATACTTTCCATGTTCCCCTGCCTCGGGTAATTCAATTTCATCTTTAACGTGCATGCTTTGGAACCGGCCCGGATACTTGGTTACAATATCAATCGCTTTTGCTCCGCCATTATACAGGTTGCCGGTATCTAACTGCTGCATTACCAGGTTTGGATCGGTTTCCATTAAGATGATATCGTACAAGGTACGGTCGCCATGCTTTTCGCTGAATTCAAAATCGTGATTATGGTATCCAAACATCATCCCCGATTTTTTGCATAACTCTCCGCTCTTGTTAAAAATTTCAAGCTGCTTCTTCAGAGCATCTTCTGATTTTCTTACGGCTTCATCCATCCAGGGACTGATCACATATTGCTGCCCCATGTAAGCGGCATCTTCAATGGTATATTTCCATGCATCGGTAAAATCGTTTTTGGTTTCGTCCCAATGCTGAGGTGCTAACACCGTGTGACCACTGGGCATGGTCATACCCAAATCCGAAAGAATTTTTTTGAACTCTTGGGGAGTCCATCCATAAAACTTCCGCTCACGGTACCAGGCATGCTCTACGTGCTGATAGCCAATTTTAGCCAGGGCTTGTAAGGTGCCCAGCGGATCGGTGGCCATTTCATCACGTACACAATATAACTGCAAGCCTAATAACTGTTTTGATGCTTCGGTTTTGGTGCCGGCACAAGCTGCCAGAAAGGAGGTTCCGGCCAGTGCAAAGGCGCTCTTCCTGATAAATTCTCTGCGTGAGGTGGTCATAGATGATTAGGTTTAATTATTGAAAGAAGAAAGTTACACGAATACTTCAAAAAAGTACAACCAATTTTTATAAGCGGAATGGCTAAACAAAAAAAATAACGATTTGGCTACAACGCTTGGGCTTTTTATTCCTGCTATTCACTTAACAACTTGTGATAAGCCTCTTCATAGTGTACAATCAGCGTATCCCAGTCAAATGCGGAAGAATAACTTTCAACGTTATTTCGTTGGGTAATCCGGCTTCTGCGATCTTGCTGTAAGAATTTATGAAGAAATACCGCCAGTTGGCGCGCGCTCCAATCAAATGTGCGCTTGCCTCGTTCTACCACAAACATGCCGCCTCGCTCATGATCGGGCATTTTATGCAATAAGTAATCACCAAAACCACTTAAATCGCTGGTAACCGCAGGCACCCCACTGGCCATGCATTCCAATGGTGTGTATCCCCACGGTTCGTAGTAGCTTGGAAAAATTCCCAAATGACAACCGCGTACAAACTGACTATAATCCATTCCAAACAAGGGATTAGTAGAGTTAATAAAATCCGGATGATATACAATTTTTACTTTGTCTTCTTTGCGGTTCAGCAAGTTTCTTCGCACCAGAAACTGGAGTATATCATCCGAATCTTCATCTACCAGTTTATGAGTAACCGGTAGCGGCATTTTGTTACTCTTCCACGATTGAATGGTTCTGCGGTAACGCAGCTTCCAGTATTCATCTACAAAATCATTTAATTGCGGAAGCCGATGATCCTGGCGTACCGTGCTTTCAAAAAATAGTCGTTTACCAACTTGCCGTTGAATTGCATCGCACGTTTGTCTTATTTCTTCCATCACCGCCCTGGATTGCAGTACTTCGGGTTTAATGCTGTAAAAATCGCGTTTGGTTACAAAGAACATGACTACCGTTAGGTCTGATTTTTCTTCTTTCAGTTGATGGTTGAGGTGCACCAACGCTTCGAGGGTAAGGTCAAACCCTTTGTTTTTGTATTCATATCTACCCGAGGTAAAGAAATAGATGGTTTTGTTCAGATCAAATCCGTATGAACTGAAAAAATGGCCCATCACAAACTCGTGTATCTGCTCTTTGTATTGCGAATGAAGATTTTGAAATTCATGCAGGGCTTCAAACCGTTGAATGTTTAACCCATTCGGCAAAATAAAATCGGGCTTTCTGCGCAGCAGGTGTTTGCACTCGCGGGCGGTTACATCACTCACGGTAGTCATCACATCGCATTTCTGAGCACAGCCATATTCAATGGCTGCTTCCGTTTCAACACCAAACTTACCCGCTTCGTCTTCCCACTTAAAAAACGGAAGGTGTGCATAAAACAACGGAGAATTAATTGCAAGATGCCGGCCCAATTGCGTTGCGTGGGTTGTAAAAATGGTACGCACGGGTAACTCCTCCCGCTTAATATCCAGAATGGGCAGGCCCGCCATCCACTCGTGAAAATGCGCAAGTAGTTTATAATCGCTCCCGGCAATTTTTACGAGCTCATCAACAAACAACTTGGTGAGGTAAGCAAAACCAATTACCTGGTCAATCAGGGCATGCTTATCCGGTGTGCTGATGGCGTGGTTTTTCCAAAGCAAATATTTGATTACGTTCCTTACTTTTTCTTCAACTACGTTTGGGTTAAGCAGTATCACGCGGGGCTTTCCGGTAATCAACCAATCGGCATACATAACTTCGTATCCGCGCTTGCGTAAATTGGCTGCAGCCAATCCAAACACATCGGCTGTATCATCCAGCGGTTCCAGCTCTGCCAAAATATTCTTATTGAGATAAGGCCCCACCATACAATAATGACCGCTGTGGTTGCGTGTCATGGCCGGAGCTTTGGAACGGATAACCGTATAAATGCCACCCACCTGGTTACAAACTTCCCAGGCAACTTCTATAAGTAAATGATTGGCCGATTTTGTGCGCGTAGTCTTCTTTGTCATAGCTCAGGTCAAACTGGCGGATAGCAAACCAATTTTGATCAATTTAATGACAAAATTTCTTAAAAAAATATTGTTTTACATGTGGTTTCAGATTTGATGCCTCGGTTGCTAAATCACCTGTTTATGACATTCGATAAATTCACTATAAAATCTCAGGAGGCTTTACAGAAGTCGGCTGAGATAGCTATGGCCAAACAGCAACAAGCTATTGAGCCGGGGCACTTATTAAAAGCAATTCTGGAAACAGACGAGAATGTTTCAACCTATGTATTCAAAAAACTGAATATCAACGCCAACATTCTTGAAACCAAACTGGAAGATCTGGTAAACAGCTATCCTAAGGTAAGCGGCCAGCAAGCATACTTATCGGCCGCATCCAACCAGGTATTACAGCAAGCCGAAAAAGAACTGCGCGAATTCAAAGATGAGTTTATTGCTATCGAACACCTGTTGCTGGGCTTACTCAACTCTAAAGATAAAGTGGCCGCGCTGATGAAAGATGCAGGCTTCGAAAAAAATTCGCTCATCAAAGCCATTAAAGAATTGCGCGGTGGAGCTTCGGTTACCGATCAAAATGCAGAAGCGAAGTATAAATCGCTTGAGCGCTATTCTAAAAACTTAAACGCATTAGCTAAGGCTGGAAAAATCGATCCGGTAATTGGCCGCGATGAAGAGATCAGACGGGTGCTGCAAATACTTTCGCGCAGAACAAAAAATAATCCAATACTTTTAGGTGAACCGGGTGTTGGTAAAACTGCTATTGTGGAGGGTATGGCACAACGTATTGTAAATGGCGATGTGCCCGAAAACCTGAAAACGAAAACGCTGGTTTCGTTGGATATGGGCTTGTTGGTAGCCGGAGCCAAATACAAAGGTGAGTTTGAAGAACGCTTGAAAGCGGTTATCAAAGAAGTAACGGATTCGAATGGTGAGATCATTTTGTTTATTGACGAGATCCACACCTTGATTGGAGCTGGTGGTGGCGAGGGTGCGATGGATGCTGCTAATTTGTTGAAACCTGCCCTTGCCCGAGGCGAACTGCATGCCATTGGTGCAACCACCTTAAAAGAATATCAGAAGTATATCGAGAAAGACAAAGCACTGGAGCGCAGGTTTCAGGCTGTAATGGTAGATGAACCTTCTGTGGAGGATTCGATATCCATTCTGCGTGGAATAAAAGATAAATACGAACTGCACCATGGTGTGCGCATTAAAGACGATGCGGTAATCGCTTCCGTAGAGTTATCGAGTCGCTATATCTCCGAGCGCTTTCTTCCCGATAAGGCCATCGATTTAATGGATGAAGCTGCTTCGAAGTTGCGTTTGGAAATGGATTCGTTGCCCGAAGAATTGGATGAATTGAATCGCAAGATCATGCAGTTGGAAATTGAACGCGAAGCCATCCGCAGGGAAAAAGATAAAGACAAGGAAGTAATTCTTACCAAAGAGATTGCCGAATTGAGTGAACAACGCAACACGTTAAAAGCTCAATGGGAAAATGAAAAGGGGATTGTAAGTAACCTGCGCCAGGAAAAAGAAAATCTGGAAAAACTGAAGCAGGAAGCGGAGCAAGCCGAGAAAGCAGGCGACTACGGCCGCGTAGCGGAAATCCGGTATGGTAAAATAACCGAAGCAGAAAAACGTCTTAAAGAAATGCAGACGCAGATGAAAGCCATGCAAGGCGAACACTCGCTGCTGAAAGAAGAAGTAGATAGTGACGACATTGCCGAAGTTGTTGCCCGCTGGACAGGCATACCGGTTAGCAAGATGTTGCAGAGCGAACGCGAAAAATTGCTTACGCTTGAAGAGGAATTGAGCAAACGTGTAGCCGGACAGGAAGAGGCCATTCGGGCACTAAGCGATGCGGTGCGCAGAAGTCGCGCGGGGCTGCAAGATCCCAAACGGCCTATTGGCTCCTTCATCTTCATGGGTACAACCGGTGTGGGCAAAACAGAATTATCAAAAGCTCTGGCTGATTATTTGTTTAACGATGAGAATGCCATGGTGCGCATTGATATGAGCGAGTACCAGGAGCGCCACAGCGTAAGCAGGCTAATTGGTGCACCTCCCGGCTATGTGGGGTACGATGAAGGCGGACAACTGACAGAAGCCGTGCGCAGAAAGCCATATTCGGTAATTCTGTTGGATGAAATAGAGAAGGCACACCCCGATGTATTTAACATTTTGTTGCAGGTACTGGATGACGGCCGGCTAACAGATAACAAAGGCCGGGTGGCCAATTTTAAGAATACGATTGTGATCATGACCACCAACATCGGTTCGCACATTATTCAGGAAAACTTTGAAAAGATTACAGACGAGAATTATTTCGAAGTATTGGAGGGCACCAAGGAGGAAGTATTGGCGCTGTTAAAGAAAACGGTGCGGCCGGAGTTTATCAATCGTATTGATGAAATTATCATGTTCCGCCCGTTGAGTAAGGCAGATATTAGAAAAATTGTAGAAATACAATTTAAACTGGTGCAGAAACGTTTACTAGAAAGTGGCGTGAAACTTGATATTTCTGAAGCTGCGCTGGAGCGATTGGCAAAACTGGGGTACGATCCGCAGTTTGGTGCAAGGCCGCTGAAACGGGTTATGCAGCGCGAAATATTAAATGAACTTTCGAAGCAAATTTTAGCAGGAAAAGTGAACAAAGACAGCGTAATCTTTGTTGAATTGAAAAACGGGGTTGAATTTGAGTTTATCAACCTTGATAACGTTGAAGTTGTGAATTAATTAACAATAAAGACTGTGAGGTCCCGGGGTTCTCCGGGAAGTGTTGTGGGGTTTGGTTTTTGGGGTTAGGGCGGGCTGAGGGGCCCGCCCTTCATTTTTTGTCCAGCCGGAGAAAAATATTTTTAAGAGCGGAAAAGTAATATTGACCATGCCGTGCAATCTGCCGGGGCTCAGATTTTAAGAAACCCGGACTTGATACTACACGGTGGATTTTAGCATACGGTCCACCACTAATTTCCGGATCAAGCGAAAGCTCCACAACAGAATTTACTCTGGGAAAATACCAGAAGAAAACAACAAACTCGGCTCCGGCCGATGCCATAATTACTGGTAATGAAAGACCGATCATAGAAAGAACTACGCCCGCTGTTTGCTGACTACTTGTAACAAGACGGGATACCAACAC
>Ga0116143_10004329_pt1 | contig 13534 bp, 17 predicted proteins | sample AD_UKC034_MetaG_FD_89745 | JGI IMG/M metagenome (GOLD analysis project Ga0116143, IMG submission 89745) | Active sludge microbial communities of municipal wastewater-treating anaerobic digesters from USA - AD_UKC034_MetaG | ecosystem: Engineered > Bioreactor > Anaerobic > Digestate | place: USA...
CCGTTCTCCCGGTCCGCATTTCAAAAAGTGAAAAAGAGAAATAATTATGAAACGTACATTCCAACCTCATCGTAAGCGTCGTAAAACCGTACATGGTTTTCGTAAACGTATGCAAACTGCTAATGGCCGTAAGGTATTGGCGAGCCGCCGTGCAAAAGGCCGTAAAAAGCTTACAGTTTCTGATGAGAGCAAACTGAAATAAAAATGCTGCCGTTATTTCAACGGCGGTTTCAATAATTTTATAGCTCCGGTGTAGACCGGAGCTTTTTTATTAGTGGGAAAACAATTTACATTAGGAAAAAATGAACGGTTAAAAAGCCGGAAAAGCATCGAGCAGCTGTTTGATGACGGGCACCGCTTTTCACATACTCCTTTCAAAGTGTTTTATATACAGAATGATAAACCGGGTTTGCAATTCGGAGTCGGTGTTAACTCAAGGAATTTCAAAAAAGCCGTGGACCGTAACAGAGTTAAAAGATTGACAAAGGAAGCATACCGTCTTCAAAAGAGTGGATTGCAGCAACAGCTTAAAGGAATAAAAACCGGGCTGGATATTTTCATTATTTATACCGGGAAAGAACTTCCTGAGTATAAAAATGTATACAAAAGCATGACAGCCATCCTTCAAAAATTAAACAATAGCATTGCGCAGTAAAAGTATTATTAGAAGTGTAGGGCAAATTTTAAGTCTGCCATTTATTGTCTTGATAAAAATCTACCAATGGATCATTTCACCCTGGCTGGGCCCTAAGTGCCGGTATACCCCCACCTGTTCTCATTATGCAGCCGAGGCCCTGAAAAAACATGGAGTGTTTAAAGGTTTGTGGTTATCGGTAAAACGAATCAGCCGTTGTCATCCATGGGGCGGAAGCGGCTATGATCCTGTACCATAACAACTGTTAGCGGAAGGCCATTTTAGGGTATGCAAGCCGGTAATAATTCTGTATATTGGTTTATAAAAGAAAAGGGCTTTGGTTACCGTTTCTCTCATAGAGGATGATAAAAACTATCGGGAAGGGTTGGAAGATCTGATAAATAGCTCGGGCTATTTTAAAACTCTTTTCTGCTATTCATCTGCCGAAAGCGCCTTGCCTCATATCATTCAGCACCCCCCTGATATAGCCATTATTGATATCAAACTCCCGGGTATTAACGGAGTCGATCTTATTTTGTCTGTCAAAAAGCAAGCCCCGGCCATTCAATGTATGGTTTGTTCTTTTTATGATGACAATGAGTATGTATTTAATGCTCTTCGGAATGGAGCAAGTGGCTATATTCTCAAAGATTCTATGCCACAGGAAATAATTGCTTCTTTGCGGGAGCTACACGATGGAGGAGCGCCGATGAGCAGATATATTGCTAAAAAAGTGATTTCTGCTTTCCATGAAAAACAGCAACTGCCTAAACTATCTGAATTATCAGACCGGGAAAATGAAATATTGCAATTAATATCAACAGGACTGGTTGTAAAAGAAGCAGCAGCGAAACTAAACCTGAGTTCTCATACCGTAACCAAACATTTAAAGAATATCTACATAAAACTGCATGTAAATAACAGGATTGAAGCAGTTAACAAACTGAATCATTTGCGATGATATTAATGGGTATGCAAAATAAAAGGCAGCTGATATTCAGCTGCCTTTTATTTAATAAATAGTTTATTTATGCTTTAGCAAATCTGTCAGCCACTTTATCCCAGTTTACCACATTCCAGAATGCTAATAAATATTCAGCTCTTCTGTTCTGGTATTTCAGGTAGTAGGCATGTTCCCATACGTCTACACCAAGAATGGGTTTCCCCTTTACTTCTGCCACATCCATCAACGGGTTATCCTGGTTTGGAGTGGACGTAATTTCCAGTTTACCTTCTTTTACAATCAGCCATGCCCAGCCACTGCCGAATCTTGTCATACCTGCATTAGCAAATTTCTCTTTAAATGCATCAAAAGAACCAAAGGCATCATTAATGGCATCAGCCAGTTTGCCGGAAGGTTTTCCGCCGGCATTTGCTGCCAGGCTTCTCCAGAAGAAAGTATGATTCCAATGGCCGCCGCCATTATTGCGAACAGCAGGAGATATTGAGCCTGCTGCAGCCACTAACTCTTCGAGTGTTTTATTTTCATTAGGGGTACCTGCAATGGCTTTGTTGAGGTTGTCAACATACGCCTGGTGGTGTTTACCATGGTGTATCTGCATGGTCAGGGTATCAATATGTGGTTCCAAAGCATCATGCGCATATGGAAGAGGTGCTAATGTAAATGCCATAGTAAATGTGTTTAATGTTTGAGTTAATTACTTTCTTAAGAGGATAACAAAATTAGGAAGATGAAGTTTATTATGGCCGGACCAGGAGTGAATTGTTTCTTATTTCGAAACTATTTTGCCAACCGGTTTAATTTCTTTCCTTTTTCAGTAAATGTCTCTACCAGGCCTCTTGTTTCCAGGTCAAGCCGGATGGAGATAGTATACCAGGGGATTGATTTTTTAAAACCCGGCATCTTCTTCTTTATGATCTTCACTACATCATCGGTCAGATCTGTAAATGTTTTGCCTTTACTTCCTTTCAAGCTTTGCAGTATGGCTGCTTTAAATGGTTCATAAATTACCATGTCAATAGCAAACTGGCTACCCGTGCGGGGGTGAGTGGTAGTCACTTTTTTTGTTTTTACAGCTTTTGCCATAGCTTATCTTTTATTTTTAAAAAAATCTTTCATCAGCCTGGAACATTCATCTTTCATCACCCCCCTTATTAGTTCTGTTTTGGGATGAAAAGGCCAGTTGATACCCGCCGTTTTTTTATAACCATTCTTTTCGTCGTCTGCGCCATAAACAATCTTTCCGATCTTACTCCAGTAAATAGCTCCCGCACACATAAAACAGGGTTCAACAGTTACATATAGTGTAGCATCGGGCAAATATTTACTGCCAAGTGAATTAAATGCTGCAGTGAGGGCTATCATTTCAGCATGTGCAGTCGGGTCATTCAGGCGTTCAGTCATATTATGGCCACGGGCAATGATTCTTTCATTTACCACCACGACAGCGCCGACAGGTATTTCCTCCTCCTCAAAGGCTCTTTTGGCTTCCTTTAGTGCCTGTGTCATAAAGTATTCATCAGTCATTGTGAAGAGGTTTTGCCTAACTTGGTATAAAATTAGAATTAATGGCAGACATATCCAGCCTTCGCCAGATGCGTCAGTTTTTTGACAAGGGAGTTACAAGGCCATATGCTTTTCGGAAACAGCAACTGATTTCCTTTAAAAATGTACTTACTAAATATGAAAAAGATATCTATGATGCCTTGTATGCCGATCTGAAAAAAGTACCGGAGGAAAGCTGGTTTACGGAAAATGGCCTTTTGATGCAGGAGATCAACTATGCATTAAAGAACTTACAGGAATGGATGCAGCCGGAAAGGGTACCCACAAATTTGATAAATCTCCCTTCATCAAGCTACCTCTATCCTTCACCAAAAGGAGTAGTATTGATTATCGGCCCGTGGAATTTTCCATTGCAACTATTGCTGATACCTGTGGCCGGAGCCATAGCCGCCGGAAACTGTGTGGTCGTTAAACCCAGTGAATTTGCACCTGCAACGGGTGCTGTAATAGAAAAAATGATCGGTGAAATATTTTCAAAAGAGTATGTTATGGTGGTTCAGGGAGATGGAGCAGCAGTAGTGCCGGCTATGATGAACAATTTCCGGTTCGATCATGTATTTTATACCGGTAGCATCCCTGTTGGAAAAGCTATTTACCAGTTAGCGGCGAAAGACCTTGTTCCGGTTACCCTGGAACTGGGAGGTAAAGATCCCTGTGTGGTGGAAAGTGATGCTAACCTGAAAGTAGCTGCCAAAAGAATTGCATTAGGAAAATTCTCCAATGCCGGGCAGATGTGTGTAAGTCCTGATTACTTATTAGTTCACTCGTTAGTAAAAGACAAACTGCTGAACTATCTTATAGAGTATACACAGAAATTTTATGGAGAAAACCCCGCTGAAACATATGGATATGATAAAATTATTAATGGAAAAAGGTTTGACCGGTTGATAAGTTATCTCAGTCAGGGTCATATTGTTTTTGGTGGTAAGTATGACCGGGAAAAACTTTTTATTAGTCCTACTATTATAGATGAGCTATCGCCTGATGCCCCGGTGATGCAGGAAGAGATCTTTGGCCCGATATTACCGGTCTTCACTTTTACCTCAAAAGAAGAGGCCTTGTCATTGATCAACAGGCATCCCAATCCTCTTTCCTTCTATGTATTTACCGGCAGCAAAAAGAAAGAAGAGGAATGGTTATCTGCCGTTCAGTTTGGAGCCGGGTGTGTAAATAATACGGCAATGCAGTTTACCAATCATCATCTGCCGTTTGGAGGTGTTGGACAGAGTGGTATTGGCGCCTACCATGGTAAAAATTCTTTTGATGTGTTTACTCATCGCAAATCAGTCATGAAAACACCCACCTGGTTTGATCCGGCTATAAAATATCCGCCATTGAAAGGAAAACTGAAATTGCTGAAATTCTTTATTAAATAGGAGATGAAAAAACTAAAACGGCTTGGAATTGTTATACTAATACTCATTGCAATGTTTGCAGTGTATGTGGAGATAGTGAACCGTAACTCAAACAATATGACATACAGACAAAAAGTATTGAAAGCTGTATACCCTGCGTGGATGTGGTTTTCAAAACTTACCGGAAAGAATACAGATAAACTGGAGAATGCAGGTATAATGTCTCCTGTTTCTTTTTACTCACTGAAAACAACGTTAAACAATGGTGATGTATTTGATTTTGGTACTGTGAAAGGGAAGAAAGTTTTGCTGGTAAATACAGCCAGTGATTGCGGGTATACCAACCAATACGCCGATCTCCAGAAACTGTATGAAAAATATAAAGACAAGCTTTTGATTATGGGATTTCCTGCTAATGATTTTAAAGAACAGGAAAGAGGCAGCAACGAAGAGATAGCTGAGTTTTGTAAGAAAAATTATGGTATCAGTTTCCCGCTCGCACAAAAATCAGTAGTCGTTAAGTCTGCAGATCAAAACCCGGTTTTTCAATGGCTGACAGATGCCGCAAAGAACGGATGGAACCATAAATATCCTTCCTGGAATTTTTCAAAGTATCTCGTAGATGAGAATGGAATACTGATCAATTATTTTGATCCATCTGTTTCGCCGTTATCCGATGAGGTCGTGAATGCCATTAACAAACAATAAATCATTTATATGTTTACCAAAGCCGATATTGAAAAATACTTCAATGCTGAAAAGGCAGAGAGCCAGGTTTTCATGGCCATCGGTATTTGCGGAATCGTTGCAGCAATTGTCTTCTTTTTTTTAAAAAGAGATTTTTACACAGGTGCAGCTATCCCATTCTTGCTGGTTGGTTTATTACTTGGTTCGGTAGGCTATACCGTGTACAGGAAAAGTGACAACGACAGGGTAAGGAATGTATATGCCTATGATATGAATCCAACTGAACTAAGGGACAAAGAGATGCCAAGAATGAAAACAGTAATGAAGAATTTTGTGATCTATCGTTGGGTGGAGATATTTCTTTTTGCAGCAGGAGCCGGGTTGTATATTTATTTTATCCGTGATTTTAAAAATGATTTCTGGCGGGGCCTTGGGCTTGCATTAGCTGTTATGGCCATACTGGCTTTAGCAGCAGATTTCTTTGCGGAAAAAAGAGGAAGGGTTTATATAAAAGGAATTGAATCCTTTGTAAAATAAATCAGGAAACGATCCCTTCTTTCTTTTGCTGATCAAGTAAAAACTTTAATCCAAAGCTTAGTTTTTTTGCCGATGGTGATTTGGCGCTTAAGGCCCGCCAGAAAGGAGTAATCTTGCTCAGTGGTTTTCCTTTTTCATATTCTTCATAAGCAGCCTCAGCCACAATACGGATGAATATTCCTGTTGTTACCGGGCAGGTATATTGGGCCTTGTATTCAGCGGCCAGGTCTTTTCGGATTTGTTTTATATCGGTGAAATGGCCTTTTGGTATTTGCCGGATGTATTCATCCACTATCAGGGGTGTTGCAATGAGCATTTTGCTGCCTGCGGGAATATCGGCAAAATCATAATCATTTTTCTTGACCTCTGCTTTCTTATCTATATGTAATTTTTCCTGCCAGGTTTTTCTTTTAGTAACTGGTTTCTTTTTTACAGCTTTTGCCATAATGCGTATTTTGTATAAAAATAAGCATTATGAATGCGAATGACATTATCGGTTCAGCAGGTGTAGGGTTGATACTACTGGCCTACTTTTTTAGCACAGAAAAACTGCTGAAGCAGGATAGCAAAATGTATTTTGTATTGAACATAATCGGAGCCGGACTGGCTACCATAGCCTCACTGCTGATAGGTTATTGGCCATTTGTGATACTGGAGGGAACATGGACATTGGTGTCTCTGTATGGGCTTATGAAAGCGATGAAAATACCCCTGACCTAATTTACCGGGCATTTTTCATGATAATTGATCAGCTCAATAGGTGTTTTTTCAAATCTATAACCAGTATATACTTGCTGTATCTCGTTCAGCACTTCATCAATTTCTTCCACTGATTTCAGCGTCACTAATTTGTTGCGGTATTCTTTAATATTTGGCAGACCTTTTAAGTAGTTGGCATAATGCCTTCTCATTTCATTTACACCAACTACCGGGTTTTTCCATTCCACAGATTTGTATAAATGTTTACGGCAAACCGCCACCCTGTCCTCGATAGTTGGGGCAGGTAAATGTTCACCTGTCTGAATAAAATGCTTTATTTCATTAAAAATCCACGGGTAACCGATAGCTCCCCGCCCGATCATAACGCCATCTACACCATACCTGTTTTTATATTCCAGGGCTTTTTCAGGAGAATCAATGTCTCCGTTACCAAAAATTGGAATTTTAATGCGGGGATTATTTTTCACTTTACCGATCAGTGTCCAGTCCGCTTCGCCTTTGTACATCTGAGTTCTTGTACGTCCATGAATAGCTAATGCTTTAATACCTACATCCTGTAATCGTTCGGCTACTTCTTCGATATTCTTATTGTTATCATCCCAGCCCAATCTTGTTTTTACTGTGACAGGCAATGAAGTTGATTTAACTACAGCTGATGTTAAACGAACCATGAGATCAATATCTTTCAATACACCTGCACCTGCACCTCTCAATGCTACTTTTTTAACCGGGCAGCCAAAGTTAATATCAAGCAGGTCCGGATTAGTGACTTCCACAATCTTTGCGGCCATAGATAAGCTTTCTTCATCGCCACCAAATATCTGTATGCCAACTGGCCGTTCATATTCGAAGATGTCCAGCTTTTTCCGGCTCTTGATGGCATCTCTTATCAATCCCTCAGATGAAATGAATTCAGTGTACATCAGGTCGGCGCCATTATCCTTGCATACCGCACGGAAAGGAGGATCACTCACATCTTCCATCGGGGCCAGAAGCAGCGGAAATTCAGGTAGTTGTATGTTGCCGATTGTCACCATTCCATTTGTATTTACCTATTTTTGCTCATCTCTTATTTACAGGTAAGCCTGCAAATTTACAATCTAAAAACCAGAGTATTACATGAAGGGATTATTAAAGACAAAGTCAGCGGGAAACCAATTTTTATTACTGGTTAGTATTGCGCTGGTCAGCTTTTTCCTGGTGGGTCTTATTGGAACAGTGATACTATCTGTATTAACCGGTATGGATATAAAAAAAATGAGTGATATGACTAAGTGGGATTACAGCAAACCTGCCACCATTTCATTTATCCGGGGTATGCAGATCATCCAGTTTATCAGTCTTTTTTTAATACCTACATTTATTTGTGCAAGGCTTTTCAGTACGGATACTAAGCAATATCTCGGATTAAGACAGCCTTCTGCACGGTCTTACTGGATAATAGGTATATTGGTTATGATACTGGCAATACCTTTTGTACAATGGCTCGGTGAGCTAAACCGTGGTATCCGTTTTCCTTCAGAGATTGAACACTGGATGAAAGCTAAAGAGGCAGAGGCCAACAAAACAGTGATGGCTTTACTGTCAAGACAAACTATCAAGGATCTTATTTTGAATATAATCTGTATAGCAGGATTGGCAGCAGTAGGAGAGGAATTATTATTCAGGGGGATGACACAACGATTATTGATAAAGATGTTCAAAAGCCCCTGGCCCGGAATCATTATTGCTGCTTTTCTGTTCTCTGCTATGCACTTGCAGTTTTATGGCTTTTTTCCAAGATTTGTATTGGGCATTTTGCTTGGAATTGTTTACTGGTACAGTGGTAGTCTTTGGACCGCTATTCTTGCTCATTTTGTATATGATGCATTGCTGATTACGCTGGCTTATTTTAATCCATCCATGTTAAACGAAGAAACAACGGTAAAGCTTTCTTCTATTGCATTAACTGCAGCGGTCAGTTTTGTTATGGTGATCCTCGCAGTGAACTGGATGATAAAAAATTCACGAACTTACTATAGTGAAGTATATGCTGATGATAAAATTCCGGTAAAAGATCATCCGTTCTGATATAACTTTATTGCATGGCATTTAACTGGCAGACTTTTAAGACAAGGGCATTAACAGCGGTTGTGTTTGTAATAGTTATGCTGGCTGGTTTGCTGTGGAACCACTGGAGTTTTTTTATTTTATTCAGCATCATACATTTTGGTTGCTGGATTGAATACCAGAGACTGGTAGGATTGATTGATCCCGCCTACAAGGAAATAACTCCTTTCCATAAATATGGAGTGATGCTGGCCGGTTGGTGCCTCATGTTGTGGTTTAGCGGAGATGACCTCGCTATTGGTGGCTTACGACTCCATGAAATGGGCTGGTGGCTGGGACTGATACTTGTTTTTTTATTACCCATAACTGAGTTGTTGTTTTCAGGAAATATCAGGTTAAAAAATATCGCCCACTCTTTTTTCGGGCTGGTCTATATTTCGCTGAGCTGGGGACTGATGATGGATTTATACAGTACCGTTATCGATATTCACCTGCATGATACAGTGTTTGTTTTGGAAACCGGGATAATACCTGTTATCATCATTTTGAGTATCTGGATAAATGATACGATGGCCTATATAGTTGGTTCTTTGATCGGCAAAACTCCTTTGTCACATATTTCACCAAAGAAAACATGGGAGGGAACCATTGGAGGGATATTGTTAGCTATTGCGGCTATTGGATTTTTATTTCCATTATTGTATTTCGGATCTTTCGTCAACTACCTATTGGTTTTTATTCTGCCACTCGTTGCTATTTCGGCAGTTGCAGGCACTTTTGGAGATCTTCTTGAATCTAAACTCAAACGACTGGCAGGTGTAAAAGACAGTGGCCAGATTATGCCGGGACATGGGGGTTTTTTAGACCGGTTTGATTCCTTACTGCTGGCAACACCGTTTGTGTGGTTATATATACAATTGTTCGTGAAATGACTTTATCATCTTTTTTCATAGCTCAAGTATGAGAAAATTGATTTGTAATTTGCTTCTTTTCTTTATTACCTCTTCAGCAAGAGCACAAAGAATTTTTCCTGAAGGAAATTGGGGTGCTTCACTTACAGGTGCTATGGTTCCACTGCCCACTTTTACTCTTGGTATACAGCCCGGACTTTTATATAAGGTTTCTGACCGGGTATCTTTATTAACAGAACTGACCATTCCTGTAATAAAGAATATTGGTGATAATTCCGGAACAACAAATCAAAGGTACTTCAGAATTCAGCCGGAGTTTAGGTATCATTTTCCATTCAGAAAGAGAAAAAATAATATTTATATGGGTTTGCGGTTGTCTTACGCAATCCGCAAGTTGGAAGATGTGGACGGCGGTTTCTATTCCGATGTAACTCCAGGTTTAGTGGAGGGTTTTTATTTTGATAAAGCAAAAATTAATAGCCCGATAATGACCTCTTCTTTGCAGGTAGGATCTATTGCAAACGGAACGAAGACAATAAGCCTCGATTTTTTTTGGGGGGTTGGGGCAAGATTTATAAACACAAAATATACAGATGTTGTTAATCCTGTAAACGGGTTTAGAAACAGACCGGCAGACGGCCCGGTATTCTACCCCTCTTATTCGTATAACAAAGCAGTTACCTGGCTTCATATAAATGCAGGATTCCGTTTGGTCTATCACTTTGGAAGACGGAACAATCATTAACTCAGTTTACTTATTTTTGACATTCAATAAGGCTCAATGACAATCCATAAAGAAGGCTATAAGACCATTGCGATCAGTACTATTGTTTTTGGGGTTATCAACCTCGTTTCTTTTTATTTTCTGAGTGCCAAAGCCCCCCTAATCAGCTTACTGCTATTTATCCTGACATTGGGTTTATTATTGTTTCTCATTTCTTTTTTTCGCATACCTAACAGGCAACTGACAATACAAGATAATGCTGTCATCGCCCCGGCAGATGGCAAAGTGGTGGTGATCGAAGAAGTGCAGGCTGATGAATATTTTACCGATCGCCGTATACAGGTGTCTATTTTTATGAGCCCCTTGAATGTGCATGTAAACCGAAACCCGGTAAGCGGCGAAGTGGCCTATAGCCAGTATCATAAAGGAAAATACCTGGTGGCCTGGCATCCCAAGTCATCTACTGAAAATGAGCGGCATACCGTAGTGTATCGGAAAGAGGGTAAAGAGATACTGGTAAAACAGATAGCCGGCGCTCTTGCAAAAAGAATAGTAAACTATCTCTCAGCAGGTCAGCAGGTAAAACAAACAGAAGAAATGGGGTTTATAAAATTGGGTTCAAGGGTTGACTTGCTGCTCCCGCTTGATGCAAAGATTCATGTGAAAATTGGCGATAAGCCTAAAGGTGGTGTGACAGTTGTTGCTACATGGTAAGAATATGATCTTTAATGTTTTTAGAGGAAAATACTCTCTAACTCCTTCAATGAATAAACTGTATAAGTGGGGGCTTTGCCATTTACCAGTTCCACTTCTTTTGTAAGATGGTTTACATGCACCTGGTCGATGCCGGCATTCACAGCGCCGATTATATCCACTTCGATCGTATCGCCGATCATGATGCTCTCTGCAGGGCTGGCCCCGGTTTTACGGAAAGCATAATCAAAGATTTCTTTGTGTGGCTTCAGGCTATTACTTCCCTCGGAAGTTATTACCTTAATAAAGTATTTATCCAAACCTGAACTTTTCAATTTACCATGCTGTGTCTTTTCAAAGCCATTGGTAATAAGATGTAACTGGTAGTTTTTCTCTGTCAGGTAATCTAATATTTCAGTAGTATATGGGAAAAGAAGTTTACGGGTAGGAAGCAGATCGAGAAAAATGGTTCCCATTTCACGGGCCAGCTTTTCATCTGCAATCTTAAAATCCAGTAAGGCCAGCCACATTCTTTTCCATCGCAGTTCATCCACCTTCATATAGCCATTGCGATAGCGATCCCATAGCTTATCGTTATGTACCAGGTAGTTTTTATGAAAAAGATCGAAATCGTGAATCCCTTTTTCTTTCAGGTTTAGTGATTGATAAAGCTCTTCGAGTGTTTGCCGGCTATTTGCCTCAAAATCCCATAGGGTATGATCAAGATCAAAAAACAGGTGTTTGTATTGCATAATCGTAAAGTACGAGTTGCGAAGTTAAGTGTATGGTTTGAAGCGGAAAAAGTTCGTACTTCGTACTTCAAACAGTGCAGATATGAATGTGATCATTACCGGAGCTTCTAAGGGAATAGGGAAAGCCATCGCAGAAGTATTTGCGGCTAACGGGCATAACTTATTATTATGTTCCCGCGGGGAGGCAGCCTTGTATAAGACGATGGAAGAATTAGTGACAAGATTCCCTTCTGTCAGTATCAAAGCAAAACCTTTTGATCTTAGTATAAAAGAAGAAGCGATTGCATTTGGAAACTGGTGTCTCTCTTTTGCTGTTCCTGATATTGTAGTAAATAATGCCGGCTTATTTGAGCCGGGTAGTGTGAATAATGAACCAGAAGGAGTGCTGGAAAGCCAGATTGCCACGAATCTCTATAGTGCTTATCATGTAACAAGAACTGTTTTGCCACTGATGATGCAGCAGAAGAGGGGGCATATTTTCAATATATGTTCGATAGCTTCACTGGATGCTTACCCCAATGGTGGAGCCTACAGTATCAGCAAATTTGCTATGTATGGTTTCAGTAAGAACCTGCGGGAGGAAATGAAGCCGCATGGTATAAAAGTCACCACCGTTCATCCCGGGGCAGTGATGACCGATTCCTGGGGTAACTATGATAATTCTACCAAACGTATTATGGAAGCTGATGATATTGCCAAAATGGTGTTTGCTTCGTCGCAGCTTTCTGCTCAGGCCTGTGTAGAAGATATAGTAATCAGGCCCATATTGGGCGATCTTTGACCATTAAAAAGCCGGTTTTCCCATTAGTAAACTTTTGGTTTTTATTTACATCGGCAGGGTTATTTTTAAGGCTGCTTAAATGAGAAAAACAGCTTTAATACTTCCTTTTTTGGTATTATCAGTTTTTGCGTCAGCGCAAGGACTGTTTAAAACGATCATCCCAACAGTTCCGGTTGTCGCCGGAGAATCATTCAGGGTGCAATATTTTGTCGAGGATGCATCTGCGATCACCGATTTTACTACCCCTGATTTTCGGCCTTTCAAACTGGTCACAGGGCCAGATGTTTACCCCGGCGAAAAAAATCATCAAAATAATTTCAGGCAATCAAAGAATTATGTGTTTACACTTGTTGCAGCAATGCCCGGTAAATACATAATTCCGGGTGCAGTAATTAACAGCAATGGTAAATTATTAAAGAGTAACGAAGTAAGAATAGAAGTCATTTTAAAAGAAAATGCCATTCAGCTTTTAAATAAGGAGCAGTTACAGGTCTCTGAATATTATTTACGACCCGGCGAAGATGTGAATGAAAAAATCAGGCAGAATCTTTTTCTAAAGGTAATGGTGGATAAAAGAAGCTGTTTTGTCGGAGAACCTGTCGTTGCCACCTTCAAACTATATTCCCGTCTCGAATCAAAATCTGATATTGTAAAGAATCCCGGATTTTATGGTTTTACAGTGTACGATATGATAGGCCTTGGGGATAAACAACTGGCCACAGAATATGTGAATGGCAGACCCTTTGATGTTCATACCATCAGGAAAGTACAATTGTATCCATTACAGGCGGGCCGGTTTACGATTGACCCGATAGAAGTGAAAAATAAAGTTGAATTTTCCAGGAGCATTGTAAATAAAAAGACAGAGCAGAAAATAGTTGAAGGGGTGCTGAATGATGAAGCAGATATTCCTGTAAGCGGAACAGAAATGGTAGAAACGGAAATGAGTACTTCGCCTGTGACCATCGATGTAAAACCTGTGCCAGAGAAATCTAAGCCTGCAACTTATAGCGGGGCAACAGGCCGGTTTACTATCATGGCTTCATTGGAGAAAAGTGTTTTGGCGAGGAACGAGGAAGGATTTCTTGTTATAACGATAAGCGGGAAAGGTAATTTTATACAGTTGGAGCCACCTTCCATTAAATGGCCTGACGGAGTAGAAGG